>TARA_R100001369_G_scaffold81666_3_pt1 | contig 150475 bp, 158 predicted proteins | sample TARA_R100001369 | Tara Oceans TARA_R100001369 (sample SAMEA2621528) | marine metagenome | biome: marine biome (ENVO:00000447); feature: surface water layer (ENVO:00002042); material: "saline water (ENVO:00002010), including plankton (ENVO:xxxxxxxx)" | depth 5 m
CAGGTATTCGTCGAAACAGGCGCAGATGCTGCGAACCCAGAGGCGACCTAAGTCGGTGACCCGGAGCTTTTTGTCGGAGACGTCGACTAGACCGTCTTCAATGAATGGTTTTAGTAGTGGTATGGCTTCGGCGAAATGAGCCCAAAAATCGTCGAGATCCCATTGTGCTTTAAAGGCTTCTATATCGAGTTCAAAGTGGCAAATAACCTGAGAAATTAATGCGGCACGCAGCTTATCTTCGTCGTTTAACGCCATGCTTTTTATAATGGGTTTTTGTCCGTTATCTATCATTTTGTAGTAGGCAGGAAGCTCTTTTTCGTGTTGCCACAGCACACCGTTCACCTGGCTAATGGATGAAACACCTAAGCCGAGCAGTGCGTCCTGACCGTCGGTGGTGTAGCCCTGGAAGTTACGCTGCAAGCGGCCTTCGCGCTGAGCTATGGCAAGGCCATCGTCTTTTTTTGCAAAATGGTCCATGCCGATAAATTGGTAACCGGCGTCGTTCAGTTGTGTAATGGCTTGTTCCAGCAAACTCAGCTTAACCGACGGCTGCGGAATGGACTCTTCCGGTATTTTCTTCTGCCCGGCAAAACGTTGAGGTAAATGCGCATAGCTAAATACCGAGATGCGATCGGGATCCATTTCAATGACTTGCTCAATAGACTTCTTAAAGGTTTCCGGACGCTGGTAAGGCAGGCCGTAAATAAGGTCTAAGTTGATTGACTCAAAGCCTAATTCTTTGCTGAGTTTTAGCTGGTGTGCAATAAGCTCAATATCCTGCACGCGATTGATCGCAATTTGAACTTTCTTGTCGAAGTCCTGCACCCCGTAGCTGACACGATTAAAACCTAACTCGCGTAAATGGCGAAGCTTTTCGTCGCTGCAGCTGCGCGGGTCAATCTCTATGCTGACTTCAGGGTTGTCCGCGAAGGTAAAATGCTGATGAACCAGTTCCATTAGGCGGGTCAGTTGCTGTTCAGTCAAAAAGGTTGGGGTGCCACCGCCTAAATGAATCTGGCGGATCTTCTTGTCCTTTACCATAGGCTGGTACATCGCCATTTCGCGGGCGAGGTAATCCAGATATTTATCTGCTTTATGCTGGTGGCGGGTAATCACTTTATTGCAACCACAGTAATAACAAAGCTTGTGGCAGAAAGGTAAGTGCAAATACAGACACAGTCCGTCATTTGCATTTTTCAGCGCGGTTTCTATGCGGCTTTCTGAAAATTGTTCGGAAAGCATTAACGCTGTGGGATAAGACGTATAACGAGGTCCATTAATGTTGTATTTTTCTATTAACTCTTTATCCCAGGTAACTGTACTCATAACCACCTCTTGACCCCAGTCAAAAACTATTTAATTAACTTGTCTGTATTGTTTCACCTTTTTCTTTATAAATAAAATCACTAAACCGGTCTCCTATTAAATATAAGGTCCTTGGTAGCTTTTGATTTACCTCAATGGTGTCTAAGAAGTTTTTTAAATGTAACCCTAATTCGGTATTGCCTTTTACCATTAGTTTCCGATTAAAGAATAAAGTGTCGGGGTCAACCTTTCCGTAAATCAGTAAAAGCAGTGCGTCACCGTCTGCTGAGAGCTGTACGTCGGGTTCAACTGGGCTCTTAAGGGATTTTAGTTGGTTTCCTTTTAACGTCAAAAATAGAGATAAATCAATGTCTTTGACCTTTATCTCTATTATTTTCCCGGAAATAAAATTAAGCTCTCCTGAAGAAACTTCTTCCTTAAATAAAAGGTTTAATAACTTTTCAGACCCGAAGTTAATAAATTTCGATGGAATTAATTTGTTTATTGGTCGAATTATATTAGGTATAGAAGATACCCAGTTGGTGGTATTCATATTTTGCTCCGTTTACAATAACAAAATAAAAGTTGTGAGCACTATAATGAATTAATAATTAGGGTGCTACAAAATATTAAATAGAGGTTTTAAATGGAACTGCTTTGTCCGGCCGGAAGTATCCCTGCATTAAAAGCGGCTATAGAAAATGGTGCCGATGCGGTCTATGTGGGGTTAAAGGATGAAACCAATGCACGTCATTTCGCTGGTCTGAATTTAAATCAGATGAAGCTAGCAGAAGCAGCGGACTATGTGCACAAGCATGGTCGTAAACTGCACGTTGCCATTAATACCTTTGCGCACGCTAACAGTTGGGAAAAATGGCGAAAGGCGGTCGATGACGCTGTTCTGGCCGGCGCTGATGTATTGATTATTGCAGACCTCGCGGTTCTGGCTTACGCCGCTGAAAGGTACCCCAAAGTTGAAAGGCACTTGTCGGTGCAGGCCTCTGCAACGAACGCCGGAGCCATCCGTTTTTATCAGCAGTTTGGCGTGTCGCGGGTGGTCTTGCCGCGTGTGTTGTCTATGCAGCAAGTCAGAGCCCTGGCGCGCACTACTGACGTCGAGCTGGAAGTCTTTGCTTTCGGTAGTCTCTGCATTATGGCGGAGGGGCGTTGTTATCTTAGCTCTTATTTAACCGGCGAGTCTCCTAATACCGCTGGAGCCTGTTCACCTGCAGCTTTTGTGGAGTGGGACGAACAGGACAATAAACTGGAGTCACGGCTTAACGGCGTGCTTATCGACCGTTTTGATGAAAACGAAAAAGCGGGTTATCCCACTTTATGCAAAGGGCGTTTTTCGGTTGACGACGAAACTTACAACGTACTGGAAGAACCGACCAGCCTGAATACCTTAAGCTTGTTGCCGCAACTGTATAAAGAAGGCATTGCCTCGTTAAAAATTGAAGGGCGGCAGCGCAGCCCGGCTTATGTGTCGCAAATTACCAGAGTCTGGCGTCAGGCTATCGATGCCGTTATGACCGACCCGGACGCCTTTGAAGTGGAAGATAACTGGAATTCGGTTCTGGCCTCACTTTCTGAAGGCAGTCAAACGACGCTGGGCGCGTACCACCGGAAATGGAAGTAACCAATATGAAGTTTTCTCTAGGACCTATTCTGTATTTTTGGCCGAAACAACAGGTTTTTGATTTTTATCAGCAAGCTGCCGAGTCGGATGTTGAACACGTGTATCTTGGTGAAACCGTCTGCAGTAAGCGTCGTGAGTTAAAGCTGGATGACTATCTGGCGATAGCGCATATGCTAAGAGAAGCCGGGAAAAAAGTAACGCTGTCGACAATGACCTTGTTGGAAGCTCCTGCGGAGCTCCGGGAGCTGGGTAAATATTGCGATAATGGCGAGTTTGATGTTGAAGCCAATGATGTCAGTGCTATTGGGGTGCTGCAGGAGCAGGGGTTGAACTTTACCGCAGGGCCGGCCATTAATATTTATAATCACCAGAGTCTGCGCCGTTTAATTGATATGGGTATGACACGTTGGGTGGTTCCATTTGAACTTTCCCGCGACTGGCTGCAGGACGTGTTACAGCACAACCTTATCGACACCGTGAGGGACTGCTTTGACGTGGAAGTTTTTTCCTTTGGTCATATACCCTTGGCCTGGTCTGGTCGCTGCTTTACTGCCCGCTCGGAGAACCGCCCGAAAGATCAGTGCGAGCTATGTTGCATAAAGTACCCGGAAGGCCGGGAAGTGAAAAGTCAGGAAGGTCAGCAGGTGTTTGTGCTTAATGGTATTCAGACGCAATCGGGTACACGTTATAACCTGATAAACCAGCTGCCGGGTATGAATGGCCTGGTCGATATTGTGCGTATTAGTCCGCAACCCGAGGGGACTTTCGACTGGCTACAACGCTTCCGCAGTAATATCAATGGGGAACACCCCGTGACCCTGACGAGCAAAGAGAACAATGGCTATTGGTTGCAACTGGCGGGGCTAGCGACAGGCTAGAATCTCTAAATAGGTATTAACTGACTTTTAGTGGTAGAGCGTCGATCTTCGTCAAAATAAAAGGTATATTAAAAATGTATCTTTTATTAATAAGCGGTGACAGTGATGCAAATCACAGACAGACAAAAAGAAGAGCAGTTAACTCCTATTCTGCGGCAGGCGTTTCGCCCTCTGTTCCTTTTGGGGGCAGGGTTCAGTGCCGTAGCGATGCTGCTGTGGGGGTTAGCACTTGGTGGAAAGCTCAGTTTGCCTGTATACGGCAACATCATGTTCTGGCACAGCCATGAAATGATATTTGGCTTTGTTATTGCCATAGTCCTGGGTTTTTTATTAACTGCGGTGCAGAACTGGACCGGACTAAGGGCACCTCATGGCAAGACTCTGCTTATTCTGACCGTTTTATGGGCAGCCGCCAGGTTAATGTTGCTGTTGGGCGGTGAACTGCCGTGGTGGTTGGTTGCAGGCGTGGATGTCAGTCTGTTACCTGTCGCCGCGTTGCTGTTCGGGCGTATGGTGTTAAAAGTAAATCAGACCCGGAATTTATTCTTTGTGCCCATTTTGCTGTTGCTGACGGTATGCAACTTGCTTATGCATTACGGCTTACACTTTGGTCACTATCATATTCAGGTGCTTGGCGCTTACAACGCAGTATTTCTGGTGACCTTGTTAATGGCCATTATTGGCGGACGAGTGCTGCCAATGTTTACTGCCAACGGGACTCAAACACCTAAAGTAACGCCAATAGTCTGGCTTGATCGCATAGCTTTAGGCAGCTTGTGGCTTATCTTCGCTGTGCACTTTCTGAATCTGCACACGCTGTTACCTAACCAGATAATGGTCGTTCTATTTGGTGTTTCAGCGGTGGCAACCGGGATAAGAGTTGCGCGCTGGAAAATCTGGATAACCTGGAGAGTACCGCTGCTTTGGTCACTGCATTTAGCTTATTGGTTTATCCCCATTGGTCTGGCGTTATTTGCATTGCGTTATGCGGGTTTCGACCTGACGCAGAGTCTGCCGCTGCACTCCTTAACCGCAGGAGCTATGGGAAATATGATCCTCAGCATGATAGCGCGCGTTTCGTTGGGTCATAGTGGGCGTCCGTTGCAACCAAAACTGATAATGACCGGTGCATTTTTACTGGTGTTAATAGCCGCTTTAACCCGGGTCTTCTTAATCTGGCTTGCTCCCGATTTAGCCAGCCACTGGTTAATGTGTAGTGCTTTAGCCTGGACTCTGGCTTATGGCATTTATGTTGTGGTTTATTTTAAGGTGCTGACAACACCCCGCGCCGACGGTAACCCGGGTTAAGTTTCTTCCGGAGAGTGGTCGGGGCGCGTAGCCAGCCAGCACCCGACCACAACCAGCACAACGCCGACAATTGCTTTTAGCCAAACAGGCACTTGCGGAACAAATAACCATAGCACCAGGTACCCGGTTGCCATCATAACTAAGGCTATTAGCTTAGAACGGCGTTTAACCACTCGGTGGTCGCGCCAGGCTTTTATGTCCGGGCCGTATTTGGGGTGGTTAAGCAACCAGGCTTCAAGACGTGGCCAGCCTTTACTAGCAGCCCACAATGCCGCAATGAGAAAAGGTACTGTGGGCATTACCGGCAGGGCAATGCCGATAAGTCCAAGCAATACAAAAAATAGCGCCAGAGCGCGCCACAATAATCGAATTAACAGCTCCCGCGTCACGACTTCATTCCTAATCGACTGGCCATTTTGTGCAGGTTACTGGCATCCAGCTGCAGGTCTTTAGCGGCCTGACTCCAACTGTTGTTATGGCGGCCTAAAGCCGATTCTATCATCTTACGCTGAGTATAATTTACCGCTTCTTTCATCGACACGTTAGCCTGAGGTAAGCTGGTTCCAGCAGAATTTTTCCCAGAGTCGGTGGTGGCTGACAAAGGCAGTTGCACATCAAGATCCAGCATGTCGGGTTCAATGGTGGCAATATCGGTTTTTTCCACACCGTGGCTAAGCAGCTTAATAGCGGCCCGGCTGATAACATGTTCCAGTTCACGCACATTACCCGGCCACTGATACTGTTGTATGGCAAGCTCAGCCTCCGGCGATAAGCGCAAAGCCCGCAACCCCAGACGAGCCCGGTTTAGCTCGAGAAAATGCCCGGCCAGAATAGACACATCGTCACCGCGCTCACGTAATGGCGGAATGGGCAAAGGATAAACCGAAAGGCGGTGGTATAAATCAGCACGGAAAGTTTCATTACTGACTTGCTGGCGCAGGTTGCGGTTGGTGGCGGCTATAAGGCGAACATCTACTTTTCGGTATTTGTCAGAGCCCAAACGCTGAATTTCACCATTTTGCAGTACTCGCAATAATTTAGCCTGTATGGATAGTGGCAGCTCGCCAACTTCATCCAGAAACAGCGTACCGCCGTGAGCGACTTCAAAGCGCCCTGAACGGTCGCTGGTTGCGCCGGAAAAGGCCCCTTTTACATGACCAAAAAGCTCGCTTTCTGCAAGTGATTCGGGCAGAGCCGCGCAATTTACATAAATAAGGGGTTTGTCGCTGCGCTGTGAGAGTATGTGCAGTTCACGGGCAAACAGCTCTTTACCGACACCAGTCTCACCCAGCAGCAACACGGGCAAATCGGCACTGGCAACCACTCGCAGTTCTTTCAGCACACTTTCAATGGCTTTGCTGTGCCCGATAATTTCCGACTCGTTTCTTTCTGTGGTGCCGGATTTTGGCATAGTGCGTTGCTGGCCTTGTCGCAGAGCCCTGACGTTTTGCTCCAGCTGGCCAATGCGAACGGCGGTCTCAACGAACAAGCTAAACTTTTGCAGTTCAATCATTGAGTTGTCGGTAAATGTACCGGGTTGCAGTGCGTCTAAGGTCAGTACACCCCAACACTTATTCTCCAGATACAAACTAATACCCATGCAGTCGTGAACGGGCAGCGCATTACCTGGCTGCTCAGCGAGCAGTCCGTCGTAGGGGTCCGGTAATGACGAATCGTGCTCAAACCGTACGGGGTTACGAGATGCCAGCAATGCCGCTAACCTGGGGTGCTGTGCTACAACAAACCGACGACCCAGCGCTTCGCGTACCAGTCCCTGAATAGCAACCGGTTGCAGCACTTCATTATCCAGCTTTAATAAAACCACTGCGCCACAGTTGAAGTGACTGCGTAAGGTGTTGACTAAATTTTGTAAACGAACCGCTGCAGGCTGCTCGGTAAGCAGGTCTGCTAATAGACTTTCTTGCAACATGGTTAAATTGACTGCCCAGGTTAAAAATACCCTTATTGGTTGGGTTGATAGTACCGTGACACCCCGAAGAGTCAATAATCCTAACGGGGTAGGAGCTGGCCTGTTTGTTGCAATCCTGACCGGAGTAAGAAACTTTATTTAGCAAACAGGAGTGACCCATGAGTACTTTCGATGACCGTTTACAGACTGCCGAGCAACAATGGCAGGACGCTTCACCCAAGCATTTGATAGAGCATATTTATCTGCGTTTTCATCAGCGCCATCGCGAACAGCTTCCTGAGTTAAAGCAATTGGCCATGCGCGTTGAAGCCGTTCATGGTGATCACCCCGAAGCCCCGGTTGGTCTGACTGAACACCTGGATAACCTGATGCAGGAGCTGGAAAGCCACATGACAAAAGAAGAACAAATTCTTTTTCCTTTGCTGTCACGTGGTGTTTATCCCGGCGGGCCAATTTCAGTAATGGAAAGCGAACACGTTCAGCATGAAGGTGAACTTAATAGAATTGACGAACTGACCAATAACTTAACGCTACCGGAAGGCGCCTGTGGTACCTGGACAGCGCTTTATAAAGGCTTAAAAGAGCTGCAGGATGATTTGCACGAGCATATTCACCTGGAAAACAACCTGCTTTTTGTTGAAAAGAAAGCATCGGCACCTGAGCACGGTAAAGACTTTTGTTGCGGTTCGTGTCAGTAACTCTGCTTAAAGTACATCACCTTTTCTAAATATCGGCGGCTCTCCGCTAACGGATGCTTAGAAGTTAAGTCCCGGTAAACAATGCCGGGCTGACTTCGGTTTATAATTTGAACCGCGTTGCTGCGGTTGGAAGAAAAGGTTTTCAGCACGTTACCGGCGCCACCATTGTATGCTGAAACAATAGCGTATTCGCGACTGCGCGGGTGTTGCACGCCTTTTAGGTACTGGGTGTTCAAAATGTGCAAATAGGCACTGCCAATATCGATGTTCTGAGCCGGGTCAAACAATTGTTGAGACGTGGGCTGCCCGGGAATTTTACGAACGCGCTCAAACACGTCACGTCCGGCGGTCGATGCCACTACCTGCATTAAGCCGTAAGCGTTAGCGTGGCTCACCGCATAAGGGTTAAAGCTGCTTTCGGTTTCAATAATGGCATAAATAAGCTCAGGCTCCAGGTTATAGCGTCGCGCTGCGGCTATAACGTAGTCGGCATACTGGTGTTTGCGTAGCTCTTGGTGTTCATCGACCAAAGCAATTTGAACCTCATACACCTTGCTGTTTTTAGCGCGCCGGGTGCGCAACTGGTTTTTCACCAAATACTCGGCAAAGCGATTGGCCCGCCATTCGTACTCGACGACCACATTGTCCTGGTCAACAACTTGCCCGCGCAAAAATGGTTTTCCCGTCCGTTCAGGTTCTTTATCGGTAAAAATATCAACGGCAGTGAGGTCGTTTGGCGTTAACAGCGTACGCACAATAGCGGCTTTGAGTTGTTCCCGGGTTTTGGCTGGATCATTGCTGTCATGCAATGTCGCAACGGTCAGCAGGCCCTGCTCAAAATCGACAACGGCTTTGGCATGAAAGTTATCACTGTATTTAACGTACTTTTTCGCGCTGGGAACCGTGTTTTCCTCGTCACCCCATATGGCCTCAGCAACGGCACGCAGATCGCGCAAAGCCTTGCGTAAGTCCTCAATGTCGCTAATAAGCTGTTGCGGGTTGCTGCGGTAGCTGTGCAAACGCTCACGCGCCATAGATTCCACCACTGCGCTTGGGTCGTTACCGCTAAGCACGCCGGAATTGACCACGCGTTTTACGTTATTAGGTGTTATTTGGCATCCTGCCAAAATTAGCGTTGTGGCTATAGCCGCCAGCAGCGTGGTTAATTGAGTCTTTTTATTCATAGCGCCTAAATTGAGCTTCACTTCCCTTGTTCAAGCTTTTACATTAGAGAGACATAAAAAGAAACCCTAAGCACAGTTTAAAAGTGCATAAAACAACAGGAATAAAGATGCGCAGTCTCAAATTTGCGGCGCTGATAGCCGCCTCATGGTTGGTCATGCCGACTCAAGCACAACAACTCTCGGGCGAGAGTTCGTTACTCCCCGAAGCGAACTACAGTAATTCAGAAGTCACCGTCGAGCAGGTTTTGGGTTACCCCATGGGCACCAAAATTACCAGCCCGGCCGATATGAGCCGCTATTTTGAAGCACTGCAACAAGCTTACCCTAAGCAGGTTAAGTTACTTGAATACGGAAAAAGCTGGGAAGGGCGTACGCTTTATTACGCGGTTATTTCCAGTGAAGGCAATATGGCTGACTTTGACGGTTTTATGAAGGGCATGCAGGCCTTAGCCGACCCGCGCAAAACCGACAGCGATAAGGCTGAGCAGTTAATTGACGAATTGCCCGGTAGTATCTGGCTGTCCTATGGCGTTCACGGCAATGAAATTTCGTCACCGGAAGCCGCTATGGTAACCGCCTATCATTTGCTGCATGACCAGCGTGAGCAGACCCAACGCTGGTTAGATAACACCATGGTATTCATTGATCCACTGCAAAACCCGGACGGGCGTGCCCGCTTTGTGGATCGTTATTACATGAGTGTTGGGCTTGAGCACTCAGGCGATCGCCGCAGTGCGGAGCACAACGAACCCTGGCCTAACGGACGCACGAACCACTACCTGTTTGATATGAACCGCGACTGGATAGCACTGACTCAGCCTGAAATTAGCGGGCAAATAGATGCTTTATTAAAATACTATCCGCTGGTGTTTGTTGATCTGCATGAGATGGGTGGCGATTCCACTTATTACTTCACCCCAGAGGCTCGGCCTTATAATCCACTGATTACCGAGTCACAACGCGAAACGCTGAACTGGATTGGTAAAAATAACGGCCAGTGGTTCGACGAAAAGGGCTTTGATTATTTTACCCGCGAAATTTTCGATGCGTTTTACCCGGGCTACGGTGCCAGTTGGCCGCTGTATCAGGGCTCAGTTGCAATGACCTACGAGATGGCTTCAGCGCGCGGGCATTTTTTTGACCGTACAGACGGTGACGTACTGACCTACGCCGACGGTGTTCAGCAGCATTTTATAGCGTCTATCTCGACGATTCAGACAGTTTCTGAGCGTCGCGAAGCCTTATTGCAGAAGTTCTGGGAATACCGCAAGTCAGCGGTTGAAGCGGGCGAAGACGGTGATGTCCGTTCTATTATTCTGCCCGCTAAGGACGCCCCGGCCGCCGCACGTAAACTGGCTTCTTTACTGGTTGAACAGGGCGCAGAAGTGAAGCAGGCGAAAAAGGCGTTTGATGTGTGCGGTACTGATTATGAAGCTGGTGCTTATACCATTGATATGGCACAACCTGCACACCGCATGATACGCACCTTAATGGATAAGCAAGTGGATATGGCGGATGACTTCCTGGCAGAGCAGGAGCAGCGCCGTAACAATAACCTGCCGGACCAAATTTACGACGTAACCGGTTGGTCACTGCCGTTGATGTTCAATGTCGACAGCCACACCTGTGATGACTTGCCTGACGTCGCCACAGCCTTTGTAGAAGAGGGGCGCATTGAGCCTGGCAAAGTGATTAACCCGGACGCCAAAGTGGCTTTTTTGGTTCGCTGGGGTGACATGAATGCAGGACGTTTCCTAACTGCTGCGTTGCGTGAAGGTCTGGAGGTTCGCCAAAGCGAATTAGCCTTTACCCACGAAAGCGCCGGTGAATTCCCCAGCGGCTCATTGATTTTAACCCGAGCTGACAACCCCGGTGGCTTGCAGACTAAATTACAAAAGCTCGCTGAAGCGTCAGGTGCAACCGTTGAAGGTGTTGATACAAGCTGGATGACTGAAGGGCCTAACTTTGGTTCGCACAACGTAAGCAAACTGGAAGCACCTAACATTGCTATTGCCTGGGATGAGCCTGCTAGCCCATACAGTGCAGGGCATACCCGCTTTGTCATTGAGCGTCAGATGGGTTATCCGGTAACGGCTATCCGTACCATGCAGTTACTGCAAAATGACCTTGATGGACTGGATGTTCTGATATTACCGGAAGGAGCGTACTCCGGCGTGCTTAACGACAAAACTGTTGAAAAGATCCAACAGTGGGTGTCGGATGGCGGTGTGTTGCTGACCTTAGGCAGCGCTTCTGCCTGGGCGGTTGAAACTGGTCTGCTTAATACCCAACTGGAACGCAAAGTGCCGGAAGAGGGCGTTACTGAGCCTGACGAAGAAATTAAAGTTGACGGTAAAGTGATTGAAAGCCGCGAGCAATTCTTAACGGAAATAAAACCGCACGGCGCTGATCCCGACTGGGTGCCCGGTGCGTTATTAAATGCCAAAGTGGATACAAAACACTGGTTAAGCGCCGGCGTTAAACCGCAGGTTGTGAGTATTTATAACGGCAATGACGTATTTACCCCCATTGATATTGATCACGGTCGCAACATTGCGTGGTTTGCTGGCGCGGATAGCCTGTTAGCCAGTGGCTTTTTATGGGACGATATAGCTCAGCAATTACCTTATAAGCCACTGCTAATGTGGCAGCCAAGCGGTAAAGGCATGATTATCAGCTTTACTCAGGAACCCACGTACCGTGCCTATATGGACGGCTTAAATACCTTGCTGATGAACGCCTTGTTCCTGGCACCGGCAAAAGCACAATAGGAGTCTGACATGGCAGAATTTGGTGTCATAGGGTTGGGGCGTTTTGGTGCCCGAACTTCAAAAGAACTGCTCGATCTCGGACATCGTGTCATAGGCGTTGATTCAGACGAAAAAGCCGTTGAAGCAATGGCAGATGTGTTAACGCATTCTGCCATTGCCGATGTGACTGATGAAAAAGCATTGGAAGAACTCGACTTAACTAACTGCGAGGTGGTTCTGGTTGCTATTGGGGAAGATCTGCAAGCCAGTTTATTGTGTGTTCTACACCTTAAAACTATTGGTGTGAAAGAAATTTGGGCCAAAGCGACCTCTAAATCCCACCATCAAATTTTATCGAAACTGGGTGTAAAGCGTATTATTCACCCGGAAGAAGAAATGGGAATAAGGGTAGCGCAGTCGCTGAATTATCCTATGGTGAACGAGTATATGTCGTTGGGTCATAACTGGTTCTGTGTGGAAATTAGTATTGGTGAGTATTTAAAAGGAAAAACTCTCGAAGACATTATGCCGGACGAAAGTGAGTTTTTTCATGTATTGTTAATAAAGCGTCGCGATGAGGTGACTGTGACTCCCTCTTTATCAATGACGCTTGAGGGTAACGAAACCTTGGTGATGGCCGGCAGTTTGAAAGCGTTAAAATCTGTTGCTCCTAAACTAAAAGAACCTTCATGAAACAGTGGGCTCCTTCAATAGCCTGGTTGTATCGTCGTCCCGGGCGTAAAAGGCGTAGAGCTTTTAAAGCCAGCCCTCCGGTTATTCTTTCCGGTGGCTTTGCCTGTCTGATTTTATTAGGTACTTTGTTACTAAAGTTACCCTTCTCAACTGAGCAACCAATAACCTGGCTGGAAAGCTTATTTACGGCGACCTCTGCCGTTACCGTGACTGGGCTGGTCGTTGTCGATACGGGGGCTACTTATACACCGTTTGGAATGAGCGTTTTGGCTCTGTTGATTCAGGCGGGCGGGTTAGGCTTCATGACATTTGCGGTATTGGCTGCTATTTCGATAGGCGGCCATGTCGGGATTCAGCATCAGGTACTGGCAAAAGAGGCTATGCAGCAAACCAGTCTTGCCAGCATTGGGCGTACGGCAAAAGCGGTGGTATCGTTGGCACTGATTGTTGAGGCTATAGCGGTGGTTGGTCTGACAATAACCTGGTGGCAGGAAAAAGGTTTCGTCGATGCCTTTGCTGAAAGTATATTTTACGCCATATCCGCTTTTAACAGCGCAGGCTTTGTGCTGTCGCCCAACGGAATTGTGGATTACGCCGACAGCATTCCGGTTAATCTTATTATCAGTATTTTATTTGTCATTGGCGGCTTGGGCTTTTCGGTTATTACCAACATATACGAAAAGCGCCGTTGGTATAAGTTCTCGGTTTATACCCGCGCTATTTTGTGGGCGACATTAATTATTAATGTTTTATCCGTTGCTATTATCTGGCTGCTGGAAATGAATAACCCGGCCACCTTTGCCAATTTAAGCTTTGGTGACCAGGCGATGGCAGCCTGGTTTCAGGCTACTACGCCTCGCTCCGCAGGTTTTAATACGGTTGATACCGGGGCAATGACAGAAGCCAGCGCAGTTTATACTATGTTGCTGATGCTAATTGGCGGCGGCTCAATGAGTACGGCCGGAGGCATCAAGCTGGGGACTTTTATTGTCTTACTGGTCGCCACTTATGCTTTTCTCCGCCGTCGAGAGTATGTCACTTTGTTGAACCGCACGGTACCTCAGGAGCTGGTTATGAAAGCTCTTGCGGTCACTTTGGTTACCCTTACTTTGATGTTCCTCGGAATCTTTATCCTAATGATTTTGAATCCGCTGCCGTTTATAGATATAACCTTTGAAGTTTTGTCGGCTTCGGCGACGGTCGGGTTATCGCGGGGAATTACTGCAGAAGTGACCGGGGCAAGTCAGTTAGTTCTGGTGTTTTTAATGTTCGCGGGGCGGGTTGGGCCATTAACGTTGGCCTATTTTTTGGCGACACCAAGAAAACGGCATATACGCTTTCCGGAAACCGATATTCAAGTGGGATAATCTGCTGACAAACGAATGAGCCTATAAGAACAATAACAAGAGAAACTCTCAAGATGCTGAAGAAATTAAAGTTCACGCAAAAGGTCATTATTGTTGCGTCGTTGATACTGGTGCTTGTGCTGGGTGTCTTCACGCTGACCAACTTTTTGCAGATGTCGAATCAAACCCGCAGTAATTTACAGCATCAAATGCAGGCTTTGTCTGACTCAGTATCAAACAATATTTCGCAGTGGTTTGATGATCGCATGAGCATTGTTCAGGCAACCGCCGATGCTTACCGTGTTGATGATTCCACAGACCGTGCTTTAGAGCGGGTTCAACAGTCCAAAGCCGCCGGTAAGTTCAAAAATGTGTATTACGGTTTGCTCGACGGTACTTTTCTGCTCGATGATCCCAGCATCGACCTGCCGGACGATTACGATGCCCGCAGCCGTCCCTGGTACCAGCTGGCGGTTGATGAAGGGCAGCCAACCTATACCGCGCCTTATATAGATGTCACAACCAATGAATTGACCATTACTGCGGTGGTACCCATGCGTCGCGATGGCCGGCTGGTGGGAGTTGCCGGTGGCGATATGATGCTGGATGAGATTTCTAACATTGTTAACGACATCGATTTTATGGGTCTGGGTTATGCCTTCTTAGTTAGCGGTGATCGAAATATTCTGGCACACCCCAACAAAGACTGGATTGAAAAATCTGTGAACGATTACGCTGGTCAGTCAGTTGCTTTTAGTTCTGATTTTTCCGAATACCGTATTGATGGAGCGGACCGCCTCGTGTCATTCCATAAAATAAAAGGTATTCAGGGAGTTGAATGGTATCTGGGAGTGGTTATTGACCGCGAACAGGCCTACAGCAACGTTTCCTCCTTTGCCTGGACCGCTATTGTTTACCTGATTATTGGCATTGTGGCAGTAGTGGTGTCATTAACCTGGTTATTGCGCTTATTACTGAAACCTTTGCGTCGTTTAAATGAGGCCGTAACCGATATGGCCCGCGGCGAGGGCGATTTAACGCAGCGGCTGCCGGTTGAGTCGGACGATGAGTTTGGCCTTGTTTCACGCCGTATGAACGAGTTTATTGAGAAAATCCAGCAAGCCTTGCTGGAAGTGAATGCGGCCGCACAACAAGTGGAAGGCAACATTCGCAGCATGGTTAAAGCGAGTGACGATTCAATGGACATTGGCAGCGAACAGGCCGGAAAAGCCAGTTCTGTTGCAACGGCGGTGAATGAACTGGGCGCGAGTGCTCATGAAATTGCCGAAAATGCTGCAAAAGCCTCTGAACAGGCAAGTTCAGGTACCGAAAAAGCGTCATCAGCGAGAGACTCTTTGCAACATAACCGCCAGCAAATTCAGCACTTGTCGGAACGTATGGATGCCTCCAGCCAGGCAATTCATACCCTGGATGAAGACACCCAGAACATTGGCAAGATCATTGAAGTTATTAAAGGCATAACTGAGCAAACCAACTTGCTGGCTCTAAATGCGGCTATAGAAGCGGCACGAGCAGGGGAAGCCGGTCGTGGTTTTGCGGTCGTAGCGGATGAAGTGCGCAGCCTGGCTCAGCGTACTTCGTCGTCGGCGGGTGAAATTGAAACCATGATAGAGCGGGTCAGAGCCGGAACACGCAGTGTTGTTCAGGTTATTCAGGAAAGTCAGGAAATAAGCAGTGCCTGTGTGTTAAGCGCGGAAGAGTCTGCTGAGCACATGTCTGAAATTAACGCCATTATTGTTACCATCGACGACGTGAATCATTCAGTCGCGTCAGCAACCGAACAACAGACTTCAGTGATCCAAACGCTCGATCGTGACATTATGGATATAAGCAGTATGAACGATCAGAGCGTAGACAATCTAAATAATACTAAGCGAGCTTGCCGTGAGCTGAATACGGCATTTGAACGCTTGGAACAATTGGTAACACAGTTTAAACTGAATTGATCGAAATCAACTATTGGAGCAAACCTATGAACAAAGCATGGATGATTGGCGCCATAGCACTACTTGGTGGACCTGTTCTGGCAACAACAGCTCAGGCAGTAGAACGTACAGAATCATCAGAGCAAGCCCAGGCTTATATTATTTCTCCGCAAAACGGGGAAGTGGTTGGTAAAACCTTTAAAGTGAAGTTTGGCTTAAGCGGTATGGGCGTAGCGCCGGCCGGTGTCGATGTGAAGAATACCGGACATCACCATTTGCTGGTTGATAAAGACGAACTGCCAGCTATGGACAAGCCTATGGGCGGTGATGTGACTCATTTTGGTGGTGGCCAGACGGAAACTACCGTGACTTTAGAGCCGGGTGAACATACGCTACAAATTATCTTAGGCGATAAGAACCACGTACCGCATAACCCGGCCGTGGTTTCAGAAAAAATCACTATTACAGTGAAATAAGACTAATCCAGCTCGAGTTCGAGTTGTAATTGCTCGTTGGGGTCAGGCAATGTTGCACTGATCCCCAACAGCCTTACCCCTTTCCCTTTTCCACGCTGCCAGGCTTCATCTAATAACTGATAAAACAAGCTGGGTGAAATAAACTGGGCACTACGGGAGACCGTTGTTTGTGTGAAGTCCGAGAACTTCAGCTTTAGTGTCTGGCTACGAATGGGCTGCTCACGCCAGTGAGTAATTTTCATTCGTTGACGCAGTTTCGGTAATAAATTGTCCTGAACATAAGCCTGAGCTGTCGATTCCAGTCGCATATCCGTTGCTAGGGTTTGTTCAACCCCGACACTTTTGCGAATGCGCTCTGTAACAACTTCGCGGCGATCCCGCCCATGGCCGCGCTCAAATAGTACATACCCGGCTTTATCACCAAGAATGGCCTGTAATTGCTGCAGCTCTATATTCTGGATGTCTTTTCCTGTGGTGAGTCCATAGTTAGTGAGCACTTGCTGACTTTTAGGTCCGACACCCGGAATTTGCTTGAGGTTTAATGCCGCAATGTAGTCGAGAACTTCTGCTGGGCGAACCACAAACTGACCATCGGGTTTGCGCTCTTCGCTGGCAATTTTGGCTACCATTTTCTGGTTTGAAATGCCGGCAGAGCCGGTTATCCCCAGCGTTTTAATTTGTTCTCGAACAAAGTCCATGGCCAAAGTCGCGCTGCCTTTAAAGCCTTCCAAATGAGTTAAGTCCAGATAAAACTCGTCAATAGAAGCAGGTTCAATGCGGGGTGTGAGTTCATGCAGAATATCCAGAACCTTATTGGACAGTTCGCGGTAGTAGTTGCCGTCAGGTCGTATAAAGGTTAATTGCGGGCACAAACGGCGGGCATGACTACCCGGCATCGCGCTTTTAACGCCAAACTGACGGGCCAGATAATTTGCCGTTGCAACGACCCCTCGTTCACCGCCGCCACCGACAGCAAAAGGGCGTGTTTTCAGGCTTGGATCGCGCAATTCTTCAGCCGAAGCAAAGAACGCATCCAAATCCAGCAAAGCTATTTTGCGAGCAATTTCAGCCAAGTGTTTATCCTTTGCACATTTGTGGTTATAATCGCATCCACTAACTGGGCGTGCAAGAACACCAGCCATTTGTAGGAGAAACCAGTGAAAGCTATGAATTCATTTTTCGTTAAGAGCGTTTTAGGCACTATTTCAATGCTGTTTGCGCTGAGTATTAGTGCGGCATCAGTGCAGGATGATATGTCACGTGAAGCGATCGCTGAGCGTATTAAGCCTTTGGGAAAACATTATGTGGCTGGTGAAAGCAGTGCTGCTGAAGAAAGCAGTGGACCGCGTTCAGGCCAGCAAGTTTATGATAAGTACTGCACAGCCTGCCATACCAGTGGTGTTATGGGAGCTCCAAAAAGAAACAACGCTGCCGACTGGCAACCACGTTTAGACCAGGGCATGGAAACGGTATTGAAGCACGCAGTTGAAGGTTTTAATGCCATGCCGCCTAAAGGAACCTGTAGCGACTGCTCAGAAGAAGAAATTCAAGCTGCAATAAATTACATGACTGAAGAAATTTAGTTTTATTTGCATCTTCAGTAACAAAAGGCCACCACTCGGTGGTCTTTTTTGTGTCAATCGACGTTAATTCGCTCTCTTAACTTCCTTCGCTAATTAATTTTTAACCAGATCTTTTCTATTTTTTGACACAGGTCTATACTGTACGACTGTTACTAAACGCAACAAGTGTTAACAAAATGTATTTCGCGGCAAGGAGTGTCAGTGTCTAAGGGTGAACCTGAATGACAGACCGTACGCATAGCGAGGAACAGCTTCAGAATATAAAAACTGAAAATGAACGCTTGCACAAAGTCATCGCCCGACTAAAGGGGTTGACCCAAAAGTATCGGTCTGCTGAAGTCGTACAAAAAGCGCTGTTCCGAATATCGGAACTGGCGGCTTCTGCGCGCGAAATGGACAACTTTTATCAGTCTCTGCACGAAATTATCGGCGAGCTGATGTACGCCCGTAATTTTTATATTTGCCTTTACGAACCTCAGGAAGAGCTGGTCGATTTTGTTTATTTTGTCGATGAAATTGATCAGGACACCTTATTTGAACGCATTCCTATAGAGCAATTGAAGAAAGGCTTAACGGGTTATGTTTTGCGAAAAGGCCAGTCTTTGCTTTGCCCGCCGGAAGTGTACCAACGCTTAATTGATAACGCCGAAATAGAAGGCTTAGGGGCAGAACATCAGGACTGGTTAGGTGTTCCGTTAAAACGTGGTGACGTGACCATAGGTGTTATGGTGGTGCAGAGCTACAGCGCTGACGTTCGTTATGACGCCTCAGATGAAGATTTGCTTACCTTTGTATCGCAACACGTGGTGAATGCGCTCGAGCGTTTAAAGCAGCGCGACTTAATGCAAAGCGAAATAGAGCACCAGACAGCTGAACTACGCCATGCGAATGAAAGCTTAATGAGCGAGATTACCATTCGTGAAAGGGCTGAGCAGCAAACCTCGGTGCTCTTTGCTATTTCCGAGCTGACCAATACCTCTGACGATATGAACGCCTTTTATCGGCAGTTGCACAGGCAAATCGGTAAATTGATTCATGCCGACAACTTCTTTGTCGCGCTTTTATCAGACGATAAAAAGTTTATACATTTTCCCTACCATGTGGATGAAACAGGCGCTAAAGCCGAACGCCGACGAGCCGGTAAAGGTTTAACCGAATACGTTATTAAAATGCGTGAACCGGCCTTTATCGACGCCCCTGTACGTCAAAAACTTCTGAAGAAAAACGAGATAGAGCTGGGCTATGGTGGTATGAAGCTGGCTAAGCAATGGCTCGGTAGCCCCTTAATGATGAACGGGCAGGTGTTTGGGGTTATAGCGGTCCAGACCTACGACGGTGACTTCTTATACCATAGTGATGACTTAGAACTACTGAACTTTGTTTCGCAGCACGTTGCCGTGGCCATTGACAGAAAACGCTCAGCGGAAGAAATTCAGCGAGTAAACCAGTTCCTTGAAAAGAAAGTGGCGGAGCGTACCGAAGAGCTGGTGTCCGAAATAGAACGACGGAAAAAGACCGAATCCAGCTTATTCCACGCAGCGCACCACGATAACCTGACCGGCTTACCTAACCGCATATTGTTCAATGAACGTTTGCAGCAGGCCGTGGCACATAAACGACGGCACCCTGAGCACCATTTTGCGGTGCTATTTGTTGACCTGGACCGCTTTAAAAATATAAACGACACGCTCGGGCACTCTGCCGGCGATGAGTTCTTGCTGGAAGTCAGCAAGCGTATAGGTGACTGCGTACGTGACAACGACATGGTGGCGCGCTTAGGTGGTGATGAATTCGTTATTCTGCTGGATACCATTACCAGTATTGATGATGCTAAAGACGTCGCCAAGCGCATGATCCAGCAAATGAGTGAACCTTTCCATCTGAACGGACAAGAGCATTACTCCGGCGCCAGTATCGGTATTGCCGAGTGTCTGGAAGAGACCGATTCGGCTGAACGGCTGTTACGCGACGCAGATGCCGCCATGTACCAGGCTAAAGGTATGGGGCGCGGGCGCTACGTATTATTTGATGACAGCATGCATGAAAACTTAGTGGACAGTGTTCGTAAAGAAACGGCGCTGCGCCATGCGAAAGTTGAGAAAGATTTCGCTGTCAGTTTTCAGCCAATAGTGAATTTAACAACAGGCGAGGTCAAAGCTGTAGAAGCTAAATTGGTGTGGGAAGACCCGCGCTACAGCTTTAAAAGTGAAGAGTTGTTACCTCTGGCCGAGCGCACTGGCCTTATTGTGAAGCTTGACCGCTTTGCTTTACGGGCAGCCAGCCAGTGGCTTGTTGAAAATAGTGTCAGTGCTGAAACTATGCTGCACCTGAATTTATCTGTGCGGCATTTATTGAAAACCAGTCACCTGAATGAGCTGGTGAATATTGTGACTGAAAGCGGTGTTAAACCAGAGAACATCGCACTGGAATTTGATGAAACCGACCTGGTCAGAGACGGCCGCCGGGTACTGGCCAGTTTAAGACGGCTTTCCGAATTTGGCTTTAAGCTGGTTATAGACAATTTTGGCAGTGGCTCCGGGCCGCTTCAGTTCTTGTATAACTTTCCGTTTACCATACTTAAGCTGGATCACCATTATATTGCTCGTTTGAGCAGCAATAACCGGGCGCAGGCCATGTTAAAGCATATCGTGACCTTGTGTCATGAGCTCGATATTGCTGTTTATGCCGATGGACTGGAAACTGAAACGCAAAAAAATGATGTGGAAAAGCAAGGTGTTATGATGGGGCAGGGCAGCTTCATTGACGAAAACTATGAAGGCACTGTAGCCAAAGACGACGACACCTCTTTCGTATCAGCTTAGTTTGGCACTACTTTTTCAGTGCGTTTTTCAGCATCTCCAAACCCTGACTTCTCTGCTCTTCACGTTCCTCGTCGGATTTTTGCTTGCGGTGTTCCCATTCTAAATCGTCCTGCGGTAACTCCAGCAAAAAGCGGCTGGGTTGTGGTTCCGTTTTTTCTCCAAACTGACGGCGCTCCTTAGCCATAGTAAAGACTAACTTATGCTGGGCGCGGGTAATGCCGACGTAAGCCAGACGGCGTTCCTCTTCAATGTTATTTTCATCAATACTGCTTTGGTGTGGCAATAGACCCTCTTCCATGCCCACTAAAAACACTTGTGGAAACTCCAGACCTTTGGAAGCATGCAAGGTCATTAGCTGCACCTGTTCAAACTGCTCGTCGTCTTCGTTACGGGACATCATATCGCGCAGTGACAAGCGGCTGACCACCTGATTCAATTCCATGGGTTCATGTTCGGCGTCGCCTTTTAGCATGTCCGATACCCAGCGGTGCAGTTCGTACACGTTTTTAATTCGCATTTCGGCGGCTTTCGCGCTGGGGCTTTGCTCAAACAACCAGTCTTCGTAGCCAATTTCGCTCAGCAGTTGTTTTACCGCGTCACTGGCGTCTTCCTGATGATCGGCGCGGCGAGCCAGGGTATCTATCATGTTGCGGAACACGTCTACATGCTGAAACACACCGGTGCTAAGCTGCGTTTTTAAATGGGGCGACTGGCAGGCTTCAAATAAGCTACAGCCTAACTCCTGCGACAAACGGCCAATACGCTCCACGGTTTGGGGACCAATGCCGCGCCGCGGGGTATTAATAATGCGCAGAAAAGCGGTGTCGTCGGTAGGGTTCACCAGCAGCCGCAGGTACGCCATAATGTCTTTGACTTCCGCGCGGGCAAAGAACGACTGGCCACCGGTAATTTTATAAGGGATGCGGTTGTTCATCAGCGCTTTTTCAAACAGGCGCGACTGGTGGTTACCCCGGTACAAAATCGCAAAGTGGTGATACGGCGTTTTGCGAAGGAACCGTTGTTTTACAATTTCGGCAACCACACGCTCTGCTTCATGCTCTTCGTTACGACCAAAAATAACGCTTATCGGCTCGCCGTACTGCATTTCTGAGAACAGCTTTTTCTCAAATACGTGCGGGTTGTTCTCAATGAGAATATTGGCGGCTTTCAGAATACGCCCGTGCGACCTGTAATTCTGCTCCAGCTTCACCACGTCCAGCTGTGGGAAGTCCTGCTTCAACAAGGCCAGGTTTTTAGGCTGCGCACCACGCCATGAATAAATGGACTGATCGTCGTCGCCCACCACGGTAAAGCGAGCGCGTTCGCCCACCAGTAACTTGACCAGTTGGTACTGGCTGGTGTTGGTGTCCTGATATTCGTCCACCAATAAATACTGAAACTTTTTCTGCCAGCGTGCGCGGGCGTTCTCGTTGGTTGCCAGTAACTGGGTCGGCAGGCGGATCAAGTCATCAAAGTCCACGGCATTACAGGCGCTCAGGTTATTCTGGTATTGCTGATAAACCTGAGCAAAGGCCTTTTCCTGATCGTTCCCGGCTTTTTGTAGAGCCAACTCCGGCGACAGCATGGCGTTTTTCCAGTGGCCTATCTGGTGCTGACAGGCTTGAATCAGCGCTTTGTCGCCCTCAAATACATCTTCAGTCAGGGCGTTAAGCAGGGCGTAGGTGTCCTGGTCGTCAAATAATGAAAAGCCGGGCTTAAACCCCAGGGTGCTGAGTTCCCGACGAATAATATTCAGCCCCAGAGTATGAAAGGTGCACACGGTTAAACCGCGCAGCTGCGCTTTCGGCAGAGTTTGCGCTATACGCTCTTTCATTTCTTTAGCGGCTTTATTGGTAAAAGTTACTGCACCAATTTGCCGGGCAGTGTAAATTTGCTGGCGGATCAGGTACGCAATTTTCTCCGTTATTACCCGGGTTTTGCCACTACCGGCGCCGGCAAGCACCAATAAAGGGCCCTGGATGTAATGTACAGCCTGGTTCTGGCGATCGTTCAGCATGGGCGCCGCGGAGTTCCTGATTCGTGAAAAAGCTGATAAGAAGCTCGGATTTTACCTGAATCTCCTGCTAAGCTAAACGCATAAGCAACGATTTACACAAAGAGAGACTTATGGACAACAAAACAATAGAGAATATTGCTCGCCAAATTAACGACAGCATGCCTGCCGGCGTCAAAGAACTGGCCGGCAATATGGAACAGCGCGTTAAACAAACCCTGCAGTCACAGCTATCTAAGCTGGACTTAGTCACCCGCGAAGAGCTGGACGTACAGCAGCAAATGTTACTGCGCTTACGTGAGCGTGTTGAACTGTTAGAAAAAGAGCTGGAAGCGACCAAGAACCAGAACAAGGACTAAGTCAGACGTATGATCCAATGGATTAGTGGGAAAGTTGTCGAGAATTACCGTTGGAGTTCTGGCGTTTTCAGTTTAAGAGTTGTGGCTGAGCCGTTTGATTTTAAGGCCGGGCAGTTCGTCCGTCTAGGTCTGAATGTGGGGGGCGAGCAACTGTTGCGCGCCTACTCGCTGGCCAGCGCACCGGGCGAAGCCATACTGGATTTTGTCATAGCCGAAGTGGAAGACGGCGAGCTCAGTACTAAGTTAGCCAAGCTGCAGCCCGGCGATAACGTGGATATTACCCAGCCCGCTGGTGGTTTTTTCACGCTGGACGAAGTGCCGGACGGCGACAGCTTGTGGATGCTTTCTACCGGAACCGGCATTGGTCCGTTCATTTCTATGCTAAGAACCGAAAAGCCGTGGGAACGATTTAAACGGATTAATCTGGTGCACGGTGTTCGTGTGGCAGAAGACCTGGTTTATCAGGGGCAAATAGAGCAGTGGCAACAAGAATACCCCGGGCAACTGGGCTACCAGCCGGTGATTACTCGTGAAAACATTCCGGGTGCTTTCTCTGCACGTATTCCTGAACTGATCAGCTCTGGTCAATTAAGTGATGCACTCGACACACCGCTGAATACCAGCGCGCAGGTGATGCTTTGTGGTAACCCCGACATGATAAAAGAGTCACGCGCCGCGCTAGCTGAATTGGGGCTTGCTAAAAACACTCGGCGTAAGCCTGGTAATGTTACGTCTGAAAACTACTGGTAATGGTTATATTTGAAACGTTTTCAAGGTGTTTGGGGCGGCAAACTTAATCGCCACTAGTTCACTTTCTTCATTATCTCTATAGCCTGATTTAGCAACGCCTTAAGGCTAGCTCCTACGAAATTGGGCTTTAAATTTCTCCAATCGGCTTTTTGCCTGCTCGTTATCAGTGAATGCGAACTGGCCAGACTCTAATTTCTGGAATGCCTGATTGACTTGTTCTGTAAGCCAGTTTTCCTGCGATAGCTGTTTTCGACGCTCTACTGCCTTCTGCGGCGCTAAGCGCTTTGTTTGTTCATCAATACGAAACTGAATTTTTGTTCCCATGATGGTTCTCTTATAAAAGTGCAGGCATAAATGCTAGTGTGCTTTGGAAGTATTATCAAATTATAGCTCTCAATTTATTCGTCAAACCTGGAAACTTGTCACTATCGTTATATTCCAAAAAATAGCAGGTCGATAGCTGCGGTGATTCTATCTCTGTCGTGGGATAAGTCGTCGACCACGTGAGTAAGCTGAGTTCTTGAAATACTGGCCATATCTTGTGTCATCAATGCGAATGTCTTTCCCTCAACGGTAACATCCGGGTTCAGCTTGGTGAGTTGGAAGGATTCAGCCAGCGGAGCGGGTATCAAAGGTATCACTAAGGTTGTCGCTAAGGCTGACAGCAGGTCACTCTGCACATCAATAAGATAGGGGTAGGTTGTGCGTGTCGCTGTATTGTTATTGGCGTAGACGGCGAATTGACTCATTAGAATTTTCGCACGCTGTCGCTGAATGTTCCGTTGCGCTCTACAAATTGATTATACGCTTCCATTGCGTCAGAGTTTTCCTTCAGCCAATGCGCTTGTTCTTTTAAACGAATTTGTTCCTTCAATGCAGACTCAAGTGTCGCCGATAAATTGATATCAAGCGATTTTGCTTTTGCCAGAAGTTCAGCGTTAATACTGACATTTGTCGGCTTCTTTGCAGGAGAAGCAGTTGTGTAAGCAGCCATTTTATCACCTGTTATTAAAAATTCGTAATCCATGCGCATCAACTATGCGCATGGATTATAGCAGAGTTAACTTCAGATGGTTAACCCTTTATCCTTGAGGCTTCATATCAGGCTGGTGATGAACACTGATTAATTCAGATTGAACTGTGTTGTCGCTATTTCTTCCAGCTTGTCATAAGGGATGTAACCAGGCATTACCTGCTGACCAATGATAATAGTCGGTGTGCCGCGAAAGCCTAAATCGCGAAACGCCGACATATTTTTGCGGATAACCGCCTCGCTCTCGCCGGACGGTGACAAAAAGGCCTCGGTACTCGTGACTTGCGCAACACTTTGCAGTGAATCAGCGGTGTGCATGCCCGACTTTTTCATCATTAAGTTGTGAGCTTCAAAGAATGCCTTAGGGTCATTGCGCCAAAGGTTTAGCCCATAAAGAGCTGAGTTGGTTTTGAGCCCATCAACCTGCTGTTGGCGCAATGGCACAAAAATGTTCACAACCTGAATAGACGGGTATTCCTCAATCAGTTTATGAAGGCCAGGCTCTAACTTCTTGCAAAACGGACAGTTGTAGTCGGTAAACACAATGATTTTATGCGGCGCATCTTGGTCACCTAAAATTGGATGTGCCGCCGACTGATACAGCCATTCCTGGTGGTTAGCAAAGGCATTTTTCTGCTCACTTTGCTGTTCTAAAAAGCGCTGCAAGCCTCTGTGAATGTTTGAGATTAGCTGCGGGTTTTCACGCAATAGCTGTTCGACTTTCTCCAAACCTTCTTCTTGTTGTGGGTTTAAATCTTGCGCAAATACGTTGCTGCTAAAGATAAAAGCAACGATGAAAAACGTTTTATAGATAAAATTCATACAACTTTCCTACTTAAAAATGAGTTACTTCAAAAAAACTGGTGAAACCAAAGACGAATAAACAAACCGGGAGGTGTTGTGACTCCGGCTGTCGCCGAAACAATGTCACCGTTTTCAATAATGATGATGGTTGGCGTGGCAGATACCTGCCAGCCGTTTGATACGCGGTTGAGGTTGTCGTTAACAATAGGAAACTCATACCCTTTCGCCTGCGCGTAATGCTTCAATTTGTCATTGTTGCCAGAGCGCAGTGCCACGCTAATGGTCGGGTAGTGGTTGCCAACGTAATCAACTGTAGGCGAGACCGCCGGGCAAACAGGGCACCAGGTTGCCCAGAAATACAGCACAACCGGGCTGTCCTTGCTCATCTCGCGTAAGTTGTATTGCTCGCCGTTTATGTCCGTTAGTGACGACAGCTCAGCCGGCACAGACTCCGGCACGTCACTATTACGAAAGGAATCGACTACGAAAGCGACGACCGAGAACAGGACAATATAAAGCGCTGCGGTTCGTAGCCGCTTTGTCCACGACGTTTTGGCTTTGTTATTGCTCACGAGCATCCTCCAGCGCGTCCATGACTTTGTCTTTACTGAGCACTACGGGCAGCGTTATACCGTCCGGAGCGCCGGGTCCGTAGACTTTGTTAAAGGGCACACCAAAGGTATTGTTGGCCTTTAAGTATTGCGTGATGCGCTCGTTGGCTTTGGTCCAGTCGCCGCGCAGGCGGGTAACGCGCTCCTCACCTAAGGCAGTAAATACCGGGTCTTGCAGTAATACGCCGATTTTATTGGCTTGGCAGGTCACACACCAGTCTGCGGTCACATCCACAAACACGGTTTGGCCACTGGCAACGGCTTCATCAATGCGCTGCTGGGTTAGTGGCTGCCATTGGTGGTCCTGCGGTAGTTTGTTGACCCAACGGTCCGCGGTAAGAACTAATGTCGTACCGACAACGGCAGCTAATACCAAAAAACCACCAATGGATAAAAATAGCGCCTTGCGGCCATGCACTTTACCAATAATGACTAAAGTGAGGGCGGATAAACCGACGGTTATCGCCAGGAATACTTCGTTGCTGATAAAGTTTTTCAGCAAAGTTGTCAGCCAGACCGTGGTTGCCAGCATCATAATGGCAAAAACGGGTTTCACCCATTGCATCCAGCGACCGGGTTTGGGCAGTAATTTTGCGGTTCTCGGGAACACGGCTATAAGTAACCAGGGTAGCGCCATACCAACCCCAAGCGCGGCAAAAATCAGCAGAATAACCGATGACTCAGCAGCTAATGCAAAGGCCACTGCGGTGCCTAAAAAAGGCGCTGTACAAGGTGTTGCCAAAAAGGTGGCCAGCATGCCTTGCAGGAAGTGCCCTTTGTAGCTGTCATCGCCGGCGGTTGCTGCACTGGTACTCAAAGAAGACGGCAATTTAAACTCAAAGGCGCCCATTAAGTTCAGTGCGAACAGCCAGGTAATAGCCACTAGTGCGGCAATAAAGTAAGGGTTCTGAAATTGAATACCCCAGCCGACAGAACCGCCTGACCAGCGAAGCGCCATAAGCCCCAGGGCAATGACCAGAAACGAGCTGATAATACCTAATGACGACGCGAAAAACTGCTTACGCACGACCTTCGGTTCTTGTACTCCTGACAGCATCAGGCTCTGAACTTTCAAACCCAGTACCGGCAACACGCAAGGCATAATGTTCAAAATAAGCCCACCAGCTAATGCCATAAGTAAAATGGCCCACAGCGGCGGTGCGTTATTAGCAATAGTGCCTGCGGTTAGCTGAATCTTATATTCAGCGGCAAACTTTTCATCACTGACTGTCGCTATAAGTTCAGCGCCGTTTAGGTCCGGCAGATCCAGCCAGTGACTAACGTCAACATTGGCCGTGAGCGAATTGCTTTCCACCTGAATATCTGGTGATGAAAACTCTGCGTCGGCCAAAGTCTCGTCGTTGCTGTGTATAAACAGCTGTGGGTTTTGCCAGCCACTGTCACGCTCTATGGTCAATTGAACGCGCTGGTTGGCGTCGGACCAAATAGCCTGCTTCACGTTATTGCTGTCGTATTCGCGAGGCACCTTGCCCGTGGCCTGATTAAAGGCAAACGCGCGATCACTGTCGACGGTCAGGGTGTCCAGATCAACGTGCAAGTCAATTGGGTAGTCCGTTAACACACAAACGGTGGTACAGGACGACATAGTCAGTGTACCGCTAATGTTTGCCTGCCGGGCATCGGGGCTTAGTTGTACCATTAACGGAAAGGTCAACGATCCCTGATACCCAACGGTATCAATACCCTGAATGCTGTAGCGCGAGGGCACCGGCCAGTGCCACTCAATATCGTTAATATTGGCTGATTTAGCCCAGTCAAAGGTTGGCGGTATGCCGCCTTCGCCGGGTGAACGCCAGTAGGTTTTCCAGCCTTCATCCAGCTCAACATGCAGCAGGGCGGGTAGTAGGTTGCGCTCAGCTTCATAGTGGCCGGTCAGTTCTAGCTTCACCGACACCGGTGGATGATCTTCATGACTCAGCCAACCGGTAGACGGCGTTTCTGCTAGGCTTTGCGCGCTGTAAATCAGCAGCGCAGCAATAAGCGATACGAGCCATAACGGTAAAATTTTATTCATACATTACTCCTGAAGTTAGTATTCCAAAGGTAAAAACCTGTTGGAAGCCTTACTCCAGAAAGCAACAAAATACGGCGTGGGGTCGCCTTTTACAGGAAAAGAAAAAGAGGGGAGGCGCTAATTGCTTGTTCACAGTGGCTTTCAGCGCCAAAGTCAGAAGAACAAAGAAAGACAGTGCCGCGTAGGTTATGTCTGACTTGAATTGTTGCAATAAGTGCGTTGTCTTGTCGCAGTCGGCTTCGGCGCCTTCGTGTTTTGCTTCCAGGTCCGCATGGCTTCCTACAAGCTGTTCAGCCGCGGGTGCAGCCTGATGCTTAGGACAGCCTTCCAGCCAACCAAAGTTTTGTCCCCAACACAGCATAAAAACCAGGAATAGCAATGGTGCTATATACCGACCTTTTCGACACTGTTGATTCAGTTGGTGGAACATGGCTTTTGGTGACCCTTGGTTATTCGGTTTACTCTTAATTAAGGCAAGATGATGACAGAAGTGGGTATAAAAGCAAGTGAGAGAAGGAATGATATCGGTCGTTGCTTGAAGTGTTTAGCTTACAGACAGGAATTTTCCCAAGGCTTATAGTTACGCCGTTGTTTAGTCACGGAGAGACAGATGGCGTTAGCGCGAGTTTATACCCGGGCATTGATAGGTATTCATGCGCCGGAAATTCGGGTTGAAGTGGATCTGGCAAGGGGAATGCCAGGCTTTACTATGGTCGGCATGCCGGCAACCACGGTTAAGGAGGCTCGTGATCGGGTCAAAACCGCCTTGATGAACGCGGGATTTGAATACCCGCCAGCCACGCGTGTTACAGTGAATTTGGCGCCAGCGGATATCCCCAAAACCGGGGCGCGTTATGATTTGGCCATAGCGGTGGGGATATTGGCGGCTTCGGGACAAATACCGGACAGTATTTTAGAGCAAGCAGAATTCTATGGTGAGCTGGCGTTAACCGGCGAGTTGCGGGCTGTGAATGGTTTAATCCCAGCCTTATTGGCGTGTCGTAATAAAAAGCGGCAGGCGTTTGTGCCTATTGCTAACGAGCAGGAAGCCGGGTTAGTACGTGAACAAAAGAGCTGGTTGTCGGCCGATTTGGTCAGTGTTTATGAACATTTGCACGATCACCAGCCACTGAGGGAATCAAAGCCGATAAATTGGGCAAAGGAATCATCGAACCATGATGGCGACTTAGCCGACGTGGTTGGGCAGGAGCAGGCAAAACGAGCTTTGTTGTTGTCGGCGGCCGGTAAGCACCACTTGTTGTTCGTCGGGCCACCAGGTACGGGAAAAACCATGCTGGCGCAACGGCTTAATGGCATATTACCTCCACTGACCGAGCAGGAAGCCATGGAAATTGCGGCGGTTAAGTCGGTGTCTTTTGATTACCATCATGCGGACGCTCTGACCCGGCGAGAACTGAGATCTCCTCATCATACTTGTACTGCTGCGGCGTTGGTCGGAGGGGGCGCGGGTAATTCTGTTCGTCCGGGAGAAATATCCTTAGCAAACAATGGGTTATTATTTTTAGATGAGATGCCCGAGTTCAGTCGACATGTATTGGACTGCTTACGTGAACCACTCGGAAGTGGTGAAATTACCATTAGTCGTGCAGGATACAACGTCAAATTCCCGGCTAATTTTCAGCTGGTTTGCGCGCTGAACCCTTCGCCCTGCGGTCAATTCGATGGCTCTTTAGCTAACTGCCGGTCCACCCCGGATCAAATTCTAAAATATTTAAGCAAGCTGTCGGGCCCCTTGTTAGACCGTATTGATATCCAGGTCATGGTACCACGAGAAACGGAATCAATGAGTCTGAATGGTGGAGCTAAACGCAATAGCCAAATGACTTCTGCAGAAGCAAAAAGCTTAGTAGAGAAAACCAGGCAGCGCCAAATACAGCGACAGGGTTGTCTGAACAGTGAAATAAAGCCCAAAGCGCTGAAGCAAGTATGCGAGCTGTCAGATAAAACAGAAGCGTTTTTAGCAAAAGCCTCAGAGAAAATGAAGCTTTCGCATCGGGCTTATCATCGTACATTACGCTTGGCCCGAACCATTGCTGATTTGGCTGAGAGTGACGCCATTGAGCAGCAGCATTTAGCCGAAGCTCTCAATTACCGATCCCTAGATCGACTCATTGATCAGGTGCAAAGCTTGTGATTATTTTGTATATACAAACGTGTTACGCTACAATTCAATGGAGGAGTTGTGCTGGAAATTAGCGATAAAGTTAGGGAAAAACTAAGAAACAAGCATAACGTCTCAGAAAGCATGATCAGAGAGGCTTTTGCAAATAGACAAGGTGGCTTCTTGAAAGATCAAAGAGAGAAGCATGGCACCATTCCACCTACTCAATGGTTTGTATCCGAGACAGATAACGGGGTAAAGCTAAAAGTTTGCTTCATTCATTCTAACGGAGCTATCTATATAAAGACTGCTTATGAAGCTAATTCGTTAGAGCAAAGAATCTATGAAAAGTATGGAAGCTAAAAATATCCCGGCATGAATTGGAGAGTCGTATGAAAAAAGAAGATATCAGAGAAGCGGTTGAGCAAGATGAAAAATGGGATAGTGGTGAATTAGGTCAAGAAGAAGCTTATGTAGAACGTGTGGGATTTGACCAGGCAATTGAAGATGCAATCAATCAGTCTGTGCGACTGCGGCCTATATCTATTCGTATGGAAGAAGAGCTCATCGACGATTTGAAGACCATCGCAGAGCATTATAACTTGGGATACCAACCGTTAATTAGGCAACTCCTGAAGCGATTTGTGGCATCGGAAAAGAAAGTCCTGAAGCAAAGAGCTCAGGTCATGGAAATCAAGGGCCCAGAAGATAAAGAAGCCGAAGAAGGGTAGCCTGACGCTATTGCGTCAGATGCGATTTGCCTGTTTATACCAAGAGGTAAGAATTACCATTGATGGTTAGCTTGACACCCCACCTGACGTGAACGTCAGGCTACGAAGCCAGCAACCTCAGTGCTCGCTACTAAGCCACTGTTTGAACAATTCGACAAAACGCTCCAGCTGTTCGCGGCTGACATCCAGATGGCACACCAGTCGCAGCTTTTGGCCGCCGGGCAGCTTAATGTCGTGTTCTGCCATCAGTTCCCGCAAGCTGTCCGCCGGTAAACTGTCCGGTAGCTCGACAAAGGTCATGTTGGTACCGGAATAGCCGACTTTGGCTTCGGTACCTGCCAGCAACTCAGAAAGTTGTTCAAACAACCATTTCGCGTTGTCGTGGTCCTGCTGTATACGCTCAAACTGATGCGTTAACGCGTAATCAATGGCTACGGCAACAAACCCGGCCTGACGCATACCGCCGCCGACCATTTTGCGCCAACGTCGAGCGCGGGCAATTAATTCTTTTGAGCCTGCCAGCAGTGAACCAATAGGCGCACCAAGACCTTTTGAACAACATAGAGACACGCTGTCGAAAGGCGCGGCAAGTTCCGCCATGCTGCGGCCGCTGGCAATGGCGGCATTAGGTAAACGTGCGCCGTCTAAATGCATCGACAAACCATTCTGGTCCGCCAGAATTCGGGCTTTATCAAAATAAGCCTGGTCAATCAGTTGCCCGCCGTGGGTATTTTCAAAAGCCAGCAACCGGGTAATAGGAAAGTGCGGATCGTTAGGTTTTATCCGTTGTTTAATGGTGTCGAGTGACAAGGTTCCGTCGGCTTCTACCTCAATGGTCTGTGGCACTATGCTGCCTAAAACTGCAGCGCCGCCGGCTTCGTACCGGTAAGTGTGATATTCCTGGCCCACAATGTATTCTTCGCCATTACGGCAGTGGCTCATTAACCCCAGTAAGTTACTTTGGGTACCCGAGCTGCACAGCAAAGCATCTTCTTTACCCAGCAATTCAGCCACCCGCTTTTCCAGCGCGTTAATTGACGGGTCTTCACCATAAACATCATCACCGACGGTCGCTTCGGCAATGGTGGTGCGCATAGCAGCGCTGGGAAGGGTTACGGTATCACTGCGTAAATCCAGCATAACAGCCTCATTTTGGGGTTAGTTATAACAACTATCATCCGGTTCTAAGCGCAAGGTTGTTTAGCGAGCTCAGTCAAGGGATAATGGCCTAATATTGAACCAGACACTCGACAACAAAGCGAGCCAATATGAAAGTTTTTAATAATGTAATGGAAATGGTCGGCAACACGCCAATGGTGCGCGTTACCAATATGGACACCGGCCCGTGCGAGCTGTATTTAAAACTCGAGCTGCAGAACCCGGGCGGCTCTATTAAAGACCGTATTGCGGTGGAAATGGTTGAACAGGCTGAAAAGCAAGGCAAATTAAAGCCGGGCGATACCATTATTGAAGCGACGGCCGGTAATACCGGACTGGGTCTGGCGTTAGTGGCGGCGAGTAAAGGCTATCCGCTGAAAATTGTTATGCCGGACAAAATGAGCCAGGAAAAAGTAAACAACCTGCGTGCTATGGGTGCGGAAGTGGTACAGACGCGTTCCGATGTGCAAAAAGGCCACCCTGAATATTATCAGGACATGGCGGCGCGCATGGCGGAAGAGAACGGTTATTACTATGTTAACCAGTTTGAGAATCCGGCAAACATCGATGCTCACTACAAAACCACTGGCCCGGAAATTTGGGAACAAATGGAAGGTAAACTGGATGCGTTCGTTTGTGGTGTTGGCTCTGGCGGAACCTTAACCGGTGTTGGCCGTTATTTACGCGAACAAAAAAGCGATATCGACTTAGTGTTGGCTGATCCGGCAGGTTCTATTTTAGAACCACTGGTTAACCGTAACGAAGAAGTGGAAGCTGGCAGCTGGTTGGCCGAAGGCATTGGTGAAGATTTTATCCCGACCATTTGTGATATTAAATTAGCCAATACTGCATTTGCTATTTCTGATAAAGAAGGCATGCAAACCGCGCGTAAAGTACTGGAAAAAGAAGGCGTTATGGTGGGTTCATCAAGCGGAACTTTAATTGCAGCGGCGCTGCGTTATTGCCAACAACAAACCGAGCCAAAACGCGTTGTGACGCTAGCTTGTGATACGGGTAACCGTTACTTGTCCAAACTGTTCAACGACGACTGGATGCGTGAGCAAAACCTGCTGTAATACTTGTTGTAAATTAAGGAACCTGAATCATGGCAAATGAAAAGACAATGAAATTCGCGACGCGCGCCATTCATGGTGGGCAGTCTCCGGAGCCTGTTACCGGTGCGGTAATGCCTCCTATTTTTACCAGCTCTACCTATGCTCAGGAAAGCCCGGGCCAGCACAAAGGTTTTGAGTATTCACGCTCACACAACCCCACGCGTTTTGCCTGGGAACGTTCGGTTGCATCGCTGGAAGGTGGCAAGCAAGGGCTGGCTTTTGCGTCTGGTATGGCAGCAACCTCGACCATTCTGGAACTGCTGGACAGCGGCGACCACATCGTTGCTATGGACGATTTATACGGCGGTAGCTTCCGCTTATTCGATAAAGTGCGCGGACGCTCTGCTGGCCTGAAATTCTCTTATGTCGACTTAGCTGACTTAAGCGCAGTGGAAGCCAGCATTCAGGACAACACCCGCATGATTTGGGTCGAGACGCCAAGCAACCCGATGCTGAAACTGGTCGACATTGAAGCCATCGTTAAACTGGCGAAGAAAAAGAACCCGGACATTATTGTGGTGGTGGACAACACCTTCGCTACGCCGTTTAACCAGCGTCCGCTGGAGATGGGCGCAGACATGGTTATGCATTCGGCAACCAAATACCTCAATGGTCACTCTGATATGGTCGGCGGTATTGCTGTTGTGGGCGACAATGACGACCTGGTTGAGCGTATGCTGTTCTTACAGAACTCAGCAGGTGCTATTGCCGGTCCGTTTGACTCATACCTGGCACTGCGCGGCGTGAAGACGTTGGCATTGCGTATGCGTCATCACAATGAAGCGGCAATGGAATTAGCTAAGTGGCTTGAGCAACACCCGAAAGTGGAAAAAGTCATTTACCCGGGACTTGAAAGCCATCCTCAGCACGAGTTGGCTAAAAAGCAGATGCAGGGCTTTGGCGGCATGATTTCTATTTTACTGAAAGGTGATTTAGAAGCGGCGCGCAAATTCCTGGAGTCGGTAGAAGTGTTTGCTCTGGCGGAAAGCCTGGGCGGCGTTGAATCGCTGATTGAGCACCCGGCTATTATGACTCACGCATCGGTTCCAAAAGAGAATCGTGAGAAGTTAGGCATTCTGGATAACTTCGTGCGGGTGTCTGTTGGTATTGAAGATCTGGATGATCTTAAAGCCGACTTAGACAACGCGCTTAATGCATTTTAATCGCTATTAACGATTAAAAATTCAATATTTAATATGTAAAACCGGCCTTTTGGTCGGTTTTTTACTTTTAATTTCATAGGCTTATACAAAGTTTTACAGTTTAGTCATAATTGAGTAGTCTTTATCTATCAGTAATTACTTGCGAGTAAAAGCTGATTTAGAACAAAAAACAGAAACGCAAAGACGTTTTTTAAATAACGAAAAGGAAAGACTTATGCTATTGAGCCTCATGGTACTCCAAGGACTCGTAGCCGCTCTATTGTTTTATACTTTAGTGGGCCAGCATCAGAAAAAACCACTATGGAATTTGTTAGCGGTATTAACCGCCGGTTTCATTCCACCGGTAAACTGGGCGCTTCTTGTGTTCGCTATTGGTGTCAGAATGTGGCGTCGTTCGCCGCAAACCAGTACACCACAAAACATAACGGCAAAGCTCAGCCATTAAGTGGCTAAAGAGCAAGGCAATTTAGCAGTATGTCAGACACAACTAATGTACGACCCTTTCATTTAGCCATTCCTGTCAGCTCACTCGATAATGCCCGTGCGTTTTATGGCGATGTGCTTGGGCTGTCACAGGGACGCAGCAGTGACGAATGGATAGACTGGAACTTCTTTGGTCACCAGTTTGTGACTCATGTAGCACCCAATGTTGCCGGTTTAAAAAATCACAGCGGCGTTGATGGTCATTCGGTTCCTGTTCCACATTTTGGCGTTGTCTTATTACGTGACGACTGGGAAGCGTTGGCAGAACGTGTGAAAGCTGCGGATATTGAGTTTGTCATAGAACCCTACATTCGCTTCAAAGGTAAGCCGGGCGAGCAGGGCACTATGTTCTTCTACGATTACTGCGGTAACGCGCTAGAATTCAAAACCTTCAACGACGACAGTCAAATCTTCGCAACCTAAGTTTTGATATAGGCTCGACTACTGGCGCAGCTTTATATCTTGCGGCTGCGCTGCAACATTACCACCGCTCAGCACCAACCCCACTCGTTTACCTTCAAATAGCGACTTATTTTGTATAACCGCAGCTAAAGCGATAGCAGACGACGGTTCCACAATAATTTTCAGATGATGCCAAATCAGCTTCATGGCGCTTAGGGTGTCTTCATCCTTCAAGACTAAGATATCGCTGATACGTTGCTGAATAATAGCAAAAGGCAATTCACCAACTTGAGTCAGTAAGCCATCGCACAGGCTTTTCGCGGGTAACGCCGGTTGCCGCTCTCCGGCTTTTAACGACAAGAAAGCATCATTCGCTAATTCCGGCTCCGCGCCGAACACTTGTATTTCGGTACCGTCGCAGGCAAGACAGGCACCTGAAAGCAAGCCACCACCACCCAGTGGCGTGATTACCGCATCCAGTGCGTCAGTTTGCTCCAGTAACTCAAGTGTTGCTGTGCCCTGACCAGCAATAATGTCGGCATGATCATAAGGCGGTATAAAGTGACTTTTACCTTCCTTTTGCCACTTGGCCACAATGGCTTCACGCGCTGCCATACCGGGTTCTATGTCGGTAGTTTCCGCACCACCGGCTTCAATATTTTGCCGTTTTATTGCGGGAGCATTAATGGGTACACCCACTTTTACTTTTACACCCAAAGCTTTACCTGCATGGGCTAATGCCGCACCATGATTGCCGGAAGACACGGTGATAACCCCTTGCTGGCGCTGCTCCGGGCTAAGCTTAAGTAGCGCGTTAGTGGCACCACGGAACTTAAAGGCCCCGGTACGTTGCAAATTCTCGCATTTGAAAAATAATTCGCAGCCCAATTGCTGATTTAACGCAGGGTTTGTCAGCACAGGGGTCTTGACGGTATAGCTATTAATTCTTTGCTGCGCTTGTACGACATCGGCATGGCAGGGGAGCGATAACTTCGGCATAATACGAGCCCTTAACGAATAAAACGACACAGTGATAAGCATACACTGTCTGGAGCCGGAACGTGAGTCAACTCGATACCTTTCAGCGCATACGCGAACTGCCGCGTGAACAGCAAATTGTTATGGCGTTATACCTCTGTGAACGTATGGTTCCAAACTATGACTTTTTTCATCAGCTAACGGGCTTTGGCGACAGTAAACCTTTGCACGGCACGCTAAATGCCTGCTGGGACTGGGTCGCGAACCCGAAGAAAACGAAGGTTAACTTTACCCGCTGGCAGGAAAAAGTCGACGAGCAAACGCCCAGTGAATACGGGCACGATATGCTGGGTGTCTACCCGGCAATGGATGCCTGCACGGCGTTGAGTACGTTGTTGCAGGGGCTGCTGGACGATAACGGATCTAACTTTCTGGATGTGGCAAAAATATCACAAGCCAGTGTGGCGAAATTTATTGAACTCAATGACGCCGAAGAAGTGGGTACCGAGCAGTTAAAAGAACACGTTCAGACACATGAGCTAATGGAATACGAAGTTGCGATTCAGCAGGCCATGATCAACTTTCTTGAACAACAGCCTGCGGTAAACAGAGCTTTGGTAAGCCAGTTAAAAATGATGCTTAACGACGAGGGGGTGTCGAACCTTGGTCTGGCTTTGGACGCTGAAGAATAGACAGCCAGGCGAAAATGCCAAAGGCCAGAATTTGCCAGCTGTCGCCTTTGCGCCAGGGAAAGGCTTCTTTCATAGTGGCAACAAAAATACCAAGCAGCAGCAAGTGAGTAATAACCATAATGGCTAATAATAAGCTCAGCAAACCAATGGACTGAGTGCTGAGCTCGCCGTTTGCTCCTGCAAGCAGAGCAAAAAGACCCAGCCAGATAACGGCAAAAACCACTTTGCCCGCAATAATAATAACTTTCATGCTATGTCCTTCGTCAGTAAGCGAAAGCAAACTTGTCCGTGAGTTTTCTCTTTGGTCACACGCCAGTTTGCCGGTAATTTCAATGGCCACTCTTTTTCTGTTTCCAGATACACCTGATTGTCGGCTGCCAGCCAGTTGCTTTCATCCAGTAGTTTTAACGTTTTATCAGCCAGCCCTTCGCGAAACGGCGGGTCAATAAAAACAATGTCGTAGGCTTCAGCGGATTGAGTTTGCAGCCAGTCGAGTGCGTTATGAGTAATAACATCAATGTTTTCGCTGCTTAACAAGCTGACATTATTCTGTAACTGCTGGCTGACGGATTTTACCGCTTCTATCAGAGTAACCTGCGCCGCTCCACGCGACGCAGCCTCGAAACCTAAGCTGCCACTGCCGGCAAATAAGTCCAGCACCCGGGCGTCGGTAATGTCCCACTGCAGCCAGTTAAACAGAGTTTCGCGCACGCGGTCCGTGGTGGGGCGTAAACCCGGGCTGTCGGCTACGGGTAAGCGACGACCGCGCCATTGTCCGCCAATAATCCGATAGTCGCCGCTGGCGCTTGTCTGGCGTTTTTGTCTCACTCTGTGGCTTCCTTTATTCAGACCGTCGTCAGTTTGTTAACAGCATGGTAAACTAAAGCCTATAGTTTAACGATTCCTGCGTGTCAGTTCCAAGGAAACCAATATGTCGATGTTTTCGCTGTTTAAGAAAAAGCGTAATGAAAAGGCACCCGAGGCCGAAGAGAAAAAAGAAGATGCAGTAGTAGAAGAACAAGAGCAGCCAGAGCCTGACTCAGAAGCTGAGCCTGAACCTAAGCGTCAGGACGAGCCGAAACCAGAAAGAATCGAGACACGCGAAGAATTGCCCAGTGCAGCTGACGACTGTGCGCAAGTGACTGCTGAATCGCATGCGGCAAAAACTGCTCCGGAAGCGAAAGAAGCAGCTCAACCTGAAGTGGTTAACGAGCCTGAGTCAGTTGTTGAACCAGAGCCAGAATCAGAAACTAAATCCGAAGCTAAACCTGAACATAAGCCAGAACATAAACCAGAACCAACCGAAGTCGCACCAAAAGAGAAGGGTGAGAAGAAAGGTTTCTGGGCACGTCTGACCCAAGGTTTACGCAGAACTTCCGGTTCTATCGGTTCAGGTCTTATTGGCGTATTCCGTGGTAAGAAAATTGATGACGACCTGTTTGAAGAACTCGAAACTCAGCTATTAATGGCAGATTTGGGTGTCGCGACCACCACCAAAATTATTGATAATCTGACAAAACAAGCTGACCGCAAGCAGTTAAAAGACGCGGAAGCTTTGTATGAGCTGTTACAAGAGCAGTTAGCCGAGATTTTAAAACCAGTCGATAAGCGTCTGGAGATACCGGAATCTGACTCGCCTTATGTGATTCTAATGACCGGCGTAAACGGTGTGGGCAAAACCACCACTATTGGCAAGCTGGCTAAGCAATTTAAAGCTGAAGGTAAGTCGGTAATGCTGGCCGCCGGTGATACTTTCCGTGCGGCGGCGGTAGAACAGCTTCAGGTGTGGGGCGAGCGTAACGACATTCCGGTTATTGCTCAGCATACCGGAGCCGACAGCGCTTCTGTTCTGTATGACGCGCTGCAGGCTGCTAAAGCACGCGACGTTGATGTGCTTATTGCGGACACCGCCGGACGCCTGCAAAATAAAGCCAACTTAATGGAAGAGCTGAAAAAACTGGTTCGGGTAATGAAAAAGCTGGACCCGGAAGCGCCGCACGAAGTTATGCTGACGCTTGACGCTGGTACCGGTCAGAATGCTATTAGCCAGGCGAAACTCTTTACCGAGGCTGTGGGCGTTTCGGGTATTGTGATGACTAAGCTCGACGGCACCGCAAAAGGCGGGGTGATTTTCGCGGTCGCAGACCAATTCGCTATTCCTATTCGCTATATTGGTGTGGGCGAAAGCTTAGAAGATTTACGGCCTTTTGTGGCAAAAGACTTTATCGCGGCGCTATTTGACCGTAACGTAGACGAATCAGAACAGACAACAGCGAGTTAATCATGATCCGCTTTGAGCAAGTCAGTAAAACCTATCGTGGAGGCCATCAGGCGCTAAGCCATGTCGACTTCCACGTAGAGCCCGGTGAAATGGCCTTTTTAACGGGTCATTCCGGTGCGGGTAAAAGTACCTTGCTTAAACTCATCAGCTTAATGGAAAGACCAACCGCAGGCCGGGTGCTGATTAACGGGCACGATTTGCGAAAGATTAAGCCCTCGCAAGTGCCTTATGTGCGTCGTGATATTGGCATGATTTTTCAGGATCACCGCCTGCTCATGGATAAAACGGTATTTGATAACGTTGCGTTGCCGCTGATTATCGAAGGCTACAGTGTTCAGGAGGCGCGCAAGCGTGTCGTGGCTGCGCTGGAGAAAGTGGGTATAGCCGACAAAGTAAAACACTATCCGAAAATGTTATCCGGTGGTGAGCAGCAACGAGTGGGTATTGCCCGCGCTATTGTGACTAAGCCACCTTTGCTACTGGCCGATGAGCCCACCGGTAACCTCGATCCTAAGTTGTCGATGGAAATTATCCGGTTGTTTGAAGAATTTAATAAAGTCGGTGTTGCTGTCCTCATTGCCACCCACGATTTAGGCCTCATTGCACGCTTACGCTACCGCACGCTAACTTTAAAAGACGGACGTATGATTAACGATGGTCTGGAGGACAGTGAACTATGAGTTTATTGTTCCGCAACCGCAGCATTGAAAAAGGTGCCAGTAATCGCGGCCGATTGCCCTGGTGGCGCAGACTCGTTATGGTTCCTGTGCATCATGCCCAGCAGGCCATTGCGAGTTTAGGCGAGTTGTGGCGTAATCCTTTTGCTTCTCTTATGACAATGGCGGTACTGGGGCTGAGTCTGACGCTGCCGTCGTCACTTTACGTGTTAGTCAAAAATACTACCAGTATTGCTGATAATTGGCAGGAAGCCTCTGAAGTTACCTTGTTTTTAAGGAAGGATCTGCAGCAATCTGAAGTCGATACATTAAAAACGCAAACGGAACTCTCCGAAGGTGTTGAGTCAGTGCGCCTTATTCCAAAAGAGCAGGGGTTGGAAGAGTTTAAGAAAGAGTCGGGCTTTGGTGAAACACTGGATTACCTGTCATCAAACCCGCTGCCGGACGTGTTGGTGGTTATTCCGGCTGAGTCGCATCGCTCACCGCAGCGAGCCGAGGAATTGCTCAACCGGCTGGAAAAACAGCGCGAAGTCGCTTACGCGAAAATGGACCTGGAATGGCTTAACCGACTACAGGGAATTCTCAATTTAATTGAAGATATTCTTGGAGCGCTGGCTGTGGTGCTGTGTTTGTCGGTGGTGCTTATTGTAGGGAATACGATTCGGTTAAATATACTGTCCAAGCGTGATGAAATTATGGTGATGAAACTGGTCGGCGCGACTAACGCGTTTATTCAGCGTCCTTTTTTATACACCGGAGTCTGGTACGGAATTATTGGCGGACTGGTTGCCTGGTTAGCTACCGCGTTACTGATCTGGTGGGTCGAGAGCGCCGTAGTAGATTTAACTGAACTTTACGAAACGCCTTTCCAATTAAATGGTCTGACGTTAGGCGAGCTGTTGATTATATGGTTGGTCGCTGTAGGATTAGGTTTAGCAGGTTCTTACTTAGCTGTAAGACGTCATATACAAAGCATAGAACCTGAATAAAATGGGGTTGCGAAAGCCATAGGCTTAGTTATACTGAATTACCTGATCTGCAATGATCATAATGGAACTTTTAGACTCAAAAAGGGTCTTAAAAGCTGACTGAAAAAGCAGTAATTAAGTCGGTATTTTAAGTAGAGGTTGTTAAATGAGCACTGAATTAAACACTATGGCATTATCGGTTCCCCAAGGGGCAGGACTCGACGGCTATATTCAGTCAGTCAACCGTATTCCTATGCTCACCGCCGAAAAAGAAAAGGCGTTGGCAACAAGATTATACGAGAACAGTGACCTTGATGCAGCGAAAGAACTCATCATGTCGCATCTCCGTTTTGTGGTACACGTAGCTCGTAGTTATTCGGGTTATGGTCTGCCGCAAGCCGATTTAATTCAGGAAGGCAATATTGGCCTAATGAAGGCCGTGAAACGCTTTGACCCATCAGTTGGTGTGCGTCTGGTGTCTTTTGCTGTTCACTGGATAAAAGCAGAAATTCATGAATACGTGCTGCGTAACTGGCGCGTTGTTAAAGTGGCAACCACTAAAGCACAGCGTAAGTTGTTCTTTAACCTGCGTAAAATGAAAAAGCGTTTAGGTTGGTTTAGCCAGAAAGAAGTTGAAACTGTAGCTAATGAGCTGGGTGTCAGTACTAAAGAAGTGCTGGAAATGGAAACTCGCATGAGCGCTCACGATCAGGCGTTTGAACTGAGTTCAGACGACGATGACTCGAAAGAGGGCAGTGCCTATTCTCCGGCTATGTATCTGGAAGACAAGCGTTCCGACTTAGCCGCAGAAATTGAAGCGGAAGACTACGAAAGCCATACACAGCAGAAACTGCTGGGTGCAATGAGTCACTTAGATGAGCGTAGTCAGGATATCGTCCAGTCTCGCTGGTTATCGGAAGACAAAACGACGCTGCATGACCTGGCAGCAAAATACGAAGTCTCGGCAGAGCGTGTTCGCCAACTTGAACAAAACGCGATGAAGAAACTTCGTCTCGCAATGAGCTAAATGAAGTGCCGCATTGGTTGCGGCGCTTGCTGCATAGCCCCCTCAATTAGTTCTCCCATCCCCGGTATGCCTAACGGCAAACCGGCGGGTGTGCGTTGTGTTCAACTCGATGACGATAATTTGTGTCGTTTATTTGGGAAGCCAGAACGGCCGAAAGTGTGTGGTGAGTTTTCTGCCGATGACTATGTCTGCGGCGAAACTCGCGAGCAGGCGCTTATTTTGCTGACGTCACTGGAAGAAGATACTCATTGCGGTTAACTACTGTGGTTAACTCAGATACGAATACCAATTCAATACCCTGCTCTTTTAATAATGGTAGTTGCTTTTGCAAAAAGCTGAGTGTTTCTGGGTAAGGATGTCCAATAGCTATGGCCTGTCCCTGATGTTTGGCTATACTCAGCAGTTGTTCAAATTGCTGCCGTAAATAGGGTTCATCAACTTGGTTATCAAGAAACACATGCCTATGTGATGTTCGTACACCAAATTCTCCCGCCATTTTTTCTGCAACGCTGAACTCAGATGTCCGGCTATCAATAAAAAAGAGTTTGCGCGCCGCCAGTGTTTCCATCACTGCCTGCATTGGCATGTGCAGTTGAGTTAACTTGCTGCCCATATGATTATTCACGCCAGTAACGTAAGGTATTGAGTCCAGCGCATCAACCAGTTGCAGTTTGATCTGCGCATTGTTCATATCCGCCGTAACCACGCCGGGACCCGGTCGGTTATTTTCAACGGCTTCCATTGGCATATGCAGTAGTATTTGTTTTTTCTGATGATGGGCACGTAAAGCAAAAGCGCGGGCATAAGGGGTATAGGGCAGCACTGCGAAACTGATATTACCGGGTAACAGAGCTGCTTTTAAATCGTTTTTATTATTGCCTATATCGTCGATAACAATGGCGATTTTAGAGGCGTAGACTGGAACCGACAGACACAGCAATAACCCCAAAGCTAGCACAAACCTTAACATTAGCGTATCCAGTTACTTGGGTTTTGTGGACGCCCCTGATGGCGAATTTCAAAGTAAAGTGCCGCACTATTACGTGAACCAGACTGACCCATCAGTGCAATTTCTTCGTCTTTACGCACTTTATCACCAACCGCTTTTGTTAATGTCTGGTTGTGGCCATATAAGCTCATATAACTCTCACCGTGGTCAATAACGATGACTAAACCAAAGCCTCGCAGCCAGTCTGCATATACCACACGGCCGTTAGCAATAGAGCGAACCGGTTGGCCGTTTTGTCCTTCAATGAGCACACCTTTCCATTCAAGCGGACCTTCGCGGCGTTGTCCAAACAAGCGTTTCACGTCTCCGTCACTTGGCCAGCGAAGTTGATTCTTGACTGCCTGCAGGCCAACCAGACGAACGTCTTTTTGCTGAGCCAGCGCGGTTTCAATGGCACTTAATACCTGCTCTAATTGCTCCCGGCTTTGCTCCAGCTGAGTCACCCGGGACCGGTCTTTACGTTGCTGCTGTTGCAGCTCTGCTAACTTCTCTTCCTGCCGGTGTTGCTGCTGCTCCAGTTGCGCGCGTTGTTCTTGTTGTTCGGCCTGTAAGCTCGCTAACTGGTTTTGTTGCTGCTTAAGTTGTTCTGTCAGCGTGGCAATTTCTTCCTGAGTGCGCCGAATAACTTCAATCTCTTCAACTCTGGCGGCATTCATGTATTGGTAATAGCTCAACATTCTTTCAAACTGGCCAGGGTCTTGCTGGTTTAACAGCATTTTCAGAAAGTCGTGTTTACCGTTCATATAAGCGGAAACCAGCTGATCTTCCAGTTGTGTCATCTGCTGCTTTTGTTTTTGCTTAAGCTCTTCGCGGCGTTGTTCTGAGTCAGCTATTTCTGCAGTAATTTCTTTAAGTTCGGTTTCGGTCTGGCGCAAAGAGCCGGCTATTTCTGAGGTTTTTATTTCCAGATCACGCAGTTGTCGTTCAGTTGAGTTTAGTGCACTGCTTCGCTCTTCTATAGCCTGTAAACGCTTAGCCAGTTCCTCTTTAACCGCTGCAATTTCGGCTTGAGTCGAGGCTTTATCATCCTCGCTATAGTCCTGCGCTAAACCGGGGCTGATAACAACCAGCCCCAGCGCCACTGCCCAAAACAGCCTTATTGGCATAAGTTAATCCTGTTCTAACGTCATTAGCGACGTACCGGTCATTTCGTCCGGCTGCTCCATGCCAATTAAATGCAGTATGGTTGGTGCAACGTCTGACAGGCGTCCATTTCGGGCTTTAGCCGGTCGGCCCACATAAATAAAAGGCACAAGTTCGTTCGTATGAGCGGTATGTGCCTGCCCGGTAGTGGCGTCACTCATTTGCTCTGCGTTGCCATGGTCTGCCGTTATCAGACATTCACCACCAACAGCTTCTAATGCCGAAACCACTCGTCCGACACTATGATCAACGGCTTCACAAGCTTTAACGGCGGCATCAAAATTACCAGTATGTCCAACCATGTCACCGTTCGGGTAGTTGCAAATCACAACGTCAAAGGCTTGAGACTCAATGGCTGCAACCAACTCGTCGGTAAGTTGTTCTGAGCTCATTTCTGGCTGTAAGTCGTAGGTTTTAACTTTAGGTGAAGGAATAAGAACACGCTTTTCGCCTTCAAATTCCTGCTCGCGTCCGCCACTGAAAAAGAAAGTAACGTGTGCGTATTTTTCTGTCTCGGAAATGCGCAGCTGAGTTTTATCATGCTTAGCAAGCCATTCACCCAGTACATTATTCAAAGGCTCGGGTGGGAAGGCGCTGGGCGCTTCTAAGGTATCGGCATATTGGGTCAGCATAACGAATTCGCTAATGTCAGCGCGCGAGCCACGGTCAAAACCGTCGAAGTCTTTGTCGACAAAGGCTTGAGTCATTTCACGGGCACGGTCAGCACGGAAGTTCATAAAAAATACAGAATCACCGTCGGCAATTGGTGCTGGTTGCCCAATAATAACTGGCGTGACAAATTCATCGGTTTCGCCGCGCTCGTAAGCGTTTTCTACTGCGTCTGTTGCGTTGGCAGATGTTACCCCTGAAAGACCGTGATAAACCGCTTTGTAAGACTGTTCAATGCGCTCCCAGCGCTTGTCTCTGTCCATGGCGAAGAAGCGGCCACTTAAGGTGGCGAAACGACCTTTGCCTAAACGTGCGAATAAGGCTTCAAAACGTTCAATGGAAGGCAGTGCCGATTTCGGTGGTGTATCACGACCATCTAAGAAAGCATGCAGGTAAACGTCTTCTGCGCCTTGCTCAACCGCCATTTCTATCATTGCGACCAGGTGGTCTTCGTGGCTGTGAACACCGCCGGCGGAGAGTAACCCCATAATATGGACTGCACCCTTAGCAGCTTTGGCTTTTTTCAGGGCGTCGCAAAGTATCGTGTTACTGAAAAAACTGCGGTCAGAAATGGCTTTGCTAATGCGGGTAAAGTCCTGATAAACAATGCGGCCAGCGCCTAAATTAACGTGACCCACTTCGGAATTACCCATTTGGCCGTCAGGTAAACCAACTGCGCCACCGGAGCCATCGACCAGGCAATGCGGGTATTTTTCCCATAAACGATCCATAACCGGAGTATTCGCTTTGGCTATCGCATTATCAGGTGCATCTTCACGGTAACCCCAGCCGTCCAGAATCAACAATACCAAAGGTTTTATCGTAGGAGTCATAATGGGCCTCATTGCTCGGTGTTTTCACAGATGAAATTAGCCAACATTCTACTCGATTTCCAGAGCTTACGCATCCACCCAAGATTTTTCTGGAAACTGCGATTTGTACAGGTATACTCTTGACCCGCAACTCTTTTCTGTTACCGACGAATACTGGTAGGTCTTATGCAAGAAATTATGGAATTTGTCAAAAGCAACCCGATGATGAGTGGTATCTGGGTTGTGCTGCTAGTCGCACTGATTGTGACCACGATTCGCTCGGCTATGTCACCGACAAAAAATTTAGAACCGCAAGAGGCCACGGTATGGGTAAACCGCGGTGATGGCGTTTTTGTTGATATTCGTAGTCCGGATGAATTTAAGAAAGGACACATTCACGGATCGGTGTCATTACCGATGGAAAAAATTAAACAAAAAGAACTTTCCTCTATTGAAAAGTTCAAAGAAGCCCCCATTGTGATAGTCTGTGCAACAGGAATGACGGCAAAATCGGCAGTTAGCCAGCTAACGGCTGAAGGCTTTACTCAAGTTGCTGTGCTGCAAGGTGGTATGAACACATGGCGCAGCGCCAAATTGCCGGTTTCGCAGAAAAAATAATAAAATTCGTCTAATACTTAAAAAAGAATAGGAAGTAAAATCATGGCTGAAGAACAGCAAGCAAACGGCGCAGCAGCTGAAAACCAACAGCAGCAAGTACAATTCGCTATTCAGCGTATCTACGCTAAAGACATCTCTTTTGAAACTCCAAGCTCTCCGGCTATTTTCCGTAAAGAATGGAAGCCTGACCTTAAATTAGACCTGAACGTTAAACACGAAAAAATTGAAGACGGTGTTTACGAAGTAGTACTGACTCTGACGGCAACTAACAAAGTTGAAGACGACGTTGCTTTCCTTTGTGAAGTACATCAGGCGGGTATTTTCACTATTGGTGAAGAAGTTCAGGACGGCCAGCTGGCACACATGCTGGGTTCTTTCTGCCCGAACATTTTGTTCCCTTACGCTCGTGAGTGCGTTTCAAACCTTGTTAACCGTGCGACTTTCCCACAGTTGAACCTGGCTCCTGTTAACTTTGATGCGATTTTCCAGCGTCACATGCAGCAGCAAGCTGAACAGGCTCAGGGTCAGCAAACTGCAGACGCGTAAGCAGATACAATAATGCAGACACCTCAGGTGACAGTATTAGGGGCGGGCTCTTACGGGACCGCCCTTGCTATTTGTTTTGCCCGTAAAGGTATTCCTACTACCTTATGGGGGCGGGATGCCGATAAAGTTGCCGTTATGCAAACGGCTCATGAAAACGAAGAGTACCTGCCGGCGTGCCCGTTTCCCGAATCATTAAAGGTTACTGCCGACTTAGGCGAAGCCCTTAAAGACGTGAAAAACGTAGTGGTTGTGGTTCCCAGTCATTCGTTTTCGTCTATGCTGAAGCAGGCAAAACCTTTGTTAGCGGAACATGCCCGCGTTGCCTGGGCAACTAAAGGATTAGAGCCGGACAGTGGGCGTCTTTTGTACGAAGTCGCAGAAGAAACTCTGGGCGACGAGCATCCGCTAGCTGTGTTATCCGGTCCTACTTTCGCTATTGAAATGGCTAAAGGCTTACCTACTGCCATTTCTATGTCGTCAACCGATCAGGCCTTTGTCGAAGAGCTTTCCGGGCTTCTGCATTGTGACCGTTCTTTCCGGGTTTACACCAATAACGACTTTATTGGTGTGCAGCTAGGTGGCGTGGTTAAAAATGTCATAGCTATTGGTGCTGGTATGGCCGACGGTATTGGCTTTGGTGCTAACGCCCGCACGGCGCTTATTACCCGCGGTTTGGCTGAACTTACCCGGTTAGGTCTGAAGTTAGGCGCAAAAAGCGAAACCTTTACTGGTATGGCAGGTTTGGGCGATTTAATTCTTACCTGTACCGACAATCAGTCGCGTAATCGCCGTTTTGGCATGGCTTTAGGTCAGGGTAAAGGAGTTGATGAAGCGCTGAAGAGTATCGGGCAGTCGGTTGAAGGCTACCGTAATACCCGTGAAGTGGTTGCTTTAGCAGCGCGCAACGAAGTGGAAATGCCCATCTGTGAGCAGATATATGCGGTCCTTTACGAAGGCAAAGAACCGCAACAGGCCGCTATCGATTTATTAAGCCGTGAGCGTAAAACGGAGTGATCTGTTTTACGCCTTTATTCACGCACTGATTAGCTGTTGCTCCATTACCTGCCACTGAGCCGAGAAATGCTCGGTCGGTAAACGCTTAAAGTTAGACCGTACAAACTGACTGATTTTGCCATCGGCATAGCTCAGTAATAAGTTCGCTAATACCGCTTCGTCCACAATAAAGCGCTGCTGTTCGCGCATCGCTTTCTCGCGCAGTATTTGCTTAATTGAACTCTCTATACGGTTGAACAAATCTTCCATACGACCACGCAAACGGTCATGTTCACCCATTAATGCATCACCTGTCATAACACGGGTAATACCGGGGTTGCGCTCGGCAAACGTCAGCAATAGCTGCAATATTGCGTGACAGCGGGAGAGGGTGTTTTTCTCCTCGTCCATAATCATGTTAATACGGGTTAGCAGGGTGTCTTCAACAAACTCGATAAGCCCTTCAAACATCCGCGCTTTCGACGGAAAGTGACGATATAAAGCCGCCTCTGAAACGCCTAAATTAGCCGCCAGTTTTGCTGTAGTAATGCGCTGACCCGGACTGGTTTCCAGCATTGCCGCTAAAGCCTGTAAAATTTCTTCACGACGGTTACGTTTTTGTTCTGCCATGACAGTAACTTTCCTTATTTGAGAGGCCAGAATGATTAGTTGCTGTAACTACGAACGACCAGAATGACCAAAACCACCTTCACCACGATCCGTCTCGTGGAACTCTTTAACAATCGACATTTGCGCTTGCACAACCGGCAAAATCACTAGTTGCGCAATACGGTCGCCGGGTTCAATGGTGTAAGCCTGGCTACTGCGGTTCCAGCAGGACACTTTAAGCTCGCCCTGGTAGTCCGAGTCGATAAGGCCGACCAGGTTACCCAGCACCAGACCGTGCTTATGGCCCAGCCCTGAACGCGGTAAAATAGTGGCCGCATAATTCGGGTCGCCAATGTACATGGCAATACCGGTGCCTATTAACTGAGTTTGTCCTGGCTCAATGGTTAATGGCTGGTCCAGGCAGGCGCGCAGATCCATTCCGGCGGAGCCCTGTGTGGCGTATTCAGGAAGCGGAATAGACTGGCCAATGCGGTCATCTAAAATCTTTACTTCGACTTGCGTCATGGAGTTCTCACTTTCTTATTAATTGGCAGTGGTATCAAAATAGCGTTTGGCTATCGCGTCGATAATTGCAATAGCCATATCATGCTTGCTCATTGTTGGAAGTGACTGCTCACTATCCTTACTCAAAATAATGGCGTTATTGCTGTCGCTGTTAAAACCCAGTCCAACCTGACTGACGTCGTTAGCGACAATCATCTGTAGCTGCTTTCGCTCCAGCTTGCGCAGCGCGTTGGCTTTTAGGTTTTCAGTTTCGGCCGCAAACCCAACGGTAAAAGGTGGTTTTTCAGAGCTGGCGACCTGCTGCAGAATGTCCGGGTTTTGCACCAGCTTTAGTTGTGGCGGCTGGTTGTTCTGTTCTTTTTTTATTTTCTGCGAGGCAACCTCAGCAACCCGATAGTCTGACACAGCGGCACAACCAATAAACACATCGCAGTTTGGCAGTTGCTGCTGTACCGCGTTTAGCATTTGTTCTGTGGTTTCTACGTCAACGCGTTGAACGCCGGCGGGCGTGGGCAGTTGCGTTGGCCCGGATACTAAAATGACTTCAGCCCCTGCATGTGCAGCAGCTTCAGCCAGGGCATACCCCATTTTTCCGGAACTGTGATTACTGATGTAGCGCACTGGGTCGATGGCTTCACGGGTCGGGCCTGCGGTAATCACAAAGGTTTTACCCTGCCAGTCTTGCTTGGCTTCAGGGGCTTTTTTTATTAACGCCTGCACAATCTCTGTAGGGTCACTCATGCGGCCGTAACCGACATCGCCACAGGCCTGTTCGCCACTTTCCGGGCCTATCATTTGCACACCACGGCTAAGTAGCGTTTCAATGTTTCCCTGCACCGCAGTAGCCGCCCACATTTGTTGATTCATTGCCGGAGCAATGGCGAGCGGCGCTTTACTGGCTAAAACCAGGGTACTCAACAGGTCATCGGCAAAGCCGTGAGCAATGCGGGCAATGGTGTTAGCCGTTGCCGGAGCAATAACAATTTGGTCAGCCCAGCGAGCCAGTTCAATATGGCCCATAGCGGCTTCTGCTGTGGGATCCAGCAGGTCGTCGCTGACCGTAAAGCCGGACACAGCTTGTAAGCTAAGTGGGGTTACGAAGGCTTTGGCACCGGCAGTCAGCACCACACGAACTTCTGCGCCCTGCTCACGCAAACGGCGCACCAGGTCAGGTGCCTTATAGGCGGCAATGCCACCGGTAATACCTAAAAGTATGTGTTTGTTCTGCAGCTGTGCCATGCGAACCCCTTAGTGTTAAGTCGTGTAAAGATAACATGAGACCCCGTAACTGGGTAGATGGTCGTTATACTTCTCTCTTAAGAATTAAGGTAAGAATTAAGGAGAAAAGAATGAGCGTCAAGGAATGGCCCGTTTCGGAACGACCGAGAGAAAAACTGCAGACCCAGGGGGCAGAATACCTGAGTGACGCAGAATTATTAGCTATTTTACTTGGTAGCGGCAGTGGCGGGCAGGACGTTGTCAGTTTTGCGCGTCGTTTACTAAGTGACTTCGGCGGTGTAGGCGCTTTGTTAACAGCCACTCCTGAGCAGCTATTGGCTTGCAACGGCATAGGCCCGGCCCGTGTGAATCAGTTGCGGGTTGTGCTGGAATTGTCACGACGCTACCTGAAATGGCAGCTGGAGCGTTCAGACGGCTTTACCGAACCTACCATGGTCAAAGACTATTTAACCTCACAGTTGCGTCATCAGGGCCGCGAAGTCTTTGCTATTTTACTGCTGGACAGCCAGCACCGGCTGTTACGTTACGAAGAGCTGTTTCAGGGCACCATTAATGCCGCGCCAGTGTATCCACGTGAGGTAATAAAGCTGGTTATGCAGTATAATGCGGCGGCGGTTATTCTGGCACATAATCATCCATCGGGCGTTGCAGAACCCAGCCAGGCTGACCAGAGAGTCACGGAGCGGGTCAAAAAAGCCCTGACTTTAATTGACGTGGCGCTGTTGGATCATTTCGTGGTGGGTGCCGGCGATCCAATTTCTTTTGCAGAGCGCGGATTGTTGTAGTTTTGTACTGGCGGTTTGGTTAAAAATCACGTAAAATCCGCACCGAACGATCGATGACGATCAAATTTCCGTCGTATAAGCTTGATTAGAAGGGCAGTTTGCTGTATAAAATGCGCCCTCGGATTTATAGGCAAGGTCACGTTGGGCGACAGGCGAGCTTGCAGCAATTTTGGAGTAAAGACATGTCACAAGTATGCCAAGTTACAGGTAAGCGTCCGGTAGTCGGTAACAACCGCTCGCACGCACGCAATGCGACTAGACGTCGCTTCCTGCCGAACCTTCAATCGCACCGCTTTTGGGTAGAAAGCGAGAAGCGTTGGGTTAAGTTACGCATTTCTACTAAAGGTATGCGTATCATTGATAAAAACGGTATCGATACGGTATTAGCGGATCTCCGCGGCCGTGGTGTTAAGGTTTAAGGAACTAAATTATGCGCGATAAGATTCGTTTAGTGTCATCTGCTGGTACAGGTTACTTCTATACCACAGACAAAAACAAACGCACCATGCCAGAAAAAATGGAGATCAAAAAATTCGATCCAGTGGTTCGTAAGCATGTGATCTTCAAAGAAGCTAAAATCAAGTAATTGGTTTCAAAGCTTACAAAAAACCCAGCTTCGGCTGTAATGCCGATCAGTTAAGAAAAAATTTAGCGATCGGTTGACCGATCCTTAAATGGGTTCAGAATCCGATACTAGGAAACTAGTATCGGATTTTTTATGAGCCTCATCCAAGCATTCAACAGCACAACAGAACTTTTAGACAATGCCAACTCGCTGGATAAATTAAAGCGTATTATTGACCCTGATATTTTAACGCAGGCCTTTGAGCATGCAGGCGTGGCCACTGTCAGACGGCGTCGTCTGCCTTTAGATGCCGTTATGTGGTCGGTGATTGGGATGAGCTTATTTCGTGATGAAACCGTATGGGAAATCGCTAGTCGACTGGATATCACCTTACCGGGTAAAAATAGACTCGTAGCGCCCAGCGCATTGGTTCAGGCCAGGCAGCGCCTGGGCTATGAAGCAGTTCAGCAAACCTTTAAATTATTAGCGCAACGGGCTTTTTCCGCACAACCGCTTGAGACTTGGTGTGAATTAAATCTGCTGGCTGTTGATGGTGTTGTACACCGTACTGATGATAATGCAGCGAACCGGGAAGCCTTTGGTAATGAGCGCAATGCTCAGGGTGCAAGCAGCTATCCACAAGTTCGTATGTGTTGCTTAATGGAAGTGTCCAGCCATTTATTGCTGGACAGCGCTTTTGAAGGCCGGGCAGTTGGTGAGATGACGCTTGCTCAGCGCCTTATAAACTCTGTTCCCGATAACTCCTTAACCTTGTTTGACCGTGGGTATTATTCACTGGGCTTGTTACATAGCTGGCAACAGTCCGGTAAAAACACGCACTGGATGATGCCGGCGAAAAAAGATTTGCAGTTTGATACCCTTCAAAAACTGGGTGATAAAGACGCCATAGTTTCACTCGCGACCAGCCCTCAGGCCCGAAAAAAGTTTAATGAATTACCGCCAAAGATAACGGCCCGCCTGACGAGCTACAGGGTCAATGGGAAACAGTACCGGGTATTAAGCTCGTTAACGGATGTGATGCGTTATCCTTATGATGAGCTGACCGAAGTGTATGCTCAGCGTTGGGAAATCGAGTTAGGCTTCCGGGAAATGAAGCAGGGACTGCATCAATCAAAAACGACATTACGCAGTAAAAAGCCGGATATGGTGTGCCAGGAATTATGGGGGTTATTACTCGCTTACAACTTGGTGCGTATCGCGATGATAGAGGCGACCAATGATGAAGACAAACTATCACCAACTCGATTAAGTTTTAGCTTGTGCATGCGGGAAGTTGTTGCATTTTTTATGTTCACGCCCCTCCATAGTGGCAGCAAGCTCCCTCAGTTCTACCAAAAACTTCTTGAGACACTCAGGTTGTATGCTTTACCTGATAAGGTGCCCGATAGGCGTTATCCTCGTGCGGTCCGAAAAAAGCCGCAAAAATATCCTTATAAAAAAAATGCCAGTCAGCTTAACTGACTGGCATTACAGCTTCGGCTGGGTTTTTTATTGGGTGGTGTTTGGTGTTTTTACTCTTAAAATGAATACGCTATCTCGGCGTTAGAGTTGAGCTGGTTTTCTATGTTGCTCACAAAGCCAGATAGATCTAATCTTCTATCAAACCGTTCCGTTGTTTCTTCCGATTCTCTTTTCCCTTCCATTAGGGCTCTGATATCTATAATTTCACTGAAATTTTGAGTATTAACATCGTACTTACCCCAGAGTTTACTGGCTCCACCATTATCATTACGCTCAAGCTCGGTATACTTCAAAAACTGCTCTTTAACGCTTTGCGCTAGTGAAACGAGTTCTTCGTTTTTATTTAGCCGGTCCTCTAGGCTAATAATCTCGTTCTGGCTTAACTCACCCGAAACTTTAAGTTCTCCGTCTGCATCCACGGAGAATCCCCAATCCTTTTCTGCTAGATGAGGTGCTTCTTCTTTGAGTGTCGACATGAACAGGTCATATTCAGATGCCATTTTGTCAGCCGAATGATACATATCACCACCCAAGTATAGCTGACCAATTGCTTCGCCTGTCATGATAAGAGAGTCCCTCATTTTGTCGGCGTATTCTTGTGATACACCTAACACCAGAGGGCGACTATAAACTGGGTTTTCATCTGGCTGTTCTTCTTTACTATAAACATCCTGAGCTAGCTGACGAGTCGCACTTTGCAATGGCTCTTTGCCGTTGTCCGATGGACTGACTTTTACAGTTGAATTCGATACTACTTGAGGCAGGACACCCGCTTCATGGCCGCTGACTTTCATATCATTTCCTTTTCTTGTAACTGTGCTCTATGATTATCGGCAGATTATTTGTTAACTGTAGTAAATTGGTTAATTTATGTTCTTCGGCTGTCCGAGGTCTTGCCTCATGACTAATTTCGTTTAAGTCTGGAACCTCAGGAATCACTAGAAACTCAAAGTTTCTATTTATCGTGGCGGGTCAATAATGCCCGAGATGCTGGCATTAATACGGAACCAGCCGGTAATACTGAAGCGGTCACGCTCGGAACGTTGTACTTCATGCACGAAGCGGTCACTTAAAAACACCACTAAACGCCCTTGTTTAGGCAATACGGTTTCCAGCACCTGTCCCTTGTCGCCATAAATAACCAATTGCCCACCGTCGGTCTCCTGCCATTCAGGGTTCAGGTAAAACACCGTTGTGAGCACTCGGTTGCTTCTGCCTTTAAACGCATCCAGATGTTTTTTATAAAACGCGCCTTTAGGGTAATGCGCCAGGTGGCATTCGTAATCGAACAGGCCAAGAAAGAGCTCGCGGTTAAATTCGTGGCGTAACTCATCCATAATGCTTAGGTAGTCTTTATGACGCGGCTCTTCCGGAGTTAACCAGTAAATACGGTCGTTACGAACCATGGTATTAATGGTCTGGTTTTGCTGGCGGCCAATACCGGCCAGGTTCCAGTATTGCGCTGGTAATTGCTGAGCGTATTGATACAGAGCCTGCGAACGCTGCGGCTGCAGGAAATTATCGATAATGCAGTAGCCGTGGTCGGCAACTTTGTCGATAATATCAGATAGCACCATAACGCAATAAAGCTCCGTATTTTGTTGTCGCGCGAGAATATAGGGTATTCTGTCTCTAGTAACAAGGAGTACGGCAACAAGAGAATTATTCGAACCTTAGCACAAAGAGCGCAAGCCGATGAAAGTGAATGAGAAGCGAAAAATATTTGGACTGACCATGACCCGAAGAGCATGGAACAACGTTCTGGTTTACGTGATATTAATTATCATGGTGGTGTTCTGGTATGTCGCTCCGCCGGTTAAAGAAGAGGCGGCTGACAGCATCGGGCAAGAGGCTGAATCGGGCGAAGTCATTGGCTTAATACCGAATGATGGAAACTTGAGAGCAATACAAATTGACCAACTGAAGTTAGCGTTAAATGATGGACAATGGCAATGTCAGTCTCCATGTCGTTTATCGGAAAAAGCGTCCGCCAGCGTCGCTGAAAATTGGTTGGCATTAACCATGACGCCAACCGAACAGTCAGCTGAAAATTTGATAACGGAAGTTTATTTTGGTTTTGTCGGGGGCGAAGAAGCACGTGTTGAGTTATACGCAGACCCCGAGTTGATGATCCGCTTGCCGAATCAGCAGCAGAATTATCGCGTAATAGAATTTACTGCCAGTCAGTTACTGGGTCATTAAGGAAGTTATCGATTTATGCCAGAGTTACCCGAAGTTGAAGTCAGCCGTTTAGGCATTTCTCCACACATTGAAGGCCGCACAATTAAGTCGGTTAAGGTTCACGATAAGCGCCTGCGCTGGCCGGTCCCTGAAACTGTGCATCAGGTCGAAGGACATGTTTTGCGTTCGGTCAGCCGCCGCTCAAAATATTTGCTCTTACAGACAGATAATGGCTGCCTGATATTGCATTTGGGTATGTCGGGTAAGCTGCGTGTGGTTCCGGCTGAAACAACTCACTACAAACATGACCATATTGATATTGAGTTCGATAACGGGCAAACCCTGCGTTTGAACGATCCGCGGCGTTTTGGTGCTTTGCTATATAGTGAGAGTGATGCAAGCGGGCATGAACTGCTAAGCCAGCTTGGTCCGGAACCGTTAACCGACGCGTTTAATATCGACTATTTATTTGAGCGCTCACGCGGGCGTTCGCAGTCGGTGAAAACCTTTATTATGGATAACAAAGTTGTGGTGGGTGTCGGTAATATTTACGCGAACGAAGCTTTGTTTAAGGCGGGTATAAACCCAAAGCGAGCGGCCGGGAAAATCAGTAAAGTGCGCTACCAGAAACTGGTGCCGATAATAAAAGAAACCCTGGCAAGCGCTATAGAGCTGGGCGGCACTACCTTAAAAGATTTCACTCAAGTGGACGGTAACCCGGGCTATTTCGCTCAAAAACTTCAGGTTTACGGGCGTGGCGGTAAGCTTTGCATGGTGTGCAGTAACCGGTTGAAAGAAATTCGTCTGGGTCAGCGCAGCACCGTGTACTGCACCCAGTGCCAGCGCTAGTTTGGTTTTTAACTCTTAGTTCTCAACAACCTTCAGCAATTCACTGACAAAGCGCTCCGGTTCCGAAATAAATGGGGCGTGTGCGCTTTTGGTGAATACCACAGCTTTTGACTCCGGCGCCAGTGCGGAAATATCGTTGATAGCGCGCTCCGGAACCAGGCTGTCCAGGCGTCCGTAAAAACGGTGAAAGGGAACTTCAATGCCGGGTAGTTGCTGGCGTAAATCTGCGGTTTGCAAAATGGTTAAGGACTGTTTCAGCACACCCTGGTCTGGCATAGGCTTGGTAAATATCAGCTGTTTTACCTGCTTAACCTGTTCGCGTGCGTCCTCGCTGCCCATGGCCTGAATCGCTAAAAAACGCTCAATGGTCTTTTTAAAGTTGCTGTCCAGTTGCTGTTGAAACTGCTCAAGAATGTCAGGTTTGATTCCAGCCCAGTCGTTGCTTTCCACAAAGTGCGGTGACGATGCAACGGTGGTTAGGGACATAACCCGGTCAGAATGCGTCAGCGCAATTTGTGTCGCAATTAACCCGCCTAAAGACCACCCCAGCAAGTGAAAGCGTGGCGGCAGGGCTGGCATAATTTGTTCAATAAAACTTTCCAGTGACACCTCATTCTCTGATGACCAGACAGAGTCGCCAAAACCGGGCAGGTCGACGCAATACAACTGAAAGTGCTCGCTTAATGCCGGTACCACGGGTTGCCAGATGTTCGAATTCATTCCCCAGCCATGGAGTACAACAATAGGGGTTCCTGTACCACAGCACGTTACCGAAAGGCTCACTATACTACCTGTCCGAGTTATTAATTAAGGGGTGGTATGCTAGCGTTTTTACAGCGTTTCGCCAATGCTTTTGAGTTGGGCACATGCTGGAGTTGCGGTTATTCTAAGGTGGCCGCTGCAAGCCTTTGCCCTTATTGCGAAGAAGCACTGCCGCGTTGGTATCCGCGTTGTTGTCAGCATTTGTCCGATATTGAACAGCATTTAGTGGCGGAGCAGAAGCCGTGCCGCTACTGGTACGGTGCATTGCGCTGGGAGCCGCAGGTACAACAGCTTATTACACAGTTTAAATTTCGCTATAAAGCCGAGCTGGCGCCTTTACTGGCAAACCAGTTAGCGGCTCATTTACGCCTTTGCTATCGCGAACAGCCACTGCCAGACTGCGTTGTTGCGGTGCCTATGACGCAACAAGCCTGGCGTAAAAGAGGCTTCCACCAGACTGCGTTACTGGCGCGGCATGTGTCAGTGGCTCTTGAGTTACCTTACATTGCGGGCGGGTTACGTAAAATACGGGCCGTGCCCATGCAGCATATGGCATCAAAGGCATTACGCTGGGAGAACAGTCGGGGCAGCCAACTCGCTTTACAGGATTTTAGTGGCTGTACGGTAGCGGTTGTGGACGACGTGCTGAGTACCGGCGCCACTATGATGGCAGCAGCCGATGCGCTCTACAAAAAAGGCGCTAGAGCGGTGGATGCGTGGGCGGTTGTCTATAACCAGCACGACTAGAAACTGCAGGGCGTTTCGGTTACACTATACCCTAGTAATTTACTCAGGTATAAGCCGTGAGGTCAGTATTTATGATTCGTATTTCAGAAGCAGCGCAGTCCCACTTTCAGAAGCTATTAGCCGATCAGCCCGATGGCACGTGTATTCGTGTATTTGTGGTTAACCCCGGTATGGCAAACGCAGAGTGTGGTGTTTCTTATTGCCCGCCAGATTCTGTCGAGCCGGACGACGAGCGTCTGCCGTTTAATGGTTTTGATGCCGTAGTGGATTCAGGCAGTGCGCCTTTTTTAGAAGACGCCGCTATTGATTTTGAAGAGCAGGAAATGGGCTCTCAGTTAACCCTTAAAGCACCTAACGCCAAAGCGCGTAAAGTTGCCGATGACGCCCCATTAATTGAGCGGGTAGAGTACGTTATACAAGCTGAAATTAACCCGCAATTGGCTAGCCATGGCGGTCAGGTAATGATTTCGGAAATTACTGATGACGGCGTTGCTATTCTGCAATTCGGCGGTGGCTGTAATGGTTGCAGTATGATTGACGTAACGCTGAAAAACGGCATTGAAAAAGAGTTGCTTGAGCGTTTCCCGGAAGAAGTGAAAGGCGTGCGTGATATCACTGATCATGAGCCCGGAGAACACTCCTACTACTAGACCTTTCGATTATACAACTTAGTATCTTTCGATTTTTTAATGTTATAAAAATGTGATCCCTTGCACAAATAATGCTCGTAACGATATTTGCCTAATCAATACGAGGATTTAAATTATGCAAGGGATCAAAAAACTGGGTGTCATAGCGACATCGCTTTTTCTCATCACAGGTTGTGACTGGTTCGACAGTGACAATGACGATACTAACACACCACCTCCTGAAGCTGAATCAAGCTTTGTACGGGTACACCACACCTCTGCCGATTCACCCAACGTTAATGTTTTAGCAGGTGAAACCGCATTATTAGAAAATGTGCCTTACCATACATCTTCCGGCGTTCTGGAAGTTGATGCCGGTGACTATGACATTACGGTTCAGGGTATTTTACCCGATGAAAGTACTGTTGATGCTATTGGTCCGGCGTCCTTAACTTTTGCTGCTGATACTCGCTACGAAGTTTTTGCTGCCGGTCAGCTGGGTGACGAGTCTTTAGAGCCATTGGTTCTTTCTAACCCTGTATCGGATGTTGCGGCAGGTGAAAGCCGTATTCAGGTGGTACATGTTGCGTATGGTGCGCCGACTGTCGATGTGTATTTGACAACTCCGGACGCTGAGTTAAGCAGTGCCTCAGCTACTTTAACGCTTGCTTACGGCGAAGACAGTGGTCAGGTTGATGTGGAAACCGGTGACTACCGCATTCGTTTAACCGGTGCGGGTGACGATGCAGTAATTTACGACTCAGGAACCGTGAGCCTGGCTGACGGTGGTGATTATATTATTGCCGCAACCAATAATGTTGCTGCTAATTCTGCGAATTCACCCGTTACTCTGCAAGTGAGCGACGGTGAAACAACCACCTTAATCAATGATGCAGACGCTGGTGCGGATGTTCGCGTCGTGCACGCCGTAGCTGATGCACCGAATGTTGATGTGACATTAAACGATGCCGCCGATCCTCAAATTGCAGATCTGGCATTTTTAAGTGCGACAGATTACTTAAACCTGGAAGCCGCTGAATACAGTGTTGATGTTGCTGCCGCCGGAGGTTCTCCCGTAGTGCTTGAGGACCTGCCTCTGGAAGTAGAAAACGCAATGAGTTATTCAGTTTATGCTGTCGGTGAACTGAGTACTATTGGTCTGCAAGTGTTGACTGAAGAACGTCGCAGCGTGGCGACTGAAGCTAAAATACAGTTGGTTCATGCTGCACCCAGTGCCGGTAATGTTGATATCTACGTAACGGCAACAGACGACATTAGTGGCGCAGACGCTGCCTTTACCGATGTTCCGTTTGACGCAGAAGGTCTGGTGAGCACAGGTAATGTTGCTTTAACACCAGGTGACTACGTGGTTACTGTAACCGCAACAGGTACGCAGGACATTGCTATTCAGACGCCTTTACTGACATTAGAAGGCGGTGGTATCTACACGGCAGTTGCCGTTGATGCAACCAGTGGCGGCTTACCTCCGCAGCTTATCCTGATGGATGACCTGGCGAACTAAAGTATTTAAGCCAAATTGCCTGGGTAATACCACGCATGAATAAAAAGCCGCTGAGAGCTAACCACAACCCGTGGTTCTCCAGCGGCAATCCCGCCCACCATAAAGGCAGAAAGCCAATTAAAGCGCTTAATATCATCGTATTACGCATACCACGGCTGAACGATAAACCAATGAAAACACCGTCAAACCAATAGCTCCAGTGAGCAATGAGTGGCAACACCACTATCCATGGCAGGTAGTTTTCGGCAACCCGGATGATTTCAGGAATATCGGTAATAAGGCGAATAATTGCACTGCCGACCAGGGCAAAAACCAACGTATAAACCACAGCAAAGAGTGATGACCAGAGCAAAGTAATTTTGCACCAGTAACGGATTTTATCGTAGCGCTTCTGACCTTTAGCTTCGCCAGCTAAAGCTTCCACAGAATAAGCAATGCCGTCTAAGCCCAGCGATATCAACATAAGAAATTGCATTAGTACGGCGTTAACCGCCACCATGGTACTGCCGTAGCGAGTGGCGTAGCCGGTCATGGTTGCCATACAGAGCTGCAGTATCAGACTGCGTATAAAAATATTACCGTTAACGCCTAAAAACTGACGCAGCTGCTGAAACTTCAGCTGCCAGTGGCGTAAGTGCCAGCCCAGCGCGCGGGCGGTCCAGTAGAAGCCGACAATAGCGGTCACCCACTCAGCACTAAGCGACGCCCAGGCGGCGCCTTTTACATTCAGTCCAAAGCCCAGTATCAGTATGACGTCCATAACCACATTAACGGCGTTGGTAATTATCACCAGAAGCATGGCTTTGCGGCTATTTTGTCGGCCTAATAATACCCCCAGAGCGACGAGCGTAATCAACGAAGCGGGTGCCGACCATAAGCGAATTTCAATGTAATCGCGGGCGTAGCCTTCGAGCTCGGCAGAAGGGGCGATAACCCACATGGCTAAATCGTTAATTAAGGGACTAGCAACCGCTATTAAAACACCTAAACCCAGCGCAATAATTATGCCGTTATTAAAGTGCTGGCGCTGAGCATGTATGTCATCGGCTCCGTACGATTGAGCTATGTAACCTGTTGTGGCCATGCGCAGGAACACCGCCAGCAGATAGATAAAACTGACCACCATGGCACCAACGGCAACGGCGGATAAGTAGATAGCATCGGGTAAATGACCTATGATGGCAGTATCGACCAGACCGAGAAGCGGCGCAGCAATATTGGAAATGATCATTGGCAGGGCAATCGCAAAAACGCGGCTGTGATCAGACAATGAAAATCCAAACAGCTTGTGCATAACTATCCTTAAGTAAACTCGGTTAATAACGGCTTTTATACTTTATCAGGAGTCAGTATGAAGATGTTGAACAAAATGACGTTGAGTGCCGCATCGGGCTTATTGCTGGGGTGCTCACCATTGGCTCAGGCCGGCAGCGCCGATAGCGTGGTGGTGCTGCAGTACCACCACGTCAGTGACTCAACTCCAGCCGTAACGTCAATTGACCCGGAGACGTTTCGCGAGCATCTCCAATACCTGCAGGATAACAACTTTAATGTTATTGATATTACCGTCGCGCGCGATGCCATTGAAAAAGGCGAAGAACTTCCTGAAAAAGCCGTTGTTATTACCTTCGACGACGGCTACCAAAACGTCTATGAGAACGCTGTAGAGGTTCTGGAAGAGTTTGAGATGCCTTATACGGTGTTCGTTAACCCTGAACTCATGCGTAAGCACAGCGGCCATTACATGGGCTGGGAAGAGCTTAAAGAAATTCAGCAGAACGGCGCTACCATTGCTAATCATGGACAGACTCACGCACACCTTATTCGCAAGCAGGAAGGCGAAAGCGATGAAGAGTGGCAGGAGCGTATGCGTTACGACGTTATTACGGCACAAGAAGCCATTGATGAGAACTTAGGCGCACAGCAGAAGTACTTTGCCTACCCTTACGGTGAGTATAACAACGAATTGCGGGCTTTACTGGATGAATGGGGCTTTCTGGCTTTTGCTCAGCATTCAGGCCCATGGTCCAAATGGAGCGAAGATACGGTTATTACTCGCTTTCCGGCCTCGGGTATCTATGCGAACTTAAATACGCTGAAAGCCAAGTTGAATTCTAAAGCCATGCCGGTAAGTGGTTATCAACCGGAAGAGCCTTTAGTCGCACATGAAAATAAGCGCCCAACTATTAGTGTGACATTGGAAGCGGGCGATACACTAGATGATATGCGTACCGATGCACTGCAATGCTTTGCCGGTAGTTCGGTTTTAAAACCTGAGTGGGAAAGCGATACTCAGTTTAGTGTGACGCTTGAAAAGGACGTTAACATTGGGCGTTCACGTATTAACTGTACTGCGCCCAGTGCCTCAGAGTCGCGCTATTATTGGTACTCAGTAGCCCTTATTCGTCCGGACGAGTCAGGCAGTTGGCCTGACTAATCGGCGATAATGGCAAAATCTTTTGCCAGTTGTTCCATGTCGACTACCGGTACTTCTCCGCGCTGGTGGTCGGCATTAAAAATGGCTTTACGGTGACCGTTGGGGTTAACCAGAATAATAGCGGCGCTGTGGTTAACCAAGTAATTTTCCTCGCCTTCATCGGGAATGGAATACATTAAGCCTAAATCACGTACGAAAGGGAACAGCTCTTTGTGCTCGGCTCGCACACCAACAAAGTCGTCACCAAAATAGTTAACGTATTGAGTTAAACGTTCAGTGTCATCACGCTGAGGGTCAACTGAAATCATCCAGACTTTCACCGGTTTAGACACTTCTTCCTGTAATGAAGGTAGCACTCCTTTTAAGTCTGACATGGTGGTTGGACAGATATCAGGACAGAAGGTATAACCGGTAAAGAGCAAGGTCCACTGCCCTTTCAGTGCATCGTTTTCAATAGCGCCGTCGGCTGTGCTGTTTAACTTAAACGATTTTAAGGCACGAGGGGGCTCGTATATTAAAGCTTCCGGCTTTTCTTCGGGCCAAAAGTTGTAAACTGCGAACCCGGCTGCAAGGGCGATAAGCGCCGCCAGCAGCGTAACGATACGACTCATTTCTTACTCCAGTTATACGTAGTGATCGACCAGTAAAATCACAAACAGCAGCATGAGGTGCCAGATAGAGAAGGCAAACATGTTAAAGGCTGTTTTCTTGCTGGGCGCGTATTTCAACTTCCAGGCATAAGCCAGAAAAATAGCGTTAAGTACACTGACGCCGACCAGATAAATCATGCCTGTCATGCCTATTAAAAACGGCATAAGGCAAACCACGGTCAACAAAACGGTATACAGAAAAATACAGGTTTTGGTGAATTCAATACCGTGGGTTACCGGCAGCATTGGCACCTTGGCACGGGCATAATCTTTAGCGCGGTGTACCGCAAGTGCCCAGAAGTGGGGCGGAGTCCAGGTGAATATGATCATAACCAGCAGCACCGCCGGCGCGTTAATTTCGTTGGTCACCGAGGTCCAGCCCAGTAACGGTGGTGCCGCACCGGCTAAACCACCAATAACAATGTTCTGCGGCGTTGCGCGTTTTAAGAACATGGTATAAACCACAGCGTAACCCACCATACTGGCAAAGGTTAACCAGGCAGTTAATGGATTAACCCAGGCATACAGGGTCACAAAACCAATGACACCTATAGATGCAGCGAACGTGGTGACTTTTGCAGGTGACAAATTTCCCTGAGGCAGCGGACGCCGAAGTGTGCGCGCCATTTTTGCGTCAATATGGCGGTCAACCAGGTGATTAATGGCGGCCGCAGCGGCAGACATGAGCCCAATACCAGTCAGCGCCGGCACTAGCACTTTCAGCGACACCAGTTCTTCAGTGGCCAGACACATACCAACCACGGCGGTGAGTAACAGCAAGGCGACGACACGGGGCTTGGTCAGTTCAAGGTAGTCCCGCCAATGAGCGTTGCGCGTTTTTGTTATATTATTTGTGGCAACGGATTGCATAGTTTCAACTCCTCTACGCTTTTCTGGACAAGTTGTAGTTCAACGCGACCAGCGACAGCAACAATAAAGCCCCTACGGCATTATGTGCCACTGCATTCCAAAGCGGTAATTGAAAGACTACGTTACTAATACCCAGCAGAATTTGCAAAGATAATAACAAGCCAATAACAATTAATGAGCGCCGGAAAAAGTGCGACTTCGCTTTTCGCCAGCATTTAAAGAGTAGAGTACAAATCACTAAAAAAGTAATAATAGCGCCCACTCTGTGCATTACGTGCATAGTCATACGGTCGTTGTAGTCATGAGCACCGTATTGATAGGTGTCAGCCTCGGGTATGCTGAAGGCTCCGGCAAAGTCCAGCTGCGCCGTCCAGTTACCTTCGCAAAAAGGTAGCTCAGTGCAGGCTACGGCGGCATAGTTTGCAGCAACCCAACCACCTAAGGCTATTTGACCAATAACCACCAGTAGCGTAAAAAATGCCAGCCCTCGATAGCGCCTGAGTTCCGGGTCACCACCGGCCAGCCGAAATGACGACAGCCGCAGCGAGAGCAGATATAGCAGCGATATAACCGAAAAGCCGCCCAGCAAATGCCCCATGACTATGAGCGGTTGCAGGTTCATGGTAACTGTCCACATACCCAGAGCCGCCTGAAATATTACTAGCCCGAGAAGCAAAGTGGGCAATTTAACCGGAGTCGGGTAATGACTGTAGCGACGGCTTTTAACCCAGGAAATAATGGCAATGGTCAATATTAATAACCCCAGGGTGCCAGCAAAGTAGCGGTGCACCATTTCGTTCCAGGCTTTGGCGTGCTCCACAGGTGCATCCGGGAACCTAAGTTCCGCCTGCTGAATGTGCTCCTCCTGCGACGGTACCTTCAAAAAACCGTAGCAGCCGGGCCAGTCAGGACAACCCAGGCCTGCTTCAGTGAGCCGGGTAAAGGCGCCAAGAACAATAACGATAAAAGCAAAAAAAACACTAATTTTTACCAGTAAACGCATGTCATTTCCCTACCCAATTCTGGACAATTTAAGCAGTTTACGAAGATCCGCCAACACGTTTTTACCTTCCGTTATCATTTGCTCTTTGTCCTCATGGGTGGGGTAATACAGCATGACGTTATGCATCGGGTCGATAATAAACAAGGTGTTTTCGGGCAGAGCTGAAAGTTGTTCGATCAGTTCAGGCGTTACCAGCTGGGTAATATGCGGGGCACTATGATTAAAGCCAGCCTGAAGGCTTTCGCTTTGGTGCAACACTACAGGGGTTAGCCTATCGGTGTCTTTGCCAATAGCGACATCGATTTGGTTCATAACGTATAAAGCATTTTCGCAGGTGATTGCACAGTTCTGCGGGGCGATATATCCCACTTGCCAACCTTCTGGTAGCTGTTCGGCTTGTTGTTCTAAGGTAATGGTGGGTTGCAATAAAATGCCTTTATTGGTTCCCGCCTCATACCAGTTTTGAGACAAAAAAAGCCACGCGGCCAAAACGGGGACTATAAAAGCAAGGAAAACAATAATCATGGAACGGCGAGAGCGATTCAGGGAGCTCATCGGGTCTCCTCTTTTTTTGGTTGTTTATTCAGTTTTATAACAGCAAATACAAAAATCACCAAGCACGCAATGGCCAGCGAAAACCACTGAACAGCGTAACCCTGATGTTTTTGCGGCGACATTACCTGGGGTTTCCAGTTACGTTGCCAACCCAGGGTGTCTGGTGATTTCAATAAAAAGGTGTAGTCGGTTAATGGAATGTCGAGTTCTTTACTAATGGCGTTAGGCTGAAACTCTTGTACTCGTATTCGGTCATCAGCTAACTCGGTTTCATAAGTATTACTGACAAATTTGTTGTTCGAGGGAAAGTACAGGTAGCCCGTAAGATTCTGTCTACTCTCGGGAACATTTATTTCGGGCAGTTCTTGCCGGGATGCAGGAGCAGGTACCCAGCCCATATTAACAGGAATGTAATTATTGGGTTTGGCGTCAGGGCGAAACAAGGCAATAACCTGATAGCCGACAATGCCATCGGTCATTTTATTATCGAGAAAAAAGACCGGTTGTTTAACAAATTCGCCTTCCATTTTGGCAAAAAGAAAGCGATCAGACTCAGAAGATATTGTTCCTAGCTGAGACAGTGCCGTTGCATCCCCTTTCGATTGTTGCTGTTCGTAATCGGAAAATAGCTTACGTTTTTCTTCTGCGCGCTCTAGTTGCCAAAAACCTAGCTTGACCAACACCGCAATTGCCAGCAGAGTAACTAACGTAGCGATAAGAGGAAAACGTATGTTGGTCTTTTTTAAAATCATTATTGTACTGCTGCTTGGTTATATGGTGGTGAATCTGTTCCGCGCATTATTCAGTATGCTGCGCAACGACCCGAATAAACCACCCATGTCCCATTATCTGGGGAAACGGGTGGGAGTGGCCGCCGTTATCCTTGTGATACTGATAGCGGCGACGGTTAGTGGCTTTTTACCTTTAAACCCGCGCCCCTATTAGACGGGGCGTTTTTTTAGAGTATGTAAACCACGACGAACAGGCATAACCAAACGACATCAACAAAGTGCCAGTACCAGCTGGTCGCCTGAAAAGCGAAGTGGTTATCTGGTGTAAAATGCCCCTTCAAAACCCTCAGGAACATGATGATAAGCATCACGGTTCCTAAGGTTACGTGCATACCGTGGAACCCGGTGAGCATATAAAAGGTGTTGCCATAAACACCGGAATCAAGCGTTAGATTTAAATCTTGGTAGGCATGCACATACTCAGCGCCTTGCAGATAGAGGAAAATGCAACCCAGAATAATGGTAACGCCCAGCATTGCGGTTAGCTGTTTACGTTTATTTTGTTCCAGGCCTGTGTGAGCAAAGTGACAGGTCACTGAACTGGCCAACAAAATAAGCGTGTTGATAGCCGGCAGACCATACCAACCCATAGCCTGGGTTTCAGTGCCGCCTGGTGTTTTTACCAACGGCCATTGCGCAACAAACTCTGGCCACAGAACCTCATTGGTCATAGCATTGTTACTGTCTCCTCCCAGCCACTGAACGGCAATAACGCGAGCGTAGAAAAGGGCACCAAAAAAAGCAGCAAAGAACATGACTTCGGAGAAAATAAACCAGCTCATACCTTGTTTGTAGGAGTCGCCGAGTTGGTTACTGTATTTACCGCTCATGGATTCGTTGATTTGGTCACGAAACCAACCAAAGAGCATGACGGCTATAACGACTAAGCCAATGGTCAATACAGTACTGCCATAACCATCCTGCTCTTTGCTCATATCAATAACAGTGTGTCCAGCGCCCCAGGCAATTAAGCCTAGCCCAACTGCACCAACAATTGGCCAGGGACTGGAAGCAGGAACATAATAACTTTGTTGTTCTGCCATAACGTCGTTTCCTTATTCTGTTTTTAACAGCTGAGCAATTGCTTCAGCCGACGTATTGGCTGTCATATCGTACAGCGTGTATGACAGGGTAAAGGTCGTAATATGATCGGGAATGTCCGGGTCCAGATAAAACTGCATTGGCATTTCTGTTTCAGCGCCAGCGGCCAGCGGTTGCTGGTTAAAGCAAAAGCATTCTACTTTGTTCAGGTAAAGAGAGGCTTCCGCAGGCGCTACAGATGGAATAGCCTGAGCGATCATGTTTGAGGAAGTCGGGTTTCCTGCTAAAAAATTAACTACTTTAACTTCACCCGGATGAATCTTGACTTGCTTGATCGATGGCTCAAACTTCCACGGAATACCTTTGGCATTGCGTGTCAGGAATTGCACCGTGACCGTGCGTGATTCATCCACTTCAACCTGTTGATAAACCGCTGCCTCGTTACTGGTACGACCGTTAAAGCCGGTCACTTCACAAAATACGTCGTAAAGTGGTACCAGCGCGAAGCCGAATGCGAACATTCCAGCGACTGTCAGTAACAGTCGCTTAACCAGAATGCTGTTGTCGGGACGCTGTTCAGACATGATTTATCACTCCACTTTGGGCGGTTTTTCAAAGGTGTGATAAGGCGCTGGTGACGGGACTGTCCACTCGAGTCCTTCTGCGCCTTCCCATGGTTTAGCTGCGGCTTTTTCCCCACCTTTAACGCACTTGATAGCCACCCAAAGGAAGATAAGTTGTGATAACCCAAAGGCAAAACCGCCGATACTTGCTATCTGGTTAATATCAGCAAACTGCGTGGCGTAATCCGGAATACGTCTTGGCATACCGGCAAGTCCTGCAAAGTGCATAGGGAAGAACAGCACGTTTACGGAAATAAGCGATGTCCAGAAGTGAGTTTTCGCCAGCGTACTGTCGTACATATGCCCGGTCCACTTAGGTAGCCAGTAATAAGCCGCTGCCATAATAGAGAAAATGGCACCTGTGACCAAAACATAGTGGAAGTGGGCGACGACGAAGTACGTGTCGTGATACTGGAAGTCAGCGGGAGTTATAGCCAGCATTAAGCCGGAGAAACCACCTATGGTAAACAGGATCACAAACGCCAGCGCAAACAGCATGGGTGTTTCAAAGGTCATGGAGCCGCGCCACATAGTGGCTACCCAGTTAAAGATCTTCACCCCGGTGGGAACCGCAATGAGCATGGTGCAGTACATAAAGAACAGCTCAGCAAACACTGGCATACCGGTGGTGAACATATGGTGAGCCCAGACCAGGAAGGACAGTAAGGCAATGGCCGCCGTGGCATATACCATGGAGGAGTAGCCGAACAATCGTTTGCGGGCAAAGGCCGGGATAATTGCTGAAATGATACCGAAGGACGGTAAAATCATGATGTAAACTTCCGGATGCCCAAAGAACCAGAATATATGCTGGTACATGACTGGGTCACCACCGCCAGCGGCGTCAAAGAAACTCGTGCCGAAGTATTTGTCGGTAAGCAACATGGTTACCGCACCCGCCAATACCGGCATTACGGCAATAAGTAGAAAAGCCGTAATAAACCAGGTCCAGACGAACAATGGCATCTTCATGTAATTCATGCCCGGTGCGCGCATGTTCATAATGGTCACTATCACATTGATAGCGCCCATAATGGATGAAATACCCATAATGTGTACTGAAAATACGAACAATGCCGTTGAATCCGAGCTGTAAGTTGTGGAAAGCGGTGCGTAAGCTGTCCAGCCAAATGCCGGGCCGCCACCTTCCATAAACAAAGAACCCAGCAAAATCATGAAAGCAAAAGGTAAAATCCAGAAGCTCCAGTTATTCATCCGGGGCAGCGCCATATCTGGTGCGCCAATCATCATGGGGATCATCCAGTTAGCCAAGCCCGTAAAAGCAGGCATAACGGCACCAAAAATCATAACCAGACCATGCACTGTGGTCATTTGGTTAAAAAACTGGGGTTCAACAAGTTGCAATCCGGGTTGGAACAGTTCCGCGCGAATGATCATTGCCATAGCGCCGCCCACTAGGAACATGGTGAAGCTAAACCATAAATACATCGAACCAATATCTTTATGGTTCGTTGTAAATAGCCAGCGACCAATACCAGACGGCTTATGATCGTGGTGTGTATCGTGATGTGTCTCTTCCACTACAGTGCTCATCACCGTCTCCTTATTGATTCATGACTTCGTTAATATCGGCGGCCTGAATCAGGTCTCCGGTATCGTTACCCCAGGCATTACGCTCGTAGGTGATAACTGCGGCTAACTCGCGCATGGAAAGCTGACTTCCAAAGGCTTGCATAGCCGTGCCGGTAACGCCGTTAACAACGGTGTCGATGTGTTTGTCTATGGCTTCAGGATCTACCGCAACGCCTGAACCAGCAAGTGCCGGGAACACGCCGTTTACGCCTTGACCGTTAGCCTGGTGACAAGCTGCACAAGTACTGTTGTATACTTTCTCACCGAGGTCCATGAGTTCGTCTTCTGACATTTCCATAGCAAGCAACTCTTGTTCACGTTCGCGTGCTTTACGTTGCTCTTCTTCTTTCTCGGTAATCCATTTTTCGTACTCGGCGGGCTCCTTCGCTATAACAACGATGGGCATGAAGCCATGGTCTTTGCCACACAACTCGGCACATTGACCACGATAAATTCCGGGCTCATCTACCCTAGTCCAGGTTTCATTAATAAAACCGGGGTTCGCGTCTTTTTTAATGGCGAAGTCAGGAACCCACCAGCTGTGAATAACATCATCTGAGGTAACCAGAAAACGCACTTTCTTATTGGTTGGAATAACTAACGGACGGTCCACTTCCAGCAGGTAGTTTTCGCCTTTCTCAAACTGATTATCAATTTGTTCTTGCTGAGTGGCTAAACGGCTGAAGTATTCGACCTCATTTTCAAAGTATTTGTAGTGCCATTTCCATTGCGATCCGGTGACTTGCACCGTTACATCTGCATCTGAAGTGTCTTCCATGGCAATTAGTGTCGTGGTCGCCGGCACTGCCATACCTGCAAGTATCAGCAGCGGCACTATAGTCCAGGCTATTTCTACTTTGACGTTTTCATGGAAATTGGAGGGGGTTGGGTTCTTCGACTTCCGGTGTCGGATCATCGAAATAAACATGAGACCAAATACAATCACGCCAATCACACAGCAGATGTAGAAGATCGTCATGTGGAGATCGTAAACCCGGTTACTCACTTCAGTGACACCTTGGGTCATATTGAGACGCGACTGAGCAGCAGCCGGTAGACTCGTTAGCGCCAATAGTGCCCACAAAGGCTTCATTTTCACGTGGCTTCTCCTCTTATTCTTCAATGAGACAGCAAAGCAAGTTTTGCTAGCCTGAATTAGAAGAACAAAGAGGTAAGCAGAAAAAGGTACAGCTTCTCCCCAGAAATCGCTTTCTCTACTGACTCTTTGTTGTAGTTATCGTTGTTATATTATTTTTATATTCGGGTACTGCATTTATTAACGAATTTACAACGAAAGATCCAGATCAAATCACACGAACGAACAAAAAATAAGCGGATCTGTTAAAAAAAGGCTGCAAAAGCAGCCTTGGGGAAGAAAACACACTAACAAAGGTGGGGTTAGTGCAGGTGGGATGTCAGTGTGTTTTTATCAAACAGAAAATACTGTGTTTCGCTTAATTTACTGGCCATTTTCGCACGCTGCCAGGTGCGACTGGAAACAGAATCAAGATAACCGATAACCATACTGCTGGTACCAGCGAGTAGAGCTTGCTCCAGCGCCCATTCACAGCGCTCAACTGAGTGGCTGCGTAACCAGCGAATTTGAGACTCAGCAACGCCACAAGCGATAAGCTGTTGAATGACGTTTTTGTCGCCGCCAATAACCGTTATCCACTGGCTGGGTTTTTGCTGTAAAGCCCGCTGTATAACTGGAGAAAGGGTATCAACATCAAATGAATCCGGATTACTTTTCGCATCCATAGGGAAGGGTGATACTGACGTTTCAGCAGTCCACAGACCCGGATGATGTAGTTTTTGCTGATATTGAGTTTTCATAAGGTCGCTCCGTTTCTGATCACACCCACCGCAAGCCCTTCAATGGCAAAAACTTGCTCGGCAAGGTTGACAGTAATGGTAGAGAAATCTTCATTTTCAGGATGAAGCAAAATAGTTTTTCCGCGCTGTTCAAAACGCTTTACAGTGACTTCGTCTTCAACTCGTGCAACGACTATTTGTCCGTTACGTGCTTGTTCGGTTTTATGTACAGCCAGTAAGTCACCGTCTAAAATGCCAATGTCTCTCATGCTCATACCGTTTACTTTTAGTAAGAAACTAGCGGCAGGATGAAACAGTGACTCGTCAATTTTGTAATGGCCTTCAACGTGTTGTTCAGCCAATAAAGGTTCACCGGCTGCAACCTGACCGATTAACGGTAGGCCATCGGCGATATCGTAGTCATCGCCGACGAGGCGAATACCACGCGACATGCCGGGGAGTATTTCGATCACGCCTTTACGAGCCAGAGCTTTCAGGTGCTCCTCTGCAGAGTTGGCAGAGCGAAAACCCAGCTTATGGGCAATTTCGGCACGGGTCGGCGGCATACCGGTTGCGTGCAGATTATCCTTAATAAGCTCAAGAATTTCAGATTGTCTTGGTGTTAACGGGCGCATAATGTACCTGTTTATTTGTACAGTGATACTGTGAGTATATACAGGTAAATTGATTTCGCAAGTAATTTCTTGAACGACATTTTTACACGAAGTTGGTATCCTGTATTTCTGTTTAAAACAGAGGTCTCTATATGAAAGGAATAAGCCGCTTTTTCCCAATTTTTAAATACCCGTTACGCTGGTTAACGCGCTTTCAGGAAATTTGGGATGGCACTGAAGAAGAGCATTCAGCAACTGTTGGTAAGCCAATTGTTTATGTAATGCGTTCAACCTCTAAAGCGGATCTATCCATTTTACAACGGGCGGCGCACAAGCGTGGCTTGCCAGACCCTGTCGACCCTCTTGTGGTTAATGGTAAAACCTATAACCGAATCATGTATCTGGAAGAATTGGCGAATGAGGTCTCGGATCAAACGGTATCCGAATTTCACCAGTTATTAACCCTGCATAAAGACCAGCCGGAGCTGGATGTGCAACTGATACCTGCGGGCGTATTCTGGGGCCGCCAGGCCGGAGAAGAGGCGCATGCCGGTAACACCATGACCGGTGACTTAGATAACCCGGGCCATTGGCGTAAATTCTGGCTGGTAATTTTTTCTGGTCGACAAGTGTTGCTGCGTTTCTCTCGTTCGGTGAGTCTGGGCACTATGGCGCGTGACCACGGCACTGATATGCGTATTGCGCACAAATTAGCGCGGGTAGCGCGTGTTCATTTCGTACGTATGCGCCATGCCGTTGCCGGCCCTAAACTGAGTCAGCGCAAAGAGCTGATGTCAGCACTCATTAATACGCCGGCGTTAAAAAAGGCCGTATCGGATGAAGTCAGAGGCAAAAAGATTAGTGAAGAAGCCGCCCGCAAGCGCGCTTTATCTTATATCGATGAAATAGCCGCTAACTATAATTCAACACTTATCCGGGTGTTAGATCGTTTTATGACCTGGATGTGGAACCGGATTTATAACGGCATTCATGTAAAAGGCGGGGATACAATTAGACGACTGGCGCAACAAGGGCACGAAGTTATCTATGTGCCTTGTCACCGCAGCCATATGGACTACTTGCTGCTCAGCTACGTTATTTATAAAGAAGGCCTTGTACCGCCGCATATCGCGGCTGGCGTGAATCTTAACTTTTTCCCGGTTGGCGGTATTTTCCGCCGTGGTGGTGCGTTCTTTATTCGCCGCAGTTTTCGTGGCAATAAACTGTATTCAGCGGTTTTTCGTGAATATTTGTGCTGGTTGTTCCAAAAAGGCTACCCGGTGGAATACTTCAGTGAAGGCGGCCGCTCCAGAACCGGCCGCTTATTGCCGCCTAAAACCGGTATGCTGGCAATGACCGTGCAGGGCATGTTGCGTGACCAGCAACGGCCAGTGTCACTGGTACCTGTTTACCTTGGTTACGAGCATATTATGGAAGTAGCGACTTACCTGAAAGAGCTTAAAGGTAAGGACAAAGAAAAAGAGTCGGTTTTTCAAATTCTGAAAACCGTTGCCAAGCTGCGCAACTTTGGTCAGGGTTTTGTGACTTTCGGTCAGCCTATTAATTTAAAACACCATTTGGACAAAGTGGCGCCGAACTGGCATGAGTCGGTCACCCGTGGGGCACAGGAACCGGAACGTCCAGGCTGGTTGAACCCGGTGGTGAGTGGCTTAGCCGAGCAAGTTATGCAGGGCATTAACGATTCAGCGGCGGCTAACAGCGTTAACCTTACCGCATTAGCTTTGCTAAGTTCAGAGCACCATGCGTTGATGAAAGAAGAACTGCTTGCTCAGCTGGACGTTTATTTGGGTGTGCTGCGCGAAGTACCTTACAGCAATATGATGAGCGTGCCGGACGAGACACCGGAAGAGCTTTGGCAGCAAGCTTTGCGTACTGACAAATTTACGGTCAATAGCGATACTATGGGTGAAGTCGTCTCGCTGGAGCACATGACAGCCATAGCCATGACTTACTATCGGAATAATATTCTTCACTTGATGGTGGTTCCCGGCATTGTTGCGTCAATTATCATGGCGAAGAAAAAAGTGAGCGTGGCTGAAATTGCGGCGCGGACACAGGCAATTTATCCGTCGTTAAAAGCTGAACTTTATTTGAGTCATAATGTTGAAGACCTACCGCTCTGGACAGAGGCTCTTGCCGAAGAGTTGGCACGCCAGCAGTTAATTACATTGGAAGATGGCATTTGCACCATTGCGCAACGGGAAAGTGCGCAGTGGTATCGGTTGCGGTTATTGGCCAACAGTGCCAGTGAAACCTTGCAGCGTTATTGTATTGTACTTGAGTTGCTGCAACAGGCGCAGCCCATCATGCGCGCGGATCTCGAAAAGCAGTCTATTACCCTGGCCGAACGTTTAAGTTCCATTCACGGCATCGATGCGCCGGAATTTTACGATAAGAAAGTCATGTCGACGCTCATTGCCAGTTTAAAACAGCAAGGTCTGGTAGAAATTAATGACGACGGCCAGCAAATTGCTGCCGAGCCGGTGGGCGAGCTCAGCGATCAGGTCGATGAGCTCATTGACGGTCCTGTGCTACAAACCATTCGTCAGTCGGTTGAGCAGTTCGTTCAGCAGTTGAAAGAGCAGGCCGAACATGAACAAAAAGAAGCACCCAAAGAAGAGCAAAAGCCGACTGAGAGTAATCAGAACCAGTAATGCACGGCTAAGCCAATAGCGAATACCATGCCAATATAATGGTTATGCAGAAAAGCCTGGAAGCACTTTCCGGGCTCTCTGTGTCGTATTAGCCAGTGCTGGTAAGCAAACAACAGAAAAATAGCCGCTAATGCTAGCCACACCCAAAGTTCAACGGTAATTAAGTGCAATACCCAGCCCAATAAGGCCAGAGTCGCGAGTTGCATCAAGCCAATAGCCAGACGGTCGAAGCGACCAAACAAAATTGCCGTGCTCTGCAGGCCTATTTTTAAGTCGTCTTCGCGGTCTGCCATGGCATATTCGGTATCGTAGGCGACCGTCCAGAGAATATTGGCAAGAAATAGTAAGCCAGCAATAAACCATTGGTCAGATTCCAGTGCGGTAAAGGCCATGAGAATGCCGAAGCTAAAGGCGATGCCCAGCACTATTTGTGGCAAATGCGTCCAGCGTTTACAAAACGGGTAAAGTGCCGCTACGCCGGCGGCGAAAAAGCTGAGCATGACCGTTTCAGTGTTCAGTTGCATAACCAACCCGAAGGCAATGGCTAACAGGGCGATGAAACCTATCATCGCTTCAGTTGCCGATATTCTTCCCGCCGGAATAGGACGCTGGCGCGTGCGGCGTACGTGACCGTCATAATTACGGTCGGCAAAGTCGTTAATAACACAACCGGCAGAGCGCATGACAAAAGTACCGAGCAAAAATATGACGACGATACGCAGGGGCGGCTCGCCAGCTCCGGCTATCATGAGTGCCCAGATGGTCGGCCAGGCAAGTAAATAGGTACCAATGGGTCTGTCCGCACGCATTAACTGCCAAAAAGCGACTAACTTTTGCATACTAACTCCTGTTATTCGGCGAAGAGTAAAGTGGCGAGGGCTGCAGAAATACTTCACTGACTAACAGTTGCTCACCGCCCGTTGAAAATATTCGGCGTCTGCCGAGCAGCCTCTGGTTTATCCCAAACCACTGCTGATTAAGCTGAGCAACCGGGTGTTCCAGAGCAACTTCTGCCACTTCTATGTCTCCGCAGTATAAATCGCTACGGGCAAATAGAGACTCACCCAATGACTGATTCCCCAGTTGTTGTAAATTCAGTGTATTGGCGTTTTCGGCGCTGGGTGAAAATAGACTGCGCGCAAAAACCCAAGGCTTTTCATTACAGTATAGTAGAACTTCCCGAATAACGACTTGGTCCTTACCTTTTAACCTTTGCTTTTCTTCAGTGTTAGGGGCAAGCAATTGCTGGCCCAGTAACTTAACGGAGAACTGCTGGCCTACCTGCTTCAGACGTTCTGTAAGCGAACCTTCGTAAAGCAGCCAGTCGGCTTGTGTGGAGGTTAATTCAAGTTGTTCGGGCGGCATCCATTGCAGTGCTTTGCTAACTGGAAAAACCGGGGTAGCATAAAACTCTGTTGTCATTTGTGTTGGCGTTATTAAGCTCTGTCGCTATGATAGCAGATAGAACTTAATTGAACAGCAATCGGGCCGGGTAGGGCTATGAAACTTCTGATAACAGTATTTGCCAGTATTTTTCTTTGGTTCAGCAGTGTAACGGTGGCGTCGGCAGACGACGTTTCGTACTACGGCTTTGAGCCTGATATCACCACCAATTACCTGAAAGAGGGAAACGATTACCGGTTGGGTTTCATTCGGGTTGCTATTGAAGTGATGGTGCCGGACCCCAGTTACGTTAGTGTGGTAGAACACCACGCGCCTTTATTGCGTAATGCCTTTGTGTCAATTTTAAGTACCGCGACCGAACGTCAGGTGCGAACCATGACGGGACGCGATCAACTTCGTTTAAAATGTATAGAAAGAGCAAAAGAACTGATGCAGCAGGAAACCGGTAATCCAGTTATCCGCGATGTTCTTTTTACCAAGTACATTTATCAGTGAAGCGGCCGCATTTTAGGGTTTAACCAACGCACTACAAAACCTGCAAAACAGCCGGAAAGCAGCCCGGCCAGATGAGCCTCGTTAGCAACATTTATCCATAGCATGTCGGTGTAGCCAATTACTAACCACAGCAGCATGAAGATAATCAGCCCCGGTGGCAGATACAGCGGCGTTGGGCGATTGAAGCTGTATATCCAGCAGAAACCAAGCAAGCCATAGACCACACCGGACAGCCCACCAAAGTTAGGGCCATTGAAAAGGTACTGAATAACGTTTGCAGTAATACCGCAGAATAACAGCAGAGCCAGTAACCAGGATATACCCAGAGAACGTTCAATACGACCGCCCAGATACCACCACCAGAAAATATTAAATACCAGATGAAGCAGCGTAAAGTGCATCAGTACGGGCGTAATAAAGCGCCAGGGCTGATCGTAGGGAAGCGCCGAAAAATATTGGCTGATCCTCAGTGTCTCCAGTACGGTTTCGGGGTACATTTGCACCATCCCAAACACCAGCAACGCCAGAACCGCGACAATTCGGGTCAGCCAACCGCTTTGCTGCAGCAAACTAAAAGACAGTGATGATGAACCTCGTTCCGAAGTTCGCTTTGCTTGAACGGGCGCAGCGGCTAGCTCTGGGTTATCTTTAAACTGTTGAATCAGTGTTTTAGCGGCAGCTTCATAACTGCTCTGATGTAACCATAATTCCAATTGCTCACCGCGTTCAGTAACGCTGACTGGCATGCCTTGCTGACGTAAATACTGATACAGCTTGTGCATCCAGTCTGAGTCGCGGCTGCTGAGCAATCGTCGCATGGTTTAGTCCCTTTCGGTTTCTTTATGAGAAGTATGTTCAGGAAAAGACATGGACCAGGCCGTATAGCCGCCGTCCATGCTGTGCACATCAGTAAAACCGTTGCCAGCTATGTAATCAGCTGCCCCCTGACTGCTAATGCCATGGTAGCAAACCACAATCACTTTTTGGTTTTTATCAACCGAACTCAGAAACTGCGGCAGGTTGCTGTTATCCAGATGCTGAGAGCCCGGAATGTGGCCCGCAGCAAAGGACTGCGGGTCGCGGATATCAACAAAAACCGCATCGCCATTTTGCCAATGCTCAACGGCGATGGGTAATTCCATTAGCTGATAATTGCTCATCTACGCATTAATCCCAATTTAGTATGACTTTGCCGGACTGGCCTGAAATCATGGTTTCAAAGCCTTTCTCAAAGTCATCAATAGGCATTTCGTGCGTTAAAATAGGCGAAATATCCAGCCCCGACTGCAGCAAGCTGGCCATTTTGTACCAGGTTTCAAACATCTCGCGGCCATAAATGCCTTTAATAACCAAACCTTTAAAAATAACCTGGTTCCAGTCTATAGCGATGTTTTCTGGTGGAATGCCCAGCATGGCAATTTTGCCACCATGGTTCATGGTTTCCAGCATTTGTGAAAACGCAGACGGAACACCGGACATTTCCAGACCCACATCAAAGCCTTCTTTCATGCCCAGCTCGTTCATAACGTCAGAGAGCTTTTCTTTGCTAACGTCCACTGCCCGGGTAACGCCCATTTTACGAGCTAAGTCCAGGCGGTATTCGTTGACGTCGGTAATAACCACGTGGCGTGCGCCAACGTGACGGGCAACGGCTGCTGCCATAATACCAATAGGACCCGCACCGGTAATCAGCACGTCTTCACCCACCAGGTCAAAAGCCAGGGCGGTGTGAACAGCATTCCCAAATGGGTCAAATACAGCTGCCATTTCATCAGTAACGTCATCTGGCAGTTTAAAAGCGTTTTCAGCTGGTAGTGCCAGGTATTCTGCAAAAGCCCCCGGACGATTAACACCCACACCATAGGTATTGCGGCATAAGTGGCGACGGCCAGCACGGCAGTTACGACAGTGACCACAGGTAATGTGGCCTTCGCCGGAGACACGGTCGCCAATTTCAAAGCCACGAACACCGTCGCCCATAGCGGCAACTTCACCCACGTACTCGTGGCCGACCACCATAGGCACCGGAATGGTTTTCTGCGACCAGTCGTCCCATTTATAAATGTGAACATCGGTGCCGCAAATGGCGGTTTTCTTAATTTTAATCAGCAAATCGTTGTAACCGCATTCCGGCTTTTCAACGTCCGTCATCCAAATGCCGGGTTTTGCGTGCAGTTTTGATAAAGCTTTCATTCTTTACTCCTTAAATCACACCCAGCTCTTTACCAATGCGGGTAAAGGCTTCAATGGTGCGATCCAGTTGTTCACGTGTGTGTGCCGCAGACATCTGCGTGCGGATACGAGCTTTGCCTTTAGGAACGACAGGGAAGGAAAAGCCGATCACATAAATATCTTCTTCCAACAGGCGATCTGACATTTCAGAGGCCAGTTTGGCGTCGCCGACCATAACAGGAATAATGGCGTGGTCTGCGCCGCTCAAAGTAAAGCCTGCGTTCGTCATTTGCTCACGGAAGTAGCTGGCGTTTTCCCACAGTTGGCTGCGCAACTTGCCGCCTTCGGCCAGCATATCCAGTACACGAATAGACGCCTGAACAATGGCAGGTGCTACTGAGTTAGAGAACAGGTAAGGGCGTGAACGCTGGCGTAACCAGTCAATGACTTCTTTCTTACCTGAAGTGTAACCACCAGAAGCACCACCCAGCGCTTTCCCTAAGGTACCGGTGATAATATCAACACGGCCAATAACGTCGCAGTATTCATGCGTACCTTTACCGTTTTCGCCTAAGAAACCAGTAGCGTGGCAGTCATCCATCATGACCAGCGCGCCATATTTGTCGGCCAGGTCGCAAATACCTTTTAAGTTGGCAATAACGCCGTCCATTGAGAACACACCGTCGGTTGCTATTAATTTGTGGCGTGCGCCGTCTGCGTCAGCTTGCTTCAGCTGTGCTTCTAAGTCTTCCAGATTGTTGTTTTTGTAGCGGAAGCGTTTCGCTTTACTCAAGCGAATACCGTCAATAATGCTGGCGTGGTTGAGCTCGTCACTAATAATAGCGTCTTCGGGGCCCATTAGAGTTTCGAACAAACCGCCGTTGGCGTCAAAGCATGATGAATACAAAATGGTGTCTTCAGTACCTAAAAACTCGCTAAGTTTTTGTTCCAGTGTTTTATGAATGTCCTGAGTACCACAAATAAAACGCACCGAAGCCGTACCAAAACCGTGTTCGTCCAGGCCTTGTTTGGCGGCTTTAATTAAGTCCGGGTGGTTGGCCAGACCCAGATAGTTGTTTGCGCAGAAGTTGAGTACCTTGCGGTTATTCACCGTAATTTCAGAGCTTTGATCCGAACTGATAATACGTTCTTTCTTGTACAGGCCTTCGGCTTTGGTTTCGGCCAGTTGGTCGGCCAGTTGCTGATAAAAGGCTGAGCTCATTTTTTACTCCACTATTTGAAAACGTAAGTTACCCTCTAGTTTACTGATGTTAGTCGCAACTCGCATCCTTAATTTAAATATCGGGCTTTTGTTTAGTGTGCACTTGCGTGTACTCTTTTAGGCCAAATGAAAAGCGTGCAAATAAAGTGCTTGCACAAATAACGGTTTAGGAGACTCTATGCACCGTCGAGCAATTTATCCGGGAACCTTTGATCCTATTACAAATGGCCACGCCGACTTAATTGAACGAGCCGCCAACTTGTTCAGTGAAATTGTTGTGGGTATTGCAGAAAGCCCCAGTAAAAAGCCGCTGTTCAGTCTGGAAGAGCGGGTTTTGCTGGCGCAGCAAGTGACTGAAAACCTGGATAATGTCACTGTGGTTGGCTTTTCCGGACTGTTGGTGAACTTTGCCAAAGAGTACGAAGCAACAGTGCTTATTCGCGGATTACGCGCGGTGTCTGATTTTGAATACGAATTTCAGCTAGCCAATATGAACCGACGTCTGGCGCCGAATCTGGAAAGCGTGTTTCTGACGCCAGCAGAGGAAAATTCGTTTATTTCTTCTTCTTTAGTAAAAGAGGTGGCGCTGCATGGCGGCGACGTTTCCGGTTTTACTGACGCCCGGGTGGCGTCAGCACTGAAGCAGAAGTTTTCCGGTAAGCGTCCGGGTAAAAGTTAACCCGGCTTAGCTAAAGGCTACGTGATAAAACACGATGCTCATTAGTACCGGACATAAATAGCGGATATGCCAGCGTAACAAGGTTAAGCCGACACTGCCCGCAGCAATAGCTTTCAGGTGATTGCTGCGGTGCCATAACCAGCCCACCACCAGCAAATAGAATAAGCCTGACAGCGGCAGCTGGAACTGTGTTACCGCAGTAACAACCCAGCCAAACAGCGGTTCAAAGAACAGTATTAGCAGCAGCGAAAACACCGCAATAACGCTCAGTGACAGGGCGGTTGCTACTGGCCGTTTCAGTTTGCGCTCTTCTATGCAGTAAGACACCGGTACTTCGGCCTGAGCAATGGTCGAGGTTAGAGCGGCAATACTCAGCAACATGAAAAATGCAAAAGCCACAAAAGGTCCGGCAATGCCCATACTATTAAATAGCTCGGGCAGTACCGCAAAAATGAGCTGGCCTTCGCCAATGAGTTTAGAGCCGTCGCCGACATTAACTCCCAGATGAATACCTGCGTACAGAGCCGGAATAATTAACAGCCCCGCCAGGAACGCTATAAAAGTATCCAGCGCGGCCACTGATAAGCTTAAACGACCTAAGTTAGCACCCGGTTTCAGGTAGGAGCCGTATATCATCATGCCGCCCAGACCAATAGAGAGCGAGAAGAACGCCTGGCCCATAGCGGCCACTAAAATGCTGGTGTCAGTCATTAGGCTGAAGTCGGGGACAAGGTATTTCTTCAGACCTTCGTCGGCGCCGGGTAAGGTCAGCATGTAGGCAATTAGCGCCACCAGTAAAACGACTAAGGTAGGCATCAGACGCTTAGACCAGCGCTCTATCCCCTTTTCCACACCTTGAAAAACCACGTAAGCGGTGGCGAGTAAAAATACAGCGGTGAAAATTAAGTCGCGGGTTAGTGAGCTGTTCAGCAAAAATTCGGCAGCAGGTTCAACACCAAAGCCACGAGCCAGAAAGCCTAAAGCATGAACTAGCATCCAGCCGGCCACCACATGATAAAAGCTGAGCATTAAGCAGGAGCCCAGCACATTAAGGTAACCCATTAAGCGGCCAATAGGGCGGGCGCGTCCTTCGGATAGCTGCGTTAAGGAGCGAACCGGGTTCGCCTGCGCACTATGGCCTATCAGCATTTCGCTGTACAAAGCGGGTATGGCAAGTATAAAGATTACGCAAAGATACACCAGCAGGAAGGCGCCGCCGCCGTGGTTCGCAACCTGAGTCGGGAAGCCCCAAATATTCCCCAGGCCAACGGCAGAGCCCGCGGCTGCTAATATAAAGCCAATTCGGCTGTGAAAGGAATCACGCATAAATGATCAGAAACCCACTGCTGCATACAAAAGTCAGGCGGGCATTCTAACGAACTGGCAAAATTTTGCCCTATCTTTTTTTACACAATCAGGTTAATATTCGCGCCCTGAAAATTAGCCAGTAACCAAACTGTAAAACAGGATTTTTTACGCTGTGTTGCTGCTGTTAACGTTAACGAACGACCGTAATCTCAGGAGCCTTACGTCATGCCTAATCTGGATCTGAGCCGCTACGGCATCACAGATGTCGAAGAAATTGTCCATAATCCGTCCTACGACCTGCTATTCGAAGAGGAAACTCGCGACGACCTGCAAGGTTATGAAAAAGGAACGGTAACGGACCTGGGTGCGGTTGCTGTCGATACCGGAATTTTCACCGGACGTTCCCCTAAAGACAAATACATTGTCCGCGATGACACAACTCGCGATACCGTCTGGTGGGCTGACCAAGGCAAAAACGACAACAAACCACTATCGACCGAAACCTGGAATGAACTGAAAGGTTTGGTCACTGAGCAGTTGTCGCACAAACGTTTGTTTGTGGTTGATACCTATTGCGGTGCTAACGAAGACACTCGTCTTGCAGTTCGCTTCATTACCGAAGTGGCATGGCAGGCGCACTTCGTGAAAAACATGTTCATTCGCCCAAGCGAAGAAGAGCTGGAAAACTTTGAGCCAGACTTCGTTGTCATGAACGGTGCTAAGTGCATTAATCCGAAGTGGCAGGAACAGGAACTGAATTCAGAAAACTTTGTGGCGTTTAACTTAACTGAAAAAATTCAGTTAATTGGCGGCACCTGGTACGGCGGCGAAATGAAAAAAGGTATGTTCTCAATGATGAACTACTTCCTGCCGCTAAAAGGCATTGCTTCTATGCATTGCTCTGCCAACGTTGGTCAAGAAGGCGACGTGGCTGTTTTCTTCGGCTTGTCAGGCACGGGTAAAACCACCCTGTCGACTGACCCGAAACGCGCACTCATTGGTGACGATGAACACGGTTGGGATGACGACGGCGTATTCAACTTTGAAGGTGGCTGCTACGCAAAAACCATCAACTTGTCGAAAGAAGCGGAACCGGACATTTACAACGCGATTCGTCGTGACGCTTTATTAGAAAACGTTGCTGTTGATGACAACGGTGTTGTCGACTTTGATGACAACTCGAAAACCGAGAACACTCGCGTGTCTTACCCTATTTACCACATTGACAACATTGTTAAGCCGGTGTCTAAAGCGGGTCACGCGAAGAAAGTTATTTTCCTGACAGCCGATGCCTTTGGCGTATTGCCTCCGGTTTCTAAGCTGACTAAAGAGCAAGCGCAGTATCATTTCTTGTCCGGTTTTACTGCTAAATTAGCCGGTACTGAGCGTGGTGTAACCGAACCTACACCTACTTTCTCCAGCTGTTTTGGCGCGGCGTTCTTAAGCCTTCACCCAACGCAGTACGCGGAAGTATTAGTGAAGCGTATGGAAGCGGCTGGCGCAGAAGCCTACCTGGTTAACACTGGCTGGAACGGTACCGGCAAGCGCATTTCTATTAAAGCGACTCGCGCTATTATTGACGCCATTTTAGATGGTTCAATTGAAGATGCTGAATTTGTGCAGTTGCCTCACTTTAACCTGGCTATGCCAACTGAGCTGGCCGGCGTTGAAGACAGTAGCATTCTGGACCCACGTAAAACATACGAAGATGACGGTGAGTGGGACGTTCGCGCCAAAGACTTAGCCGAACGTTTTGTCGCAAACTTTGAGAAATTTACTGATACCGATAACGGTAAAGCGCTGGTTGCCGCAGGCCCTCAGCTGTAAATTCATAGTTTGAAACAAATTAAAGGGCTCGTAACACTTGTTACGGGCCCTTTGTCTTTCTAAGATAGGCGCTTCTTAAGCAAATAACAGAAAAATAACATGCGCCTTTCAGTTAATAATGTCACTAAGCGTTACCGCACCGTAACGGCGGTAGACGCTATCTCCCTCGATATTCAGCCCGGCAAGATTCAGGCGTTACTCGGTCCTAACGGCGCCGGTAAGTCGTCCCTGGTTCGTATGCTGGTCGGCCTGACCCAACCCGACGAAGGTGAGATCCTCGTTGAGAATAACGGCGAGAGTATAGAGCTGACCTATCACGACTTCGCTTATCTGCCTGAAGACCGCGGTTTGTATCAGGACCGAACCATACTGGATAACCTGAATTATATTGCCAGTTTGCGCGGGTTGAAGCTGAGCGATATACGCAGCGATATTGATAATTGGCTGGAGCGGTTCGAACTGACTGATCGCAAAGATGAGCCCTTGCGTCAGATGTCTAAGGGAAACCAGCAAAAAGTACAACTTATTGCCACGCTGCTGCACGACCCTCAACTGGTTATTCTGGATGAACCCTTTTCGGGATTGGACCCGGTAAACCAGGAGCACGTGCTGACGGTATTGAACGAACTGCGTGAACGGGGCAAGACTGTGGTACTAAGTGCACACCAAATGGAGCTGGTTGAACGCTTAGCCGACACCATGTTGCTCATGAATAAAGGACGGGCGGTAGCTCAGGGCAGCTTGCAGGAAATTCGCAATACCTTGCTGCCTAAGCCTGTTTATCGGGTTACGACCAAAGCTCAGTTGGCTTTGGATAGCTGGCAGGGCGTTGAGCAAATAGAGTTCATGCGCAAGGTGAGTGAAGAACAAGTGGAGATAACTTTTCGCACCGATGCCGGTATAGACGAGTTGTGGCCACAATTGGCACAGCAGGTATCGATTAAAGCCTTTGCGCCGATTCAGCCCGGGTTACATGATTTATATCTGGATACGATTCGTCGGCAAGCGAGTGATGAGAGAAGCAGCGAGGAGGCGCGGTCATGAAACAGACGAGTCCGGGTTATTTTAAGCAGTTAAAAGCCATTTCGTGGTGGGAGTTTAAGCGCTTCTTTAAGTGGAAGCAGGAACTTTTGTCTATTGTCATTTTGGTCGGCATTTTTGCCGTGAGCACTGGCTGGGGCGCAATAGCCCAGCTTTTGTCGGATGAATATCACGGAGCTATTTTCTATGAACAAGGCAAACCACAGTCTTGGGAGTTTGAAGCACCAAAAGACTTAAGCCTTCGCAGTGCTGGCACTATGGAAGTGGAAGGATGGAAAGCGCAGCTACCGGAAGACTTAGATGCATTAATTGTCATAACACCGGAGTTAACCGCAAAAGTCTGGGTTAAGAAGTCTCAGACCTGGCAACAGGAATTGCGCAGCGAATTACAGGATCAACTGCAGGATCTGCGCATTCAGCAGTTACCACTGGCACCGGAAGAAAAAGCGGTTATTGATGAAAAGCCGGAAATTGCGTTTTCTATTGAAGAAAGCGAAGAAGCTTCCATTGACGATGCTAACGACGGTTCAGCCAGTATGCTACTGGTGATAATAATGGTTGGGGTTTTTACTGGTTTCGGTTTGATGATGATGTCCATAACCGCCGAGAAGCAACAGCGTGTAACCGAGCAGTTGTTGACCATTGTGACACCGACTCAGTGGATGGATGGCAAAATTATTGGTATTACCTTGCACAGCCTTAAATCAATGCTCTTTATCGGTTTAATGATTTTGGGCGTAAGCCTGGTCGTTGCGGCACTGTCCGATAAGAGCGGTTCAGGTCTGGACTGGGGCATTGGCACAGGTCTGTTGAGTCTTATCTTTGTTTTATTGGGCACGGTCTTAATTAACGCCTTACTAGCGGGTTTTTCCGCAACCATCGATGACCCTAACCACTCGTCCCGCAGTACGGTGATGCTTGTACCCATGTTGCCAATATTTCTGAGCTTTAGTGTGGTAAGTGAACCTGACTCGACCTTAGCTACCGTAATGAGCATTCTGCCGATTAGCTCCTTTGCCATGATGCCGGCGCGTTTGTTGCAAACTGATGTCGCGGTATGGGAATGGTTGCTGAGCCTGGTATTACTGGCGGCTTTTGTATACTGGATGCGCAATGTGGCGGGCAGATTATTCGCTATGGGTATTCAGTACTACGGAAAAGAACCGGGCTGGAAGGAAATATGGCGAGCCGTTTCTGGTAAATAAGGACGTTTAGGATAAAAAAAGCCGGGAGCTTCAAAATGAAGTATCCCGGCTTTTTATTAGGAACTGGCTTTATTTAAGCTGTTCAGCGTGTGGTAATTCAAACGAGGGTTTTTCCTCAGCTTTTTCTACCAGGAAGGTATCCATCCAACGCATAAAACGCATGCTGTAATCTAGCTGCGCTGCTACTTTGCGGTTGCCGTGGCCTTCGCCGGGGTACAACACTAAGCGAACCGGTACATTACCGTGAGTTTTCAGATAACGGTACAATTCCATAGACTGTGAAGGGTGTACACGAGTGTCTTCTTTACCATGCATAATAAGAATTGGCGTACGCGCCTTTTCTGCGTGATAAATTGGGCTGCGCTCTAAGTACCATTCCCACTTGTCCCACGGATAGCTACGGGCATGCACAGCGTGCATTTCTTTGGCAATGTCGGTGGTACCAAACTTAGATAAGTTGTCGCTGATACCCACAAACATAACGCTGGCTGCAAAGTGCTCGGTCTGTGCCGTTGCGCCCCAGGCTGAAGCGTAACCGCCGTAAGAACCGCCAGTGATACCCACACGAGACTCGTCGGCTAAACCAATTTCTACCAGATGTTTTTTCGCATCAACAATGTCATCGAACTCTTTACCGGCGTAGTCGTTCTGACCCAGCTTAGAGAACTCAACACCACGACCGGTACTGCCACGGTAATTCGGGAAGAACAGGGCATAACCTTTGGCTGCAGCATGTTTAACCGGCGACGCATAGCGATCTAACCAGCCGTTGCTGTAATGCGACTCAGGACCACCGTGAATCACCATCATGGTCGGGTAGGTCTTGCCTTCTTCGTAGTTGGTTGGGTAAACCACAATACCTTCCAGCTTAAGCCCGTCGCGTGCTTTATAAGTCATGGTTTCCTGACGAGGCATATCGATCTCGGCCAGCCAGGGGTTAGAGTCGGTTAAACGCTCCAGACGACCATTGCTGTATTTGAATGCTTCGCTCGGGTGGCTAGGACGGTGACCGGTTAAAACAAATTCAGATTTGCCGGCTTCGCCGTCCAGGCTGGTGAAAATGGCTTCACCCAACTCTAACAGGCTGCGGCTTTCTAGAAACTTAAGCGTTAATGCCTGAACTTCGGTTTCGGTGCCACGATGACCTAACCAGATAATTTCTTCATCGGTACGCCAGCTAAAGTCTTTGACTGCGCCTTTGTAGTCAGGCAACACGTTGCGGTGCTCTTGCTCGCGAGTGTCGTAAACAAATAAAGAACCAGCAGAAGGATCGTTGTAGTCAGCAGCGCGGATCATGGCCAAATAACGACCGTCCGGTGAAAATTCTGCACGACCAAGCTTGCCTTCACTTTCAAAAGAAGTGACTACTTCGCCGTCCAGACTAATAAGCTGATATTGGCTGCTCATGTAATTGTCATCGATAAGCGAAGTTGGTGCGGTACGAACCAGTAGCTGTTCGTTATTCGGGTGGAAGCTAACCGAAAGCGCGTGCTGGTCGTCGGCGGTAACCGCTTTGGCCTCAGCGTCTTCCTGACCCAATGAAACATGGTAAACCTGAGTATAGGTTAAGTCTTCTTCGTAGACTTCGGCTTTAAAGCCTTTCTTTTCAAGTTTTTCTTCATCGCTGTCTTTCGCGCCTGAAGACAAAAAGACCAGTTGCTCGCTGTCATCACTCAACGCGTAGCTGCCAATATTGCCGTCAAATTCAAACACCGACTGAATACCGCCGCCGTGCACAGGCATGCGGTAAAGCTCCTGATACTCATCGCCTTCTTCTTTGGCAGTAAAGTACAGGTATTCGCTTTGCGGACCAAAGCTGACCCGGCCGAACTTTTTGTCTTTACTCAGGTAAGACGTTTCTTCGCCTTCAGCGTTAATAAGCACTAACTCACTGTAGCTGGAGCCGTCGTCATCTTCGTACGGAGTGCGGGGTGTTGAGCGGATAACCGCAGTGAACTGACCATCCGGCGACAATTGAGCCGAACGAATGGCTTTGGTGGTTACGGTTTCCATTAGCGTCATTTCGCGGGCATCAATATCGGCCGCCAAGACTGCTAATGCCATACCGCCTACAGCACGTAAAAGCATAATGTTCTCCAGTTTCTTGTTCTGATTAAGATTGTTTTTTATGACTCTCGTTTTAGTAATCGGCGAGTCGCTTCGGCGCCCCGGGCAACTAAGCGAACTTGCAGAATCGTTTTTTCGGTAATAATTTCGCGCTCTTCTTCGTCTACGTCAAAGCAGTCGGCACCGGCGCTGAATACAATTTTGGCAATAGTGTCCGACTGTAACTCGGCCAACTCGCGGCTAAACGACTGTTCGTTAACTAAATAGTCTTCCAGTTCGGCCTTGAAGTGATCTATTTCGCGCACTACCGCCAAACGAAAACTGCGTGAGCGGCCTGAACGCTCCTGCAACAACAACCTGAAGGTAGCGGTGTTGTCTGCGACAAACTGCATAAAAGTTTCTATAGATACCCGAATAATTGAGCCGCCGGATTCAATGCGCTGACGCGCCTGGCGTAATAGTTGGCGTAAAGCCAGACCGCATTCGTCCACCAAAGTAAGCCCTAACTCATCCATGTCGCGAAAATGTCGATAAAAAGAAGTAGGAGCAATACCGGCTTCACGGGCAACCTCACGCAGGCTCAAACTGGAGAAACCGTTTTCGGCGCTTAATTGGTTCATTGCCGCGTTAATTAACGCCTGTCGGGTTTTCTCTTTCTGCTTTGCGCGAATTCCGGCCATAGTCGTATAGTCATCTTTGCGTGTATATTAAGAATGATAACACAGCTTTTTACACTTTTACCGCTTGTAATTTGAACACGAAACACGTACATTCAGCGTACAGGTGTACGCTATTAGACGCCTGCCTTTATTTGAATGTTTTAGGTTATATGCATGCAAAAGATTTCTGAAAAGCCCCCCATTATCTGGTTAAACACCCTGGTGTTCTCTATTACCTTTATTGTCGCCATTGTTGGTGTACCTTTATACGCATACAGCGTTGGCATTGGTGCCGCGTTTTGGTGGGTTATGTTGGGCACGGCGTGTTTCGCCGGCTTATCTATTACTGCGGGCTATCATCGCCTGTGGGCGCATCGTACATACGATGCAAACCCGGTAATTCGTTTTATTTTTGCCATTGGCGGTGCGGTTGCGCTGCAGAACAGTGCGCTTCACTGGTCTTCTGACCACCGTGAGCACCACAAGCACGTTGATGACAACGACAAAGACCCGTATTCAGCTAAGCGAGGCTTCTGGTACTCGCATATTGGCTGGATGATCCGTGAATATCAGGCGAGCCGTTATACTGACTACGATAACGTTAAAGACCTGCAGAAAGACCCAATTGTTATGTGGCAGCACAAGTATTACTTGCCGCTAACTCTGTTTGTGAACTTTGGCTGGCCAATTGCCGCCGGTTTCATGCTGGGCGACGTGTGGGCAGGATTGTTGGTTATTGGCGTGTTGCGCCTGGTGCTAAACCACCACACCACTTTCTTTATTAACTCGCTGGCGCATATTTGGGGTAAACAGCCTTATACCGACAAAAACACTGCGCGCGACAATGGCGTGCTGGCGTTTCTGACGTTTGGCGAGGGTTACCATAATTACCACCACATTTTTGCCGCGGATTATCGTAACGGTATTCGCTGGTGGCAGTTCGACCCAACTAAATGGCTGATCGTAGCCAGTAAATGGCTGGGTCTGGCGAAAAACTTAAAGCGCAGCTCGCCGTATCAGGTCGAGCGGGCGAAACTGCAAATGCAGTTAAAACGAGCTCAGCTGAAAGCTCAGGCAGCGCCGGAATCTTTGTTTGAAAGGGCTCAGGAACATTATGACCAGATGGGCCAGCAGTTGAAGGCATATTATCAGGCTCGTAAAAAGCTTCTGGATACTAAAGCTAAAGCCTTGAAAGAACATGTGCATCACGATATTGATGCGTTGAAGCGTCAGGTTGATGAAATGAAGGCTTCGCTGGAAATGCAAAAACGCTCCTGGAAAGCGCTATTAAATCAAATTCAGCAGCACGCGTAATTATTGGTTGAAATTGCGACGAATGGCATTTGTCAGTACTTGAAAATGTTTAAAATATAAACGATACTGACAAATACATTCGTAGTAACACGCCCTAGTGTGTGGGAGGAAACGATGGAAATTGGTGCAGCAATGAACTCAGGCCTGCAGGGTATGCAACGTGCAAACCAGCAGGTATCACAAGCGAGTCAGGAAATTGCGTCTGCTTCAACATCGGGTCGTAATGATGTTCAGCAGCAAAGTAATGCCGTTGCAAATGGTGCCCAGGCCGCAACAGAGACTGCGTCTGAAACCAGTCAAAGCGTTACGGCTGCCAATACCACTGATTCTCTGGTTTCACTAAACCAGGGGCAGACCAACTTTGAGTCAAACACCCGTACGGTAGAAACTGCCGACGAGATGTTGGGCACAATGATTGATACCAGCGCTTAATGTTCTAACATGAATATCTCACCAGCGTTACCGCCTATTCCTGTAACGTCGGCACCACCTGCGGAGTCGATGAACAGGGATAATTTGCAGCGGCCGTTGGTGAACGAACCTGCCAAATCTGATCAATCCAGTAATAAAGCCGATACCCAGGCTGACAGAAAACCCGACGCGAAAGCGGATGGAAAGCCTGACAGCAAAAAAGCCACCGACAAAGCTAGCAAAGAAGTTACTGACAATGCTGAAAAGAATCAGCAGAAGCTCAGTGAAGAAGAAGTTGAAAAAGTCGATGAGCTAAAAAGCCGTGATCAGGAAGTTCGTGTACACGAACAAGCCCACGCGGCAGTTGGCGGCCAGCATGCTGGCTCGCCTTCCTATGAATACGAACGCGGGCCTGACGGTAAGTCTTATGCTGTGGGCGGCGAAGTTCAAATAGATGTCAGCCCGGTTAACGGTGATCCGCAAGCGACCATTCAAAAAATGCAGTTGGTACGTCGCGCGGCATTAGCGCCGGCACAACCTTCTGCTGCCGACCGTTCAATTGCTGCCGAAGCGGCTAATAAAGCCACGCAGGCTCGGGCGGAATTAGCCCAAATGCAAGTTGAGGCAAGCGAAAGCGGTGAGGAAGGCGAGAAACAAAACCCCGATATCAGTATTAACGCGCCGTTTAATAAAAGTCTGGAAGGTGAAAATAAAGGCGGTTCTAGTAGCCAATCCGCGTCATCAGGTGCTGTAACACCTGCCGAAGAAGGTAGAAAAACGCTTTCATCGTCCGAACGTGGCGAAATGATTTCTTCATTTTACGATAAGCGCGTTCGTCCTTCCGTGGACTCATTCAGCGCTACCGCTTAACTATTCCTGTTTAATCTTTCTTCGCTTTTGCAAAGGCGTCTGCTAATGCACTGCCCATTGCTGAGTTTTGTGGCTGTGGCGCACGACCACCATTGCCTGAAGGTTTTTTCTTAGGTCCGCTTCCGGTTTTCGCTTTAGGCTTGTCGCTGCCTGCGGTATTGGCTGGGGCTTCATCGCTCAGGCGCATGGTTAAGCCAATACGTTTACGCTCAATGTCCACTTCCAGCACTTTTACCTTCACAATGTCGCCGGCTTTAACCACTTCGCGCGGGTCGCTGACGAACTTGTCCGCCAGTGCTGAAATGTGCACCAGACCGTCCTGATGCACGCCAACATCAATAAAGGCACCAAAGTTCGCCACGTTAGTTACCACACCTTCCAGCAACATGCCGGGCTTCAGATCACTGACTTTCTCAACGCCTTCTTTAAACTCTGCCATTTTGAATTCAGGACGCGGGTCGCGGCCGGGTTTTTCCAGTTCGGACAAAATGTCGGTAACCGTTGGCAGACCAAAGCGCTCATCGGTGTAGTCTTTAGCGTTCAAGGTTTTAATCAATTGCTGATTACCAATAAGTTCCTGTACCGGAATTGAATTGGTTTTGGCAATGCGTTCAACCACAGTATAAGCCTCGGGGTGAACCGAGGAGGCGTCCAGTGGTTGTTCGCCGTTACTAATGCGTAAGAAGCCTGCTGCCTGTTCAAAGGCTTTTGGTCCCATGCGCGCAACATCCAGCAATTGCTTACGATTACGGAACGCACCATGCGCATCGCGGTGCTCAACTAAGTTCTTCGCCAAAGTTTTCGATAAGCCGGATACGCGCTGCAGCAACGCGGCAGAAGCCATATTGGCATCTACACCCACGGCGTTTACGCAGTCTTCAACCACCGCATCCAGACTTTGCGCCAGTTGTGACTGACTCACGTCGTGCTGGTATTGGCCTACACCAATAGACTTAGGCTCAATCTTCACCAGCTCTGCCAACGGATCCTGCAAGCGGCGGGCAATAGAGACTGCACCACGTAGCGACACGTCCATATTCGGGAATTCCTGCGCAGCCAGTTCAGACGCCGAGTAAACCGAAGCACCGGCTTCGTTCACTATAACCTTAGTGGCTTTAATGTCGCTGTGTTGTTTCAGCATGTCGCCGACCATTTTGTCGGTCTCGCGCGAGTGGGTGCCGTTACCAATGCTGATAAGCTCCACTTTGTACTGCTTGCACAAGGTAGCCAGCGTACGCATGGCTTTGTCCATTTGGTTCTGCGGCTGGAACGGGAATACGGTGTTAGTGGCAACCGCTTTACCGGTTTCGTCTACCACCGCAACCTTAACACCGGTACGAACACCCGGATCTAAGCCCATGGTGGTTTTAGCCCCGGCAGGTGCCGCCATCAGTAAGTCTTTTAAGTTGCTGGCAAATACCTGAATGGCCGCTTCCTCAGCACGCTCGCGTACACGGGCCATTAGCTCTGTTTCCATATGCAGTGACAATTTCACCCGCCAGGTCCATTGAATAACCTGACGCAACCAGTCGTCAGCAGCGCGGCCTTTGTGTTCAAAATTCAGGAAGTCAGCAATAATCACTTCGCAATGCGAGCCCGAGGTTGTGTCTTCACTGCCAGGATCCGCGTCCATAGAAAGCTGTAAAAAGCCTTCGTTACGGCCACGCAACAAAGCCAGCGTGCGGTGCGAGGGGATGGTTTTAAACAGCTCAGAAAACTCAAAGTAGTCGCGGAACTTAGCGCCTTCTTTCTCTTTACCCGCCGCGACTGTGCTGGTTAAGTGTGCGTTCTGCCATAAGTGCGAACGTAAGCGTTTTAGTAACTCCGCCTGCTCGGCAAAGCGCTCCATTAAAATAGCGCGGGCACCGTCTAAAACCGCTTTCGCATCGGCAAAACCTTTGTCGGCGTCAATGTATTCTGCCGCGGCCTGTTCCGGGTTCTTTGTTGGGTCTTTCCACAGCAAGTCTGCCAGCGGCTCAAGCCCTGCTTCAATGGCAATTTGACCCTTGGTGCGACGCTTCGGTTTGTAGGGCAGGTATAAATCTTCCAGCTCGGTTTTAGAGTCAGCTGTTTTAATGCTCTGAGTTAGTTCGTCGGTCAGTTTGCCTTGCTCGTCAATGGACTTGAGTATCACCTGGCGGCGGTCATCCAGCTCGCGCAGGTAGTTAAGACGCTGATGCAGCTGGCGCAATTGCGTATCGTCTAAACCGCCGGTCACTTCCTTACGGTAGCGCGCAATAAAGGGCACCGTTGAGCCTTCATCCAGCAACTGGATAACAGACGAAATCTGGCGTTCATCAACCTTCAGTTCATTAGCAAGTAATTGCGGTATCTGGCTCATAGTACATCTCTTAGTTTAAAAACTTTACGGCAAATAATGGGGACGAATGCTATCACGAATTGACTACGCGGGCTGCTGGTAACTTATCTTATTAATGAACCAGGTCCTAGTACCCTGCTGTGTCGTTACTTCAGCCTCGTCGTCTACCTGCTTTTTCAGCAGGGCACGCGCCATGGGCGAATCAATAGACACCGCGTCTTTGCGATCATAAATTTCATCCGGTCCCACAATTTGGAAGGCGCGAACGTTCTCTTCCTCGTCCTCAATTTCCACCCAGGCACCAAAAAACACCTTACCGTCCTGTTGTGGCGAATAATACACCACCTTCACCTGCTCCAGACGCTTGGTTAAGTAACGAATGCGGCCATCAATTTTACGCAGCTTCTGCTTATTGTATTTGTAATCCGCGTTCTCAGATCTATCGCCTAAGCTCGCCGCCCACGACACCTTCTCCACTGTTTCGCGGCGCTCCACCCGCCAAAGGTGTTCAAGCTCCTGTTGCAACTTTTCATAACCGCCACGGGTAATTAAATTGGTTTTCATACGCTTATTCGTTACTGCCTGCGTTTAAAGATAACTCATGATTTTACTGGGTTATTGCTCCGAAGGAAATGGCAGCGAGGGGAATGTTAGATTGTCTAGCGGGCTAGACGTACCAGCGTAATGTTGACCAATAACATGCGTATATATTTGAGTGGTTTTAACATCGTTATGGCCCAGCAGCTCCTGAACCGTACGAATATCGCAACCGCCTTGTAGCAAGTGCGTGGCGAAGGAGTGACGAAAGGTATGACAATTTACCTTTTTATAAACCTTTGCTTGAACGACTGCTGGTTTAAGGGCCTTTCTAATGACGCTACTGTGAAGATGATGTCGACAAAGAACGCCGGTGTAAGGGTGTGCGCACAAGGAAGTTGATGGAAAGACAAACATCCAACCGGGTTGCTTAAAAGCGTTGGGATATTTTCTATCAAGCGCACTAGGTAAGGATGGGCCGACACCTTTTTTGTTATCATCAGCTTGTACCTTTAATGCTGTACTTATCGCCTCCTTAATCTGAGGAACTAAGCGTTCGCTCAACAACGTTTGCCGGTCTTTTTTACCTTTTCCATCACGAATAGTAAGAGAAAGATTTTCTAGGTTTACATCCTGAACTCGTAAGCCTAGTGCCTCACTTATTCTAAGACCGCTACCGTAAAGCAACTCGATAACTAAGCGATTACGTCCGGTTAATTGGCTCAAAATATCGATGACTTCGCTGGGCGATAAAACAACAGGTAACTGTCGCTGTTTGGTTGCTAAACTGAAGTTTAAATCGCCGAGTTTTTTGCCAAGAGCTTTATGATAGAGATAGACCAAAGCATTAAGCGCCGTTTTCTGAGTATTTATGGCGACATGGCGTTCGTTAGCTAGCCAACTTAGAAACTCTCGAACTTCATTACTGCCCAGTTTTTTAGGGTGCTGTTTTTTATGAAAATAAATGTACTGACGAATCCAGCCTAAGTAGGACTTCTCTGTTCTTAAACTGTAACCACGTAAACGCATATCAGCGCGTATTTGTTCAATAAATGGGCTAGGCATAAACTCTCATCCTTGAGTTTTGAAATTAGCCATTAACTTTAGCCTAACTTGCGGCTCACTTTTGTCAGCAATATTGCATAGTTTGTTGTTGTATTGCGTATTTAACTCGTTTAATGTCAGTTACATAATAAAAAAGTAAAGTTGGATATTGTGCACTCGTGAGATCAAAAATGAGCATGCTCGAATTAGTTTGTCTGTTTTTGGTGGTTTTTTTGAAAAATAAAACGAGTTATTAAAGGGTTGCAAAGAAAAAGGGAGCAATTTAATGAACGCGCAAAGTGCGCACGCACAATATACAAATGTTAAATGGTACAAGTATGCTAGATCTGCAAGATAAGGTTGTTCTCGTATCCAAAAGAATAATATCAAACTCGGGAGAAGAGTCTTTTGATACTTATTTTGGTACGGTAGAAACGTTTAATGATAATACCGTAATAGTCGTAAAAGCAGACGAGAGCAGAGAAAGTATCCCGTACGGGGAAGATTTGTTTGATGAGGCAGAAGAAGGCTTCTATGAACTGGAGGATGGTTCGACCTGTGAAGATCCTGACCTTATAGCCGAATTTTTGGTGTGGGAAAGTGAAGAGGCTAAATCAAATTATAAAGAACTTGGCTCGGAGTAAACCCTCATTTAACAAGCGCTTGCAGGCCGACAGCTGGTACTACGCGATTTTTGGGTTACTCGCTATCGCTCAAACAATAACACAAAAATAGCTCCATACCAGCTGCGGCTGAAGCGAGCGTTATATGGCTATGGGGACGGCGGAGTGTATAAAATAGTTTCGGCTGTCTTTGTTACGCTATGGATTGGTTATTCACTGTTCATTGATGATGGGTGCGCGCTTGATCGGGACCAGGCTTACGAAAAGGTCAGCACCTACTTAGAAAGGAAAGGTCTTCCATTGCGTTACCTTTTATCCGAGCCAAAAGAGAAAGATGTATGCCAGTTCTCTTTCTACTACAAAGGCGAGGGAGAGCATATGCATTTTGTGGTACTTGATGACTTTCTTCGGGGCCCAAAACTCACGAAATGGAATTATAACGAGCATGAGGAATAGCCACATAACCAAGCGCAGCACTACACGGCCTAGCGGCCGTCGGATGCTCGCAAGCTCGCACCGGTGTGCGCGACGTTAGGCTTCAATATTGAGCTTTCACAACAGAGAATTCAAGAGTATACGAATGAGTTTAAATAAGACACTTAATAGTCAAAAAACGTTGCAAACGAATATTGGTTGCTTCGAGTACGTGAAAAGTCTAGGTGAAGGCGGTAATAGCTTTGTTTTTCATTTCAAGAAAGGGAGCATGGACTTTGCAATAAAGTTCTTGAAGCAAAAAGAGGAATCAAAACTAAATAGATTTAAAGATGAATATTTCTGTGCTGCACAAATACCTTCGCAAAAAAATATAGCTCGCTCATATCACTTTGACAATGTCGCATTAGGCGATGATGATTTTTGTATCATTATAATGAAATATTATGATGGCACTTTGAAATTAGAAGGAAATGTTGCTGAGTTGAATGAGAATGAAAGATCAAGAAAAACATGGGAACTATTTGTATGTTTAGCGAACGGCTTGAATTATTTGCACTCCAATCAAATAATTCACAGAGACATCAAGCCTGAAAATATTTTTTTTGATAGCAATAGCAAACAATATGTAATAGGTGACTTAGGCATTGCTCACTTTTCTGATGATAAGTTCGAGAGAGAGTCGAAAACTAAACCCTCGGAGAGGATGGCTAACTTTGGATTTAGTGCGCCAGAACAAATTAATAGCAAAGGATCAGTGGCGGCGTCATGTGATATATACTCTCTAGGCCAAGTGCTTTATTGGTATCTGACAGGGAATACTATCAGGGGGTTGAATATGTCGCCGATTTCTAACTCCAACTCCCCAGATGAGTTAAAGTATTTGGAGCTAATCATCAAGAAATGTCTGATTAATGAACCTTCTAAACGTTTTCAAAGTGTTTCAGAAATATCAGAATATGTGAAAGAGTTGAAAGCCCCTAAAAGGCATAATTATTGGCCTGCACTACATTTATTTGATGATTCAATCAGGCGCTCAATGCCAAAAATAAGAGGTTATTTGGAAACTAGTGACGCTAAAATTATTAATCGGTTTTTTAGTAACTTCCAAGAAAATTGTGATGCTGATGATTTCTGGTATATGAGCGTGGAGGGTGGAGATAATACATTTACAGGAATCAAACACATATCTGACTCCAACTATCTGTTCTGCGGCTTGACAGAAGTTAATCTTTCTAAGCTGCTAGTTTATCGAGATTCACACTATATTTATAAAAATTTCTTTATTCTTCTATTAGAGCCATCTTCTCCATTCGAACTTTTCGATGACAAAGGAAACACTGTCGAAAGAGAAATCGGCTCAGAATGCAAGCTTGATTATGCAACACTTTGGAATGGGAGATATATAGATAGCCTTGAGATTAATAATGGATATTATGAATTCCAAGGTGAGGTTCTAAAAGTAAATCGTGAATCGTTCAATGATAGGATGAGGCATATAGAAAAATACGCATATATAATTGTACCAAAAGGTACGGCTACTGCATGCATGACGGACCGAACTCCAACGGAAAGGTTTCTCGAAAGGGTTGTTAAAGCAGGTGCTGTCGAAGAAGACTCGTTGAAAACATACATGAATGAAACGCGAGCACACCATAGCTCAGAAATAACTATGTATAACTAAATAAGCCTAACAAACGCAGGCACAGCGACGTCTTTTTCGTTGCGGCTACGCCTTCACTACAAAGCCGCGCGTGCTGCGGGCGTTAGCTGCCAAATAGGAATCGAGATTTGGACTGGATAAAAATACACACTGACATTGAAGACCTTCTTATCCCACACTATCAGTTCGATATATGGGAGAGAGGGCTGTACTTGTACCTTCTAAATCAAACAAGATTAAGGGGGCTTGAGACAGCCGTTATACCACTGTCAACCATATCTTCTGCATTAAGCTGTTCTGATTTTCAGTCACGTAAAACTATTCGCGGCCTCGGTGAAAAAGGTGTTATCGAGTTAGATCAAACTCGAAAAGGGCATAGCGTAAAAGTATTGTTGCCCTCCGAGTTAGGCATCAAACCAGCGGTTGAGCTAGAAAAGGAAAGAAATATCGAAGAAATCGATTTCTTCAAAAATCGAGAATTTGTAACAGAGTTAGTCTCAAGAGAAAAAGGCCAGTGCTTTTATTGTCTCTCTGACATCGCGCCAGAAAATTGCGAACTTGATCATGTCGTTTCTCAATTAAATGGCGGCAGTAACAGCTATAAGAACATTGTGGCTTCGTGCCATAAGTGTAATACCCGTAAACAAGCAACAAACGCAGAAGATTATTTGCGCTCCTTATTCCGTAAGGGCATGCTCAGTGATTCAGAGTTCGAGGGGCGCTTATCAGCAATCGAGGCTTTAAAAAGTGGCAATCTTAAGCCTCAAATATAAAGCAGCTAACAAGGTGCTGTTGTCGGACTGGTTTTCCGCTGCGCTCCAAACCAGCCGCAAAGCACGGCGTTAACTTCTTGGAGGTCACAACGAGATGGATGTTGGTAACTGGATTTCGGTCTTTATGGCCTTGATTGCAACAACGTCTGCAGTGGTCACATACGCTGTCTTTCGGTCATCAACTGATCCGGTCGTTATCGTCTATGCCGATCCTGATATTAAACGGCCTTCCATTGTAAACCTGATTATCAAGAACATCGGTAATGGTGCTGCGCACAACATAAAATTTAAACCGACTAGGCCACTTCCTTACGAAGCTTTCAGCATAGAGGTGCCAGAGAAAATGCCCGAGTCTATGGAGGTTGGCCCCATCGTCACTGGCATTCCATTTTTAGCACCAGGGCAGCAAATCACGCTAACTTGGGGGCAATATGGCGGACTATACAAATATATCGGTGATGAACCGATACAAGTTGAGGCCCAGTATTATGCGGTGGGAAAGCCGAGATTTTACTCGAGACGGTTGAGCGCAACATCGTCTCTCGATGTACGGACATTTGAGCGTAGCGAATCCGCAGAACACGGGTACGGGCCAAACTTGGTAAAAGAGTTTAAGGCTCTCAATAAATCATTTGTCTCAGTCAGTAAAGGCGTTCAACAAATTGCTGACCGAGAAAAAAGTTAACAATCGCAGGCACAGCGACGGCTTTTTCATTGCGGCTACGCCTTCATTACAAAGCCGCGCGTGCTGCGGGCGTTAGGCTTCCTCAGGGTTGAACAATGGAATCTGTATTAGAATTTTTAGAAAGCAATGAAAATAATTGGTCAATGAACTTTGACAGATATGATAACTTCATACATGTAGCTGAATCATTTGGATATGATTTTAAAACTCAAAAAACTACCCATGAAGTACAGGAATTTTTAAAGAACAAAATAAAAAGCACACTATATGGTGATGGTCTTAGTCAGATCGATTTTGAGAAAGTACAAGATCATTTAGCGCTACGATACTTCTCATCAGGTGAGGTTGAATGCAAGCATGCATTTACATTTGTTGGATTGATCAGATACGTTATAAATCGCCTGGAATCTTATTCGGCATCTCTAGATGCATGGGTCTTGGTGAGAGACTATTTAGAGGCATACCTATGTCTTTCCAATTATAATCATGACAATAAGTCTTATTCATCTCTTTACAATGAAAAGAAATTAATTTCAAAATCGATTGTTTTCTTAAACAAAAAGGGGTTTAAAACTACGATTGAATCTGGGAATATTGTTCTTAGTGAGGGCTCTGAAAATAGATTATTATCAGCGATTAGCTATAGATTTAAAAAGCTTGGCTATCATTCCATTTACTTAACTCTTAATTGTATTGCGCGTCATTATGATAATGATGCTAAACGGTATTTCTTACGCCCAGAACCTTCTATTTCTTTAAATTATAGTGCTGACATACCGTGGGGGTACTTGTTTAATGTAAGTTTGGCTAACTTGCATAATGTTAAGAAAGTCAAAAGACCTGATAAAATATTTCTTGAATGCATTGAGCTATCAAAACATTATTTCTGTATTAAAAATTTGCAAACATTCAATAAGTTCAGCGACACAAATCACAGGCATGACACTATATTATCTGCCATACAAAAGCACATTCTTTATGATCAATACTTCTCAATAGATCAAGTAAAGTCAGATCACATTATTGAAATGATTGAGGGTATGTTTACTTCTTCATTAATAAATCCTCTAAATGTCAACTTAATAATTTACATGGATTTATTAAAATGGGTGTCGTATAAATCAAAAAATTATGAACCATTAGTATTCACTGTCGATGAGGCTGTTCAGGGCTTAAACTATAAATATCTTGTGAAAGATGTTGAGGAAGCGTTGATTTTTATGTCATTCGAGACAGATGAAATCAATGCTTCATATTTGAGGCCAAATGAAATTTATAAGCGAAATTATTTTGAAAAACCTTTTGTCAAAATTGATGGTAAATTCTTATATGTAAACCCCATTATAGGAAATTATGGGTTTTATAGCTGCTTGCTAGAGTTGTGCAAAAGGAATGGAGCAGATGGAAACTTAATAGGTAAAATATCAGAAGAATTAGTTGAAAAGCTATTTACTCGAAGCGGAGTTAAGTTTCACTCAAACAAAGAGTATAAAATTCCGAAATTTGTATCGAAAGAGCTGTGTATTCAAAGCCAAAAACGTGAGTGTGATTTCATTATCGAAACCGATGATACAATTATAATTGTTGAACTGAAGAGAAAAACTCTTACTTCTGATGCAAGGTCTGGTGATACATTAAAGTCGATAATCGACTTGTCGCAGTCCTTTCTTCATGCGCTGGCTCAAACAGGATGTCATGAGTATATGCTAAGGCGCAATGGGAAAATTGAATTTGATGATGGATCAATAATAGAATTATCAGGCAGAGCGGTTGAGCGTGTAGCATTATCCTTATTTGGCTTTTTTGGTATACAAGATGGTTCATTTATACACCAAGTCCTTGGCAGCCTAATAAACGCTAAGATTGATAGCGGCAATGTAGAAGAAGATAAAAAAATAAATAAACACCTTACTGAGCTTCACAACCAATATCGAACTGATATTTTCTCTAGTTTATACTGTGATGGGAGCAATCCATTTTTTAATTGTCGGTTCTTTAGTGTACCTCAATTTATTGAAATGCTATCAAACACCACTAACAACGAACAGTTCAAGCTGGAGCTTAATCGTACAAGACATGTTTCAACAGGATGCAAAGATTGGTTTAAAGATTATCAATTTATTCGCAAACTTCAAGCCTAACAAGGCAAAGCATTCGGATGTCAAAAGCTTCGCTTTTGCCACCGATGTTTGCGGCGTTAGGCAGAAAGCTTAGTTTTAATTATTGCTTCCTTAGCTGCTGATAATTCGAAGGGGTCATTTTCATTTTTTGTTTGAAGAGGCGACGAAATACACTATCGTCTGAATAACCTAGAGAGAAAGCGATCTCTTTTACCGATTTGTTGGTAGTGACCAATAATGTACATGCATGGCTTATTCGAACTCCATCAATAAAGGCTTTGGGTGTTTCACCTGTTAGCTCTTTTAGCCTCCGGTTTAATGTGCGCTCAGAAACGGCCATGATTTTGGATAAGTCTTTAGCATTCATCGTTTGATAGTGCGCCTTACGAATGGCGTATTCTGCTTTGTAAGCGTCGCATAAACCACGCCTAGTCACCACTTTGCAGATAGCCTAATTTATCGCCACGTTCTAACCAACGAGGTGATTTATGAGTCGAGCATACCGCTCTAAAGCGCAGTGGCAGGCGCTAATTGATGAGTTTGAGCACAGCGGGCTAAGCCGCAAAGCGTTTTGTGAAGCTCAAGGTATTAATCCGGACTACTTCAGTCAGCGCCGCCGTCAGTTGCAGCAGGAAACCGAGAGTACCGGTTTTGCACGGGTGGCGACTGAGTCGTCGCCGGCATCCACAGCGGCCGTGCAGGTTCGCGTGGGCGACGCGCAGTTAGTATTGCCGATGTCGGTGTCACCCCGCTGGGTGGCCGAGCTGGTAAAAGCCCTTAGCGTATGAAGATGTTCGTCGAGCCGCCGGCCATTTATCTGTATAAGCAGCCGGTCGACTTTCGCAAGAGCATCAATGGCCTCAGCGCCATTGTCGAAGCCGAGATGGACCGTTCGCCGTTCAGCGGCGCTGTGTTTGTGTTCTGCAACCGTCAGCGCGATAAAGTCCGGGCGCTTTACTGGGACAAAACCGGTTTTTGTCTTTGGTATAAACGCCTGGAAAAGAATAAGTTTAAATGGCCGATAAAACTCTCCGGTGATGTGCTTAATTTAAGCGCACAGCAATGGCAGTGGTTGCTCGAAGGCCTCGATATCACGCTGATGAAAGGCCATCAGCCATTGCATTTTAGTGCCACCATCTGATCGAAAACGGCTTATAAGGATCCTGCATAAAAACCGTTTTACGATCACGAATTGGTCTAAGTAAATCCGCTAAAACAACGGCTTAGACGGTGCTTTTGGGGTATAATAGGCCCCATGAAAACGAGCGATGCCAACACACTACCGGATGATGTTGAGAGCCTGCAAAAAATGGTTCTCGAGTTGCAATCTGAACGCGAAAAACTCCAGACAGAAATGGCTCTGGAAGAGCAACGTTGGCAACAGAAAATCCGTTATATGATGGAGCAATGGCAACTGTCGTTGCAAAAACGCTTCGGTGCCAGCAGCGAAGGACTGCCCGGTCAGGGCGAGTTGTTTAACGAGCTTGAAGAGGCCCTTGAGCCGACGGCTGACGAAGTCGCCGCAGATCAAACCGTTACCACCACCCGCAAGAAGCCCCGCCGTCCGCGCATTGATGAATCATTGCCGCGCGAAGAGGTGTTGCACGATATCCCGGACGAAGACAAAGTCTGTGACTGTTGTGGCCATGACTTACACCGCATGGGCGAGGAAACCAGCGAAGAGCTGGAATTTATTCCGGCAAGCATTAAAGTGCTGCGTCATGTACGTCCGAAATACAGCTGCCGCGCGTGCGAAAAGCACGGCACCCAAACCGTTGTCAAAATCGCACCGGTTAAACCGAGCATACTGCCGAAGAGCATCGCAACGCCGAGCTTGCTGGCGCAAATCATCAGCGCCAAGTTCCAGTTCGGGTTGCCGCTGTATCGTCAGGAAGCGATGTTTAAACAATACGGCATCGAGCTGAGTCGCCAGACCATGAGTCGCTGGATGTTAACCGTCAGCGACAAACTGCGACCGCTTTATCAGCGTATGCGCGACATCCTGCTAAAACAGCCGGCTTTATGGGCTGACGAGACGACCTTAAACGTACTCGATGTGGATAAATCCAAATGCTATATGTGGGTTTACGGCTGTGGCACCGATAAACCGAGGCCGGATAAATCACCGAACATCGTGCTGTATGATTATCAGGACGGGCGCGGTGGCGCCCACCCCGCTGCGTTTTTAGCTGACTATTGCGGTCCACTGCAGGTGGACGGCTATCAGGGCTACGAGCAAACCCGTGCCCAGCTGGCCGGTTGCTGGGCGCATGCCCGTCGTAAGTTCATTGAGGCCAAAACCGTACAAGGTAAAGGTAAAAGCGGTAAAGCCGACCAGGCGCTGAGCTTTATCCAAAAACTGTACGGTGTTGAGCAGAAAATCAAAGACGACAGCCCGGCGCAAAAGCAGGAAAAACGTACCGCCTTAGCACAACCTGTGATGGACAAGCTAAAAACCTGGCTGGATAAGTCGGCACTGCAGGTCAACCCGCAGTCACTGCTTGGCAAAGCCATCCATTACACGCTCAAACAATGGGGCAAACTGCAGGTTTACCTGCATGACGGCCACGTTAATATCGATAACAACCGCGCCGAGCGCGCAATAAAACCGTTCGTTATCGGTCGCAAAGCCTGGCTGTTCTCAAACTCACGCGGCGGTGCGCAGGCCAGCGCCATCTTGTACAGCATGGTCGAAACCGCCAAAGCCAACGGCCTGATGCCGGTCGACTATCTCATGCGGTTGTTCGAGCAACTGCCGTTGCTCAACGACGGTGATGACATCGACCCACTGCTGCCCTGGAATATCCAGGACGGATTAACCGACAATGTAAAACTGACCCACCTGAACGACTAAGCAACCCGTTCGGGTGGCACCGAAAGCCTCTCAGCGACAATTATCTTGGCCGGTTGTGTGGTTTATGCGACGCTTACTCTGCTTTTGCTAAAAATGAGTTTTTTGAAGTTTGATAACCTTCTGGTACATACAAATTTTGAGACTTAGGTATTGCATCAACCACTGAAAAATCAGCGACTACTTTTGCGGTTTCGGCACCCGCTAGCTTTTTGACTATATGGAGTGTAATCGTTACCCAAGACAGTGGGCCACCCGCAGTAATAATCCCTCTATCATCAATTAATTCGCTGGCCCACTCTGCACTTGCTCTAGGGAATCGTTGTTTTAATTCATCATGTAACCACCATGTGGTGGTGCATCGCTTACCATTCAGAACCCCTGCTTCACCGAGCGCAAATACGCCACTGCATGAACCGCATACCAGTGCGCCTTGTTGGTAGCGCGCGCGCAACCAAGATTGCGTCTTCGAGTTGGTCATAATTTGTGGTGGGCAGCCTTCTCCATTGGGGATGAAGCCAGGTACTAAAATAGCATCGCAGTGATCAATGGAACCAAGATCAGAGTCAGCCTCAAAAGCTCGTCCGTGTCCATCTGTGATAGGCTTTCCATCATGGCTCGCCAATTTGACGGTTGGATTCCAGTCTACATTGCCAGAATCGCTATCTTCAGATTTTTGAAAAAAGTTCAAACCGCTTAATGCCATCATATCATTTATGCCCATTAGGGCTGATGGTAGTACGCCTTCAATAGCTAGAATCACAATTGTCGTCATAAATTAAGGTTTATCTGTGTTTGGCAAATATTGCACGTATAGTGTCTTTTTTGCCTATGCGGGTCAAGTGATTTTAAGGCATAGAATTGTGCTTCAATTCAAACATGAGGACAAAAAGATGAAAGTACCGAACCTAATGCGTAGCGCGACAGTTTATTTAGCAACATCGCTTTTTATTTTAACCAATGCATCACTATCACATGCTCAAAACACACTACACCAGGAGCCAACCATGAAAGAAGCAACTTATATTCCATTTACAGCTAAATCTGAGCAGGACAAAAACCTAGCTAATTTTCTGACTGAAGGCGCAAAGCTCGTCACTCAAACTGAGCCTAATACCTTATATTGGTATGCACTTAAAAAAACAGACGGTAGTTTTGGTATTTTTGATTTTTTCCCAAATGCAGCCGGTAGAGAAGAGCATTTCGTTGGGCAAGTGGCTGCTGCATTAAATGAGAATGCAGACATCTTAGTTGCCCAAGGCTGAGATAAAGGCGTTGTCGCTAATATCACTGATTCTGCTGTCTTATCATACAAAGAACCGAGTGAAAATTCGCTAAGCGCAACTCAAGCGACTTATATTGTGCTTAACGCACAAGCAGGCAAAGAGCAAGCACTAGAGGAGTTATTAACAGGGGCAGCTTCTGTTATCGAGCAAACAGAGCCAAAGACGTTGTTATGGACAGCACTTAAATTAAACGATAACACGTTTGGCATTTTTGATACCTTTACTGATGAAAGTGGCAGAGAAGCTCATTTTGCCGGCAAAGTTGCTGCCGCACTCAACGCTCAAGCTGACGACCTTGTTGTGGGAGGCTGGGAAAACGGTGTTCTACCCAATATTCACAACTTTGAAGTTATCGCAGAAGCAGAAAAATAATTTTTAACCCCTAATTTGCTAAGTTACAATATGCCTAACAAGTTAATTGTGTGGGATGCGCTAAACGCGCACCCCACATTATGGTGTTAAATTTTCAATCGGGTTTAGTGATGAATATTGAGATCGTAGAAAAAGCAGATTACCTTAAGCTGATAGAAATCTGGGAAGCGTCGGTCAGGGCAACGCATGATTTTCTGGCTGAAGATGATCTACAGGAGTTAAAGCCGTTAATTCTGGAGCAGTATTTTGGCGCAGTTGATTTAAGGTGCGCTAAAAGCGGTAACGGTGAAATTCAGGGATTCAGTGGAGTACATGACGGTAATATTGAGATGTTGTTCATCTCACCTGGTGCACGAGGGAAAGGCATTGGTGCCATGTTGGCGGCCCATGCTATCGAAGAGCTGGGAGCATCTAAGGTCGATGTAAACGAGCAGAATGAACAGGCGGTGGGTTTTTATCAGCATATTGGCTTTAAAGTGAGAGATCGGTCACCAGTCGATGGCCAGGGTAAGCCATATCCGCTGTTGCATATGGCGCTATAAAAATTTAACAAGGCCTGGCACGCGCGGCTATTTAACATAAGGAAATAAAATGTATCAGGGTAGCTGTTTGTGCGGTGCTGTAACAATAGAAGTACATGGTGGTATTGATTCAATTATTTACTGCCATTGCTCAATGTGTAGAAAAAGCAGTGGCACTGCATACGCGACAAATGGTTTTGTAGCTAAAGCGGGTCTCCTAATTAAAACTGGCGAGGAGCAAATTAATTATTATGAAATTGCTCCTGGCAAGAAACGGCATTTCTGTAGCGTCTGTGCATCGCCAATTTTTAGCAGTAACGACGAATCACCAGAACTATTACGCTTACGGTTAGGCATTTTAGATACTGATATTGTGGAGAGGCCGATATCGCACAATTTTGTATCTTCTAGCGCAAACTGGGATGATATTGATGCAGAACTACCTCGGTACAATGGGCATGAACCAAGCCGTGCAGTTAAGAAGTAGAAGCAAAGAGTGCCAACAAACAAGTCTTATCGCCGGCAAAAGGCGCTGGCTGCGACATCAACCCGCTGCGCGGCTTTCCGCGCTAAATTTAGGCGTTTTACGGTTTATCGGGCGCGGGGGCCATTAAGCGTTTGCCTTTTACAAAGTTAGCGTTAATTCTTATTGCCGGAATATTCTTACTGCGTGGTGTTTTCTTTGTAGGGTTAATGCCAATGTTCCCAGAAAATAGCCCAACGTTTTGGTTAATTAGCTCAGGTATCTGTTTGTCTATTGGTGGGCTTTTTGCTTTAGGTGTTTGGCAGCAATGGTCAATTCTAGGTCGTAAGACTGCCTAACAATGTGTTGTACTAGCGGCCAGTCGCTCGTGTGCGCGGCGTTACGTGTATTGAAACTGGAGGCTCCGTGAAGCCTGAAATAAGGGATAAATTTTCGACATACCCTGACAAGGCGAAGAAGCAGCTTATAGCCGTTCGTCAGCTCATTCTTGACGTCGCAGAAGAAAACGATTTGGATACAGTTGAAGAAGCTCTTAAGTGGGGCGAGGCCAGCTACCTGGTAAAAGGCGGCACTGCGATTCGCTTGGATTGGAAGCCAAAGAGTCCGGATTCTATAAAGGTATATTTTCATTGTCAGACTAAATTGATCGAAACCTTTAGGGAAATATATCGAGATGAGTTTGAATATGAGGGTAAACGAGCGATCGTTGTACCTCTGGACGCCGATATCAAAGATGGGCCCCTAGGCCATTGTCTTCAAATGGCGCTGAAGTACCATAGCTTGAAACACCGTCCTCTGCTTGGAGCTTGAGATGACGGAAATACGCAACAAAACCATTAAATTCGTCCCCCTTCGGTTGCCCGGTTCCCGTTTCACTCGGTTGTTTATGTAGGCCGCTATATTTCTGGAGAAACAGTTTGAAAACAAAAGCTTTATTATTTGCCTTAACTTGTTTTGCATTCAGCTTAAACACAATGGCAAATGCTATAGATAACAAGGAAGAACTTGAAGCATTAGTTAATAGCTACGAAAAGCTCGCGATAGATGCGCAAGAATGCACGGATTCAAGTAACCTTAAATCTGCTCCCTGTAGAAAATTTATTAGAGTTTTTAATGACGGTGAAATCAATGATCGACTAGGTTCATTTGGAAATAACCTGGAGCTCTATATCAGTATCGATCAAGAAATGGCACTTAAAGGGATAATTGCAGTAGGCACCATAGCTGACACTTTAGGTTTTGTATTTGAAGAGCGAGCCGAAACTGTACAAAAGCGAAAATAACAATCGCATCAAAAGGGTGGCCTAACAGTTGGCTGGTGTTCATTCTTCGCTAATTTTAGCTAAGTGTTAGCCGCAGTTTATGCGGGGCGTTAGTTTTTAAGAGGGTTCTATGAAAAAGTTTTTAAAATTGAGCATTTTAAGCATTGCTTTTTTTGTAACGGGTTGCGCCAACATGATTGGATTTACAGGCGCAGATGCGGGCAAGAGAGTGGGCGACTGGGTTGAATACAATGTGAATCACCCCGGGCTAACCATCAGAATCATAGAGCCATACAGTGAAGAGTTGCTGCCAATTTCAACGGTAGGTAAAACGTCACCATCACCACTACGGCACACTGTTATTTTTGGCGCGCAATCAAATCAGCACAAATTGGAAATTATTGGTCGCTATAACAAAGAATTGTATCTGGACAATAAATTTTATGGTTCAGTTTGGTTTGGAGATATTTTAATTCGCGCCGGAAGTCTTTCAATAGACGGCAAGTTAGTAGCGGCAGTTGAAAATTAACAAGTGGTATAGCAATGAGCACACATAAGAAGGGTTATCACAAACGTATATTGTCGGAATGGTCGGCCAACTATGACCTAAAGGCAATGCAATGTGGAAGCATGTAATAATATCTAGTATTCAAGCCGCTTTTGTAGGGGCTATGCTACTCATTTTAGTTAGCCTGCCAGCGTTTGGCGGTGCAGCAACAATATTTGGTGTAATGGCATTTCCTATCGCACTTTTTTGGTGCCTTGCTTTGGCGTATCCATTAATTAAGCTTCGCCAGAATTCTCAGCTTTCAGAATATGCCTATTTTATGATTTATTTAGTTTCTGGGGCTATATTGGGTGCTCTCACGCCAGTGTTAATGTTTGGCACACCGTTCGGCCTTCAATCAGCCGCTTTTCTTAGTTTTTATGGTCTATGCGGTGCGGCGTGTGCCGTTAGTGCGTGGAACTATGTGCGTAAAAATGTCAGTTTATAACAAGGCTAAGCAGGGCTTCGCTTCAACCTTGTCGCTTTTCTTGAACCGATAAACAAGCAGCTAAAGATCTCAGGCATGGTGGGCGTTAGGAGAGTTTAAAAAATGATGGAGCTGTACTTTTTAGTCAGCGTCTTTGTAGGAATGGCTGTAATTGTTGATGGTGTTGTTTTATATAAAGCCAGAGGCGTTTGCTGGACAAACAAAATACAGTCGTTTACAACCACTATTGAGTTTTTATGGGTTATTGCCTCTATTATTGCTGTTTTTACGCTAGAGTTCTCACAGCTCCAAATATTAATCCCTTCTCTTTACGTCGCGCATAATATTTTTGGCTGGGCGTACGGCTCTTATCTTGTGTCAAAGTCACCTGAAGTGAAGAATGGTACAGAAGCATTGGTTATACCGTACTGGTATCTTATGTTTGGCTTAACCGTTGGTATCGTATTCAGCATAAGCAGTTTATGGGCATTCATACTCCTATAATCAATGGCTTAAATAATTAACATGAAAATGGAAACACTTAGGTACCCAAATGGCATTACAGGCAACTCCTTATAAAATCTCACTGGATATATCAGATACTGATCGCGGTGTTTACGAGAGTGTGAAATTTACTGTTGCACGCCATCCATCCGAGACAGAGCAGCGTTTAGCCTCACGAGTACTGGCTTATGCGATGTTCTATCATCCGCATTTAGCCTTTGGCCGGGGGTTATCCGATACCGATGAAGCGGCACTCTGGGAAATTGATCTCACCGGTGAAATTCAGCATTGGATTGATGTTGGCCTACCGGATGCTGCGCGGGTTATCAAAGCCAGTCGGCGTGCACCAAGGATGTCTGTAGTTGTGTATGGCAATGCGCGTTTGTGGCGAGAAAAAGTGCTACCGAAGTTTGCCCATTTAACCAACGTGAATGTGTTTGTTTTACCGCAAAATGAGCTAGCGGAAATTGCTGAAAAATTACATCGCTCAACACACTGGGGCGTAATGATAAGCGATGGTCAGCTGTATATCAGTGATGGTGATGAGCAGGTGATTGTTGCGCTTGAGTGTTGGCATGGTGAAATGCCCGAGGCATCGCTGTAGGTTAATGGGCATTACAAATAAGTGGTGCAGTGGTTCTTCGTTGCGGCTTTGAATGCACTCCAAAGCCGCGCAGCGTCATTTCGTTAACTTTCAGTCAGATAGCCAAGTTCAATCAGTGTTTCGCGGACTCGCTTTTTGATGTCTTTGGAGTTCCGTATAAAGTACCGCTGAACAGAGGTGTTTTCTGCGTCGACTTTATCCAGCATCTCGTCTTTAAGCTTACGTGCTACGTGAGCTGGCGCTAAAGGGTCAGTGACTAAACCGATAGTGTGACTGCCAAGTCTGCTTTGTATCGCCATTGTGTCCGCGTACCGGCCTGATTCAGTTACTTTGGTATAAACTTCGTTAGCTGGCAAATCATAGATGTCCGCATAAATTTCACGTAATTCGTCGAGGCCTTCCTGCAGTTCCTGATCGGTGTAATCTCGCATACTCATCGCGTGCTCTACTGAAAGTTCCGCTGTGGTCAGCGGGTTGATAACACCGTCGTAGATGTCGCGGGCTCCAACGGCTACGGTTTCCCAATACGGAGCCATTGTTTCTGTAATTTTAGGTAAAGGGTCCTCTCTGGGCCAGGATGCGACTAAGTTGTAACCTAGATGAGGAGCTTCGGACTCCCAACTGAGCTCGTAACTGCCGTCGGGGTTGGTTGTGGTTTTAGGATCTTTTGAGTTGCATGCGAGGGTTCTTTTTAAATCGGCGCAGACTTCCACGTTGCCGACTCCCTCTTCAAATATAACCTTGCCGGATACTTTAATCGTACGGGTTTCTGGCTCGGCATTCGTCTGTTCAGCAGGGCTTTCATTGCTCTGAACCTGAGTCTCTTTAACTTCCGTTTCTGAATCGGAGTCGTTGCAACCGATTAAAACTGTACTCATTAAAATAAGACCAAAAAGCTTTGTTGGCATTTCAAAATCCTTTCGAAACAAAATGTAAGTATGTATATTCACATAGCGTAGTGGAAAGTAAAAGTTAAGAAAGCGTTAAGACAAGATGCCAGATGAAATTGGAGTTCAAAATCAAACATGCAGAATTCAAATAATGTTGTCGGGAAGCAGAGTAGTTACGACGAGCCAATGAATTCACCTGAAGAGAGGGTTAAGTCGTTTATTTCCCATTGGTATGAACAATGGTTGCAAGCCGAGGCAAAAAGCGAGACTGAAAAGAATAACGGTCAGGGGTTTGATTTTGGCTACTGGCGTGATCTTATGTCCGCTGTCGATAAAGCTCACTTCCTTGTCGGTAGTGGTTCAGGGTCTGACAATTCGTTTGGGCCCGCTGACTACGACCCGAATAACGAAAAAATCATTGAATGTGATATTCAAGGCGACTTGGCTCAGCTGCTTACCGAGCTGCACCAAGATGAGGGTAGGCCTTCAAATTATCATGCCTACGAGCTCAAGTTAGATGCAGAAAAAGACTGGAAAATAACGCGGATACATACTCTTTTTCATCCTCCCAAAAGCCCGGTTATTGCCCCTGAACAACATGCTGATATTCTTGCTATGTCGAGCTCCGCTGCTCCGTTTATGAATAGACAAGAGAATTTAAACCTTAATGAACAGACTCTTTTTCAGCAAAACCGGCGTGTCACAATCCCGCATTTAGATGAAGGAGAGACAAAACTGAAAGAGGTCGGCAAGCTCCAAATTAGCTCGGGCATTCTCGGGATTCTAGATTTTGGCTACGATATTTACCGGTTTGAACCGCTGCAACGGAGGGTAACGCCGGGCGAGTATCTTGTTGAAACGGTAACCACTCATGATCGAGTCGCTGGTATTCGGGTAAAGCTAAGTGAAAGCGAGCAGGCAGTAAAATGGTACGCGGCGAATACACCGAGCGGTAATGGAGTTTATGGTGTCGACGCTGGAAACTTGGCTATATTCGATGTTGCGAACCTTGTGGAACTAAGCCATTTGAGAAAAGAAAAGCTCTTTAACGAATGGAGCCTGGAGGGGAAAACAGAGCTGTTATCAATGACAGGGCAAGATGACTGCGTTATTTGTACCAGCGGTTTTGGCGATGGCGCTTATCCCGCATTTTGGGGAGTCAATGAGCAAGATGAAGTGGTCTCGCTGTACATTGATTTCATGATCCTTGTACAAGAAACTGAAAACGGCTCATATGAGTCGATTTAAAATATTCTGTCAGTACTTTGCAGCCTTTGAACAAACCGCTTATATTGGAAGCAGCGCTTAATAGGAAGAGGTAAGTCATTGCAACATGCATTGTTAGTGGTGAATCCGAAGAGTCGGAATGGTCACTCTGAGGTGCTAACAGAAGCTATTGATTTGCTCAGAAACTCAAGCATTGAGGTAGAGGTTTGCGTCACTGAAAGTGCATATCACATGGCTTCCTGCATTGAAAATCACCGTGAGAAAGAAGGTGTAGTTATTGTTGCCGGTGGCGATGGAACTATCAGTGCTGCGTTGGAACCGGTTTATAAAAGCAAACAAACCTTAGCCATTTTACCTATGGGTACGGCGAATGATTTCGCGCGTTCGTTAGGGCTTCCACAGGACGTAGTCGCAGCCGCACAGGCTATCATTGACGACAAGCGGGAACGCATAAACCTGGCTAAGGTGAACGATAGTTACTTTGTGAATGTTGCTCATGTTGGCTTAGGCGTAGAGGTAACCCGCGAGCTGACATCAGAAATGAAGAAATATTTCGGTGTGTTTGCTTATCTGGGAGCTTTTACCAGCGTAGTTAAACGCAATAAAAGTTTTAAAGTCGCTATAAAAGCAGATGATTGGGAAGGCTCAGTAAGAGCTATTCACCTGGCGGTGGGTAATGGTCGCTTTTATGGTGGAGGGAATATTGTCGATGATGACTCCACGTTGCTGGATGGACAACTGAATTTATTTTGTTTGAAGCCAATACGGTGGTGGCGGTTGCTATTGCTGGGGGTAAATTTCCGTCACGGTAATTTAGGAAAGGCAGAGCGCGTGGTCTGTAAAAAAGCCCGGGAAATTAGTATTAAAACTTCCAGACCCAAACAGATTCAGGCCGACGGCGAGTTTAAAACCGATACTCCGGCTGAGTTTGAAGTGATCCCAAAGGCGATTGAAGTTATTGTTGGCGATATGCCAGTGCCAAATAAAAACAAGGAATAATATGTCTATATTACGCACAGATAATCAGGCCGATAGCATGGAAATGCTGAAGTTAGTCATTGAGACAAAGGATTACTACCGTGAAATAGCGAAGGTGGTTGAAGATGATAACCTTGCTAACGAGCTTGATAGCATTGCCAGTGAAAGAGCCTCCTTTATTGAGCCGTTTGAAAATATCGTTAAGGATCTCGGCGAGCTGCCGGCTAAACCCGACCCTGATAAAGAGCTGATGCAAATAATTGAAGGGGAACTCACTCAGTTTTTCTCTGCGGATTCTAAAACCGCTATTTTGGATAAGTGCCTGCAGGAAGATGAAGAGCTGGCATCTTTGGTAAATAGCACCAAACTGGGCGAAAAGTCGGCGGAGTATCAGGAGCTACTCGACGCGTTGGCTGAGAACCTTAGTGACACCAAAAAATCAATTCAGGCGTTAAAAGATTAGTATGTAACCTGGCAGGCAATTGAATGCTCTAACCTACAATTCAGAACCACTCAAACCTAAATTCCTACCGTTCACGCATTCCTTGTTTGTATCTGCACGGACGAAAAGTGAGTCGAGAACCTTTGCTGAATTACGCTAACCCCGGGTTCTTTCAGTACATGAAGTTGTTTTTTGGGTTTGAGGTGTAGGAGAGCGTAAAAAAGTACTGCAAAACGGTGCATAAAAGGTCAGAATTAGAAGATACCGGATGTACAAAATTACCGTTTAGGCAGGGAAAGACGTTGTCACAAGAACAAAAACAATACGACATACATTGGCTGACGGGGCAGTTTTTCGATTCCAGCAAAGAGTCCCGGTATCACGACTCCATTAAAGCGCGGGTACGTTTCGAGTCCCGTCTTGCATTGCCTCTGGTGTCGGTGGTTGTTGCCATGTTTGGCATTACCGATTACAACTTGCTGGGGTTAACCCGCGAGTTTTATTGGTTGCTTACTATGCGTATAGCCGTGGTGAGCTCTTGTCTTGTGCTGGCTTTCGCTATCGGGCGCTGGGGTGGTTATTCCCGTAACGCCTGGCTGCATAGTTTGCCGCTATGGATTCTGGCAACGGGCATTATTCTCATTGTTCCGTTGCGCCCGGAAAGTATTTCCACCCAGATAACCGCAGTGGTGGTTGCGATAATGGCTTTCTATCTTCTCATTCCAAACCTGCTCACAGTGGCAGCGTTAGCGAGCCTCTATTTAACCGTCGGATTTTTGTCTGCAGCGGCAGTTTATGCCGGAATTCCTTCAGAGAATGTGCTTCGCGTTAGTCTTTTGCTGATTATGGCCAATATTGTGGGCTACTGTGCTTTATTACGTATAGAGTTTCTGCAGCGCAAGCAATTTGCGCTACTTCAGGATGAGCGTGAGCAAAACCGTGATCTGCTCAAGGAAATAAAGCATCGAAAATCATTGGAAGCGCAATTGCGCATGGTGGCTGAGCGGGACGCTTTGACGGGGCTGGATAGCCGAAGCCATTTTATGAAGCGGGCCGAAGCGTTATTGCAACGAGCTCAGTTGGAAAAAACGCCGTTTTGCCTCTTTATGATCGACGTAGACCATTTTAAGCGCATTAATGATACCTGGGGCCATACTCGCGGAGATTTAATTTTGACCAAAATAGCCGAGGTTTGCGAACAGTCGCTGCGACCCACTGATGTTATAGGGCGCTTTGGTGGTGAAGAGTTCGTCGTAGGCCTGCCGCATACCAGCCCCAGCGAAGCGCAAACCATAGCCGAGCGTCTGAAAGAGAACGTTGAAGCACTGCCATTAACCGCTGAATTAAGTGAGCTGTGCCTGAGCGTGACCATAGGTATTGCGGCAGCACATGGTGAAGAGGATGACCTCGACGTCCTCATAACACGCGCGGATAACATGTTGTATGAAGGTAAGCGCGAAGGCAGAAACAGGGTGGTGATGTTTGGAGAGGGGATGGATTCTTGAGTAATCAGCATTGATATCTAAATTACCTAAATGGATTGAGTATGGCGCGTTTGTGCTGGCGTTTATAGCTGGCTGCATAAACGCTATTGGCTTGCTTGGTTTTGAGCACCAGGCGGTTTCTCATGTTTCAGGTACTGCCACTTTGTTTGGTACCAGTATGCTGTCGGGCTCTTTCGATGAGGTGCTGCATTTGGCCGGTGTGTTGTTCTCGTTTTTTGTCGGTGCCGGTCTGTCTGGATATCTATAGCACGGCACACAGCTAAAGTTAAGCCGTCGTTACGACATTGCTCTCGCAGCTGAATCACTGCTGATATTTGCTTCGTTTTACTTACTGTCTGAAGGATCATTTTACGGTCATTTCACCGCATCATTAGCCTGCGGTATGCAGAATGCCCTGGCAACGACGTACAGCGGTGCCATTGTACGGACTACGCACCTCACCGGTATTTTTACTGACTTAGGCATTATGTTTGGGTCGGTTATGCGCGGCAAAGCTTTCGATAAAAGAAAAGCGGTATTGTTTGGATTAATCATTGCCGGCTTTGTTACCGGAGGAACATCCGGCGCCTATCTGTTCATGTTATTACAGTTCCAGGCGTTGTTAGTACCAGCCGTTATTTGTCTGGCGCTCGCGATCTTGTATCGTGTGCATTATAGAAAATCAGGCCAGCATAAATAAACTCGCCTAAAAGGTGGCTATGTGCTGCTGGAGCTTGGGTGGGTTAATATTCTGAAATGAATTAATTGGGAGAAGTCATGCACGGAGAATATAAAGTACCAGGCGGTAAGCTAGTCGTTGCTGATGTTAATTTAGAAGAGGGCTGCCTGAGTGAGGTCAGTATTTCAGGCGACTTTTTCTTAGAACCTGACTCTGCGCTAAACTTAATCAATGAGGCTTTAACCGGACTACCCGAGACATCAAGCCATAAAACGCTGGCTGCCGCAATTGATGAAGCACTTGATGAAGACGTAATGATGTTCGGTTTTTCCGCCGAAGCTGTTGCTACCGCTGTACGACGTGCTTTAGGTAAGGCTAGCAGTTGGTTAGATCATCAGTTCACTCTTATTCCACCAGTAACACTGCCCGCAGCAGAACATGCCGCGTTAGACGAAGTGATAGCCGATTCAGTTGCCAAAGGTTTACGAGGCCCAACATTACGTTTTTGGGACTGGGACGATTCTGTGGTGGTGATTGGTTCTTTTCAGTCAGTAAAAAATGAAGTGGATATGGCCGCTGCGAAAGAGGCCAATGTGCAAGTTGTGCGCCGGGCGACAGGTGGTGGCGCTATGTTCATGGAACCCGGTAATTGCATTACTTATTCATTAACGGTACCCACCTCATTAGTCGATGGTATGAGCATTGAAAAGTCTTATGAGTTTTTAGATGCCTGGGTTTTGGCTGCGTTAGCTGAGGTTGGTATCAAAGCCTACTATAAACCGCTAAATGATATAGCTTCTGCGCAAGGCAAAATAGGCGGAGCAGCACAAAAACGCTTTGCCAATGGTGTTGTCGTGCATCATGCGACTCTCGCTTATGATATCGACGCCAATAAAATGCTACAGGTATTACGTACTGGCCGTGAGAAACTCTCGGATAAAGGCATTACCAGTGCCAATAAACGAGTTGACCCTATGCGTAGCCAGACAGGCTTAACCAGAACCGCCATTATTGATGCTTTTATGAATCAGTTTACCCAGGCTTATCAAACCCAGGTCGACGACTATTTACCGCAAGAATTATCCGCGGCAAGAGCTCTGGTAGAAACAAAATATTTGACGGAAGAATGGTTATACAAGGTAACTTAAACATGGGAAGTTATTATGATTACCTTCCGTCCAGCTAAGAACCTGACTAACGCTGCAGAGCTGACCCTTGCCAATACGTACACAAAAAAACTCTCTTCACAGACATAAAAGTCCGCGTTCCATGCTGTCTAGATCGCTATGTTTAGTTTAGAGTGTTTGCATGCTTTTAAAATATACCCTAACGGAGTATACTTTGATTTATAAGACAAAGGAATTTGCTTTTTTAATGAAAAAAGAAGCAATGTCTGACGAAGATCTGATTAATGCTTGCAAGGAAATGAGTAAAGGCCTTATTGATGCAGACTTAGGCGGTAATGTTTATAAAAAGCGTATTGCCTATAGCAATAAAGGAAAACGCGGCGGATATAGAACAATTGTTGGTGCTGTTATAGGTAACAAGTACTTTTTTCTCTATGTATTTGCGAAAAATAAAAAGACTAATATCAGTTCTAAAGAGAAGGTTGCTTTAAAAGAGCTAGCTAGAATGTTCATCAGCTTTGATGAAAAGCGGTTATGTAAGCTTGTCAATGAGGGTGAGCTTATTGAGGTAGGTGATTTATGAGTGATATTTTAAAGTCTGTTCATAAAACGGCTAAGGGTTTGAAAAACTCGGGTGTGATAGATAAGACAACGATGCGCAAGTTTGATGCGTTGTGCTTGACTACTGTCCATGAGTTTTCCGCTGAACAGGTTAGAGCTCTTAGACTGAAATATAAGTTATCACAGCCCGTATTCGCACAATATTTGAATGTCAGCGATAAACTGGTTAAGAAGTGGGAGCAGGGCGACAGTAAGCCACGCGGAGCGGCGCTTAAAATGCTTTCTATTGCTGAAAAAAAAGGTTTAGAAGTTATTGCTTAAACTAATTTGGAACCCTAAGAATGTACGTACCAAAGCATTTCGAGGAAGATGACAACGCAAAGTTGCACCAATATATTCGCGATTACGGTTTTGGCATATTAATTGTTGCCGATGAAGATGGCATTGAGGCAAACCACCTTCCTTTTCATTTAAGTCGCGAAGAAGGCGAATCTCTAGGAACGCTTCAGTGTCACGTGGCACGTAATAACCCGGTATGGCAGCGTCTTAAAAATGGAGGCCAAGTTCTTGCTGTTTTCCAGGGGCCGGACGGATATGTTTCTCCCTCGTGGTATCCCTCTAAAGCAGAATCAGGGCGAGTTGTACCAACCTGGAATTATCTGGCTGTGCATGCGGCAGGGAAAGCGAGAATTGTTGAGGATGCAACTTGGCTGAAACAGCATTTAACGAAACTAACAGACCAGCATGAGTCAGGAATGAAAGAACCCTGGCAGGTAGATGATGCTCCTCATGATTTCACTGACCGCTTAGTTAAGGCTATTGTTGGTATAGAGATAGAAATTGAAACCCTGACCGGTAAATTGAAAGCGAGCCAAAACTTGCCAGAACGAAATAGAGCAGGAGTTAAAGCAGGTCTTGAAGGCAGTGATCAATCGCAGAGCTGCGCGATGTCTAAATTCGTTAGTTAGTAAAAGCTGATTTTAGCGATTCGACTGCGGTATCAGTGTACTCTCTGTCATTAAATCGTCATGCCACTGACACATTCATTCGATAGCATCCGCCCCCGTGATTCAACCACAACAATTGAGCTTCGCTATATGTCCGTGATCCGAGTCTTATCTGTTATTTCCCTGCTAGTATGCCTGACCTTAACGAGCGCTTTTGGTGCCGAGTCCTCTCATTCCAATGATAATCTGGTATTGAGGTTTGCCGTGCTAGGCGATGCAGAGCCTAAGCCTAAAGCGGAATTCCCGGGTGTGTCAGCCGCGGTTGATGATGTAAACAAATTGGCGGAAAACGGCACTATGGATTTTGTTGTCGGCGTGGGTGATATTGCGCACAAAGGCACGTTGATTCAATACGAAAATGTGACGCGGGTGCTGCAACGCCTGAGCCTGCCGTTCTATCCTATTATGGGCAACGAAGAGCATGGCTCTACTGTAGAGCGCTACCTGAAATATGCGAACTTGTGGAATGACGGTAAAATCTCTATAGAGAAACCGAGCTATGTTCTGGAGCGCGACTCCGTTGCTTTGGTGTTCGCTTCGCCGGATTTCGGTCGGGATTTTGGCGACGAGGGCATTGCCTGGATGAAGGAGCAAATAGAGCGTTTGGCTCCGAAACCTGTACTGCTTGTTGTTCACGGTGCACAAACGGGTGTGTACCCTGAAAATGCAGATAAAGGCGTGACGCATGAAGGGTTTAAAGACATTGTTGCGCAACCGAATTTAGCAGCAGTGCTGTCAGGCGACTTGCATATGGATATGGAACGAGTTAACCACTCTAAGCAAATTGACGGTGTTCATTATTTACATATGCCCGCACTGGAACGCACAAAAATACCGGACGAAACCCGTCACACGCCAATGTTCCGTGTGTTCAGTATTTTTGATGACGGACAGGTATTGGTAGAAACTTACCAGGTAGACGTTGAAAAACCGCTGGCGCGTCATGAATATCGGTTTGAACTCCCTGGTAAATAATGTTTTAAAAAGCCTGTCGGAATAGTTTCCGGCAGGCTATTCTCTATGTTTTTGCCCATCAACTAGCCTTTCTGATAAGTTGTAAAGATAAAGCAAACCTTCCCCAAAGTGCCTGAAGTATCGATAATATAAACAAGTTCAACTATCTCATTAAACGCACAAGGGATTGTAATGACACACTTCAAAATGGATGAAAAACTACCTAACTCTTTGCGATGGTTTATGAGCCAAAACCTGCATAACTTTGCTCCCTGGACCTTGTTGGACAGGAACTCCCAATACGAATTTATTACCGAAGGTGTTGGGGGAGGAGGAGCTGGCACAGGAAAGGTTTATGTTTTTGCTCGCCGTGAAGATAACGGTAATTTTGCGGGGTTGGAAATAGTTGCGAATAAAATTACTGATAGAGTGGTTTGTTTTCATCCATATGCTTTGGCCGGTGAATCGGAATTAAGCTGGAACGTCGTTAACGCAGTATACGAGGATGTATTCGTATTTGTGGGGAAGCAAGTTATGCCGGACATGCAGGCGATGGCAAGAGAGAAAGACGCTGCTGATTTATTCTGGAAAGAATAAAGGCGAGCTAACGTATTAACTACAAGGAGGTTTTATTTATGTCTTCACCGCAGGTTGGAGTGGGTGTTCTTATCATTCGAAATGGTCGTGTACTTCTGGGTAAAAGGAAAGGCGCTCACGGCGCTGGTACCTGGTCTGCGCCAGGCGGACATCTTGAATTTGGCGAGTCGATTGAAGACTGTGCACGACGTGAAGTTCTGGAAGAAACCGGGCTGGAACTCACAACTGTTCGGAACGGGCCTTTCACCAACAACGTGTTCCAGGCAGATAATAAGCACTATGTAACCATTTTTGCGCTGGCGGAGCCTTTGAACGGAGAAGCTAAAACTCTGGAGCCTGATAAGTGCGAGGGTTGGGACTGGTTTGACTGGAATACGCTTCCGCAGCCGTTATTTCCGCCATTAAAAACGCTTATTCGTGAGGGATACACTCTTACCGACTGGCTTTGAATTTAAAAGCTGTATGCAGTTGAGCAAAAAAGCTACCAATAATTGGTAGCTTTTTTGTTGTAGTCTGACTTATTCCGTAATCTAAATTAAAACGAGTAACGCACGCCCAATGCAAATGTGCGTGAATAAATGGCGTTATTAAAATTGAACAGATTATCGTTGTCTTAAACCGGTGTTTTGTGCAGTTCCGCCAGTGTGTGCTCCAGAGCATGTCTGGCGTTGACTAAAAGCGTCTGCATTTCTTCACGGGCGACTACCGGGCTCTGCTCTTTAATGGCCATGAACACTGCTTTATGACCGGGTAGTGAATCGACATATTCTTCCGCTATAGCACTGCTTAAACGAAATGAATTTTCCAGAGCAGTTTCAATGGTTACACCTAACGACGCCATAAATTCGTTATTAGTGGCTTCCAGTAAAGCTAAGTGAAACTCTAAGTCGCTTTTGTACACAGCGTCAGTACCAATTTGAGCCTCTTCCATTGCCTGGTAAGCTTCAGTTAATGCGGCTAACTGCTCGTCAGTACGGTGCATAGCTGCCAGACTGGCTGCATTAGGCTCAATAATTTCCCGCATTTCATACAGCGACATGTAAAACTTCGTGTCTGGGTTGCTGCTAAAACACCAGCGCAAAACTTCCGCGTCAAACATATTCCAGTTTTTACGCGGACGGACTCTCGTGCCCAGTTTCGGACGGGATTCGATTAGCCCTTTAGCGGTTAACAGCTTAAAGGCTTCACGTAATGCTGTGCGCGATACACCCAGCTCTGCACCAATGTCATTTTCATTCGGGATATACTGACCAGGCAAATAGACGCCACCCACGATTCGAGAACCCAGTTCCTGAGCAACCCAGGAGTGGATACTTTGTGGTCTGCTTCGGGTTGCGCTTTTCATGTGTCTTCCCTTGCATGTGGTGATGATGCGATTTTGTTCATATTAGCGTTTTTTCTCTGTAAGCGTAACCCGAATGAAATAGTGAGTGTAAATAAATGTAATTTTTGTACCTAAAGCTGGTGTGATGCATGCAAGTTAGTCTAAATACTCTAAGCTTTATCCAAAAAATGACTAACGGGCGTGCGCGCCCACTTAAAGGAGAAAATTATGTCACGGATTTTACTATCAGGCATGCTGCTTCTAGCCTGCTCATTCTCAGTTTTGGCGAATGACCTGAAACCGGGGGTATGGGAAATTACTTCTTCAATGGAAGGAGAGGGTATTCCTAAGCAGCTTACGCGAGAACAAAGCTCGCAGGAGTGTCTCACAGCTGAGGAAGGTAGCGATATGGTCGCTACTATGCGCAAACGTTGGAATGAGACCGGGTGTCAGGATATGGATATCTCCCGGGACGGAGATAAAATTGAAGTTGCGGCGTCGTGCGAAGCCGGTGGGCGTACTACGGAAGTCGATGCATTGATTACGGTGCACAGCAACGAACATTATTCCAGTGAGGTTACAACCACTAACGATAGCTCAGTAACGACCTATCGCGAGGCTTCCTGGGTATCGTCGGAGTGCGAGCAATAAGAGGATGCAATGACGTCAGGAGGTTTTTCTCTAATTCATTGCATTTAACCTCTTGGCAATGGCATCAATCTTTTCGCTCATTTGACTTAAGTGATTTGAATCATCGGCATTACTGGCTGTAAGTGCTTGCAGACGATTAACAAACTGGCTTAATTCGTTCGACACTTTTTGTTGTTCGGCAGAAGCCTCGGCTATCTGGGTGGCTTTTTCGGTTATTTGAGAGAAGGCCTCAACCACTTGCTGCAAGTGTGCCGACGTGGATTCCGTCGACTCAACGGCATTCTTAGTTTGGTTCTGCCCGTGCTCCATGGAAGCGACCGACTCTTTGGAGCCTAATTGCAACTGATTAAGTACGGCTTCTATTTCTACGGCTGAGCTTTGGCTTTTTGCCGCCAGGTTGCGGACTTCATCGGCAACAACCGCGAAACCCCGACCACTTTCTCCGGCACGAGCGGCTTCAATTGCGGCGTTTAGCGCTAATAGATTCGTTTGCTCAGAAATATCACGAATCACACTCAACATGCCGTTAGCCTGTTTGCTATTCTCATCCAGTTTCAGAATGTTCCGCTGCGCGTCCGCTATGGCTTTGGCCAGAGTTTGCATGGTCGTTGTTGCGCGCGCCATTTCCTGACCACTATTGAGTACATCCTGATGAATTCTTTCAACGGTAACTTTGGTCTCATCGGCAAAGTTAGCGACATCCTGTGAGCTGGCACCCAGCTCTTCAGTTGCCGCCGCCAGCGTATGGTTTTCATCACTCAGGCTGTTGGCTTTATCCAGAAACTCATTACTGAATATCTTCAATTTGTCGGCATCATGAACCAGATTGTTCGATTCATTATGAATTTCGTCGAGTATCGACTTCAGCTTATTGCCATAAGCATTTACTGCCTGTCGCAGTTCGCCTATTTCGTTCATGGTACCAACGTCAAGAGCCTGAGCGGTACCGCCGCTGATAAGCCCTTGAATCTGTTTGGTCGTTTGCTGAATTTTTGCCAGTAGGTTACGGAAAAAGAATGCCGCCAGAATGCCAACGGCCAATAGCAGAGCGCCAATAGCCAGCATCAGGAAAAGTCCCATATCCTGAGCCACTGAGGTCATTTTGTCTTTTGGTACAATTAATCCAATTGTCCAGCCAGTTTGCGGATGCTTTATCAGGTCAACGTGTGCGGCTTCATCTAAAATAGCGTCTTCTTCCAGTTCGATTGTTTCGGTTCCCTTAAGGTTGACGGCAGTATTGAGGGTATCTTCTAGCCATGTCGCTTTATTCGCCAGTTCATTGGCTGTCATTAGCGAGTCGTCATCTTTTACAATCTGAACTGAAGATTGTGGAAAGCTAATCATTTGGCCCGTGGAATCAATTGTAAAGACATAACCCTCATTGTTCTTTCCGTACTGTTCAAATATCTCAGTAATGCCGTCAAGCATCATGTCCACTGTAGCAACCCCGGCGAAGCGATTGTTTTCCTGAATAGGAATAGTACAAGTTACCATAGGTGTTTGAGTAAAAGGGTCGATGTAAGCTTCTGACCAGGTACAGCTGTCTGAAGGCGCTCCTTTTCCTGCCTGATACCAACTCTCATTGTGATAACCAGAGCCACCGGGTACGTTATAGTCATCCAGATATTCTATGCCATTGTCGGTGCGCCCCCAGAAAAAGCTACGACGTTGAACACCGTCGGTAAAGGCGTTGGGTTCGGGCCAGATACCGCCGCCGGAAATAGCCGAGTCGCCGTGGTTATCAATAATGGATGGGAAAAGCTGTTTGAATAAATCTTCATCTTTAGGGAGTTCTGAGGCAGCCAGGGCTAACGTACTTGTCAGCAGTTCAATTTGACCCAGTCGAGCGGTAAGTAAGTCAGACAGCCCCGCTTGATTGACCGAGATCTGCTGTTGCTGCTGGGAGATTAAATCAGGTTTTACCTTCATTTCGACAACGGCAACAATAACAGCCAGGGCCAATACCAAGACGATTACAAACCCAAGATTGATTTGCTGGCGAATCATTAGCGCTGTCTTGGTCATAGAAGCCAATCCTGAAAATAAGGTAAACTTTATAAGGAAGTATTAACATAGATAACAGAAAGTTCAATTTTTTGAAGTTGGACAAGTAATTAGTAACCTATACCTTTTAAAGAAAATAAGTAGTGGCGAATAGAGAGTAAACCGCAATGACTCCCGCAATTGATGTTGCCAGAAAGAATAAGATTTCTTTTAAAGTACACGAGTATTCCCATGACCCGGCCAGTGAATCTTATGGTGACGAAGCTGCCGAGAAGTTGGGCGTTCCGCGGGAACAAGTATTCAAAACCTTAGTTGTCAGTCTTGACGGTATAGAATTGGCTGTAGGCATCATTCCGGTTTCATCACGGTTAAGCCTTAAGTTGATAGCAAAAGCTTTGGGTGCAAAGAAGGCTGCAATGGCGACTCAGAGTGATGTCGAACGTGCTACGGGCTATGTTCTGGGAGGCGTCAGTCCGCTTGGCCAGAAAAAACGGCTCAGGACAATAATTGATGCCTCTGCAATTTGTAACTCCACCGTATTTATAAGCGCCGGTCGTAGGGGGGTAGATATGGAATTAGACCCTGAAGATCTAAAAACGTTGGTGAGCGGGGAGTTTGTTAATATTACTTAATGGAACAGCGTGTTCAAAAGGATTCAGCAGCAAAGCCATCAGGTGGGCGATACGCGAATATTGGTATCTTATGATCGTCTGACCAGCCGGTTTAAAATTTCTGATGGAAACGATGTGATATACAGCCGCTCTCTGCTGCTGTTGCCACTTATCCGCTCAAATATCGTTATTTCCAATAGCACCCATTCTTTAAAGGTGATTTCTTTTATTTTCTGGCGCGCAAAGTTGGAGCAGGGCGGGAACATTGTTATTTCTGAGCTACTCCGGCCTCGACGCGCTAAATCCATAGCTTCAATTGCGTACAGCGCAGTAATGAGTGTACTGCGGTTTTTGGCGGGTTAAGCCACTTACTTGGCAGCGTTAAAGTTCTGTAAAAATAGATGAGGCTTCATATATTTCGGTACACTTTAAAAAGCGTTGGTGGTTAGGGAACAATAAGCGGATGAAAAGCATAGGCATGAAAGGAGTCGGTGTCGCCGTAATGTTAGCAACATTGCTTTGGCAAGTAGACGCTGAACCAAAGGAAAAGATCTCTATGCAGCAACAGATAGAGCAGCGAAAACAACTCAATAACGCACGCTATAAGCAACTCCGTACTCTTGATGACAAAGCATTGGCTAAGTTCTTATGGATGGAAGAAGAGTCTAATTATTATGAAGTGATGGAATCACTCTCATTAGATATGAAGCCTTACGAAATTGAGTATTCGACTTCTGTGCTGGCGCGTTTGAGCGACTATAATGATTACCAGGCAATGAGTGCTGCCTTCCTGAGCAGTCTCCTGGCAGTGAAACGTATGGATTTAATGGAGTGTAGGAGATACTCCGACGGGCACGGTTTTCCTTTTGCTAACGAACTGAAGCTTGATGCGCTGGTACTGGATAATGGCGAAAAGCTCCGTATTCCGGACTTTACTAAAGGGAAAATGGAAACTAGAGACATTGTCCGCCGGGGTGAAGCCTATTGTGTGCCAGCTCTGGGTAATAAGAGTGCACCGCAGCCAACAGCGATTAAGGGCGAGTTCTCTACTGAATTACCTGAGAAGCTGATTCAGTTTGAGTTAACCGCAGATGATGTTGGAAAAACTCAAGATAAAGACGGTTACAGAGTCACCCTAATTGAAATGAATGACTATTCTTATGTCATTGAAGTCGATGTTAAAACGACCTCTCAAACGACTTTGCGTAAGCAAGATATTATCGGCGAAGCGAAAGCTAAGAACGGACGATACATCCGAAACCGCATTATCGACCGGGTTCCGATGAAAAATTATGAGCGCGTAGAGTCTTTGTTAGGCGAGCTTATTAATCAGGCTGCAAACGGTAACCTCAATAAATCCGAGGCGCAGAAAGCTCTTGATGATTTAAATGAGCGCATGGGCAAAGATGAAAGCTCGACGCTTTATAGTGCATTTGCATTTCATGGTCCGGTTGAGACTGCCGAAGTAACGATAGTAGCCGGTGGCGAGTCACGAAAAGAAGTTAAGCAGACACTTGAATTACCCGTATATTCGTTTGCACAAAAAGCTCCAGCGAAGCAGATTGATTTCGATGAATTACCGACGGTTAAGACAACATTACCGATATACAACGGCGATTCAGAGGTGAATGCCAGCTATGTGGATTTGAGCGCAGAAGCAATGCACGACGAAATTGAAATTCGTCAGCGAAATATTACATATGACCCGGGAATAAAGCATCCGAAGCAAGTGTTTTTGCATTATCCGACAGTGCAAAGTGACTTATTTATTCATATTTTTGATCGTTACGATATAGCGTACAGTAGCGACGTGCAGTTTTTTGACGCCGACGGTGAACCGGTAACGGAAATTGATGACAAGAACAGCGCTTTTCGCTTCACCGTTAGTCGGCTGGAATATGATCCTGAACTTTTCAGTGTGCCACCAACGCGCGTGAAAGCAAATATATCGGTGTTAACCGCGCCCAATATCATTAAAGAGAACTACGCAAAAAATGACCTCCCGACAGGCGTGAATATCGAAGGAAACAAGCTAATTGTTGATTATGCGGAGTTTACGCCAAGAGAAATTGAGGACGTTGAGTCGCGGTTGGTGCAACGGCGCAATCACGTTTTTGCCAAAGACTCTCAGGGTTACTTAGCTGAGATAAGTACACTAAGTTTACCGCGCCAAGATGGCAAGCCAGTAGATGTCTATTATTTTTATGGTCATCCGGAAAGCTTTGAAATTTGGTATAAGGGTGAAACTGAATCAGTAGATTTTGAATTGGATGTTGAGCTTTAATGATGAGTATTTATCGAGTTCATTAGAAAGGCGGCTTTTCAGGGCTGTAATATAGCCTCACTGAAAAGCCGCATATAAAATGGCTTAAAGCTTCACAATCAACTTACCTTTATTGTCGCCGGTAAAGAACATGTTCAGTCCCTCAATGGCTGATTCCAGCCCTTCAAGAATATGCGAACGGTGTTTTATTTTGCCGGACATAACGTAAGGCGTCAGTTGTTGCAGCAAGCTTGGAATTTGGTCGAAGTGATCTGGCATGGTAAAGCCCTGAATTGTCAGCCGCTTTTTAATAACAGGCACCCAGCTTGGTCCGGGGCTGGGCACTTCTTTATCGTAGTCGGCTATCATGCCGCAAACCACCACACGACCGTGCGCGTTCATACGTTCAACCACCAGGTTTTGAATGGGGCCGCCGGTATTTTCAAAGTATAAATCTACGCCATCAGGAGTCAGCTTAGTCAGTTGGTCGCGCAAATCATCAGTTTTATAATTAATCGCGCCGTCGAAACCAAGTTCGTTGACTATCCAGTTGGCTTTTTCGTCACTCCCGACAACACCTATCACTTTAAGGCCTTCGGCTTTTGCTATCTGACCGACAATTGAGCCGACTGAACCTGCAGCGCCTGTTACTACGATGGTTTCTCCATTTTTAGGTTTACCTACATTAAGTAACCCTTGCGTAGCAGTTAACCCGGGTAAGGCGAATACTGAGAGTACAGTTTCGTCAGGTACGTCGGCCTGAACCTTGTTAATGCCCTTACCATCGCTCAGCGCATACTCCTGCCAGCCCATCATACCCATAACCCGGTCGCCGACTTCAAAGTCAGGATGGTTACTCTCGACAACCTCTCCAACACCCGAGCTGCGCATTACCGTGTTTAATTCAACTGGTGGTATGTAGCTCTCTGTATCGGGGCTCATCCAGCCAAACATCGCAGGATCAAGCGACATTTGCCGCTGTTTTATTAATATTTCACCGGAACCGGCTTTCGGGAGCTCCTTTTCCGTTACTTCAAAAATGTCCGCTGAGACTGGGCCCGGCTCAGGGCGCTTAACCAGTTTAATCGCTTTATAAGTCGTCATAGAGTTCCCTCTTTATTAGGTTGTATGTAAGCCATATATGGCTACTCAGGTTACTTAATGAAAGGCCAATGCTGTGAGATTTATCACATTCTTTTGTAAACACTAGTTGCCGGATATTGTGAACTGTATCTAAGTCGATTAATATCAAACAGATAGTTGCTGTTCTGAAAAGGATGTCGGACATTGCGTAAACTCTGTCGGCTTATTCTTTTCTTACTATAAAAACTGTTTACGCCTATATAACAAGGAGATAAAAAATGAAAGACGTTCTATTTTTTAACAATATGCTGACGCCGAAGATCATTACCTTTGTGTATTGGATTTTGCTTTTGGCCGCCGTTGTTGGTGGGGTAAGCACTATGTTTATGGGATATGAAGGTTTTACCTTTGGTAACTTCCTTAAAGGGATATTTTACGCTCTGGCCGGAGGCGTTGGTGCCAGAATTTGGTGTGAGCTTCTTATTGTTCTGTTTAAAATGAACGAAGCTCTGCAGGATCTTCGTAAGAAGTAAATGATAGAAATAAAGACATGTAACGCTTCTAAGTGAAGCTTTCTATAAGTTGCGCGGCCCTCCTGTTGGAGGGCCTTTTATTTTAGGTCTTTTCTCATGACTCAAATGAGCCTATTCTAGGGTTATACAACTCACTAACATTAGGTGCCACCCTTCTTGCGAAACCTTATTGCTATTGCTTTATTGCTACTTGCTTCGGGGTCAATGGCTCAGGATGTAACATTGAAAGTGGGTGTTTATGACAACCCGCCCAAAATCATGTTCGATGAATACGGCCAGTTGAGCGGTATTCATGGCCAGCTTCTTATGACTATTGCACAGCGTCATAATTGGCAACTGGTGCCGGTAGAATGTGAATGGGATCAATGCTTAAAGCTCTTGCGCGAAGGTCGAATTGATATTTTCCCGGATGTTGTGAAAAACGATGAAAGAGAGACTTGGGCTAGTTTTCATAATGAGCCTGCTTTATTGAGTTGGTCACAGCTTTATGCGCCGAAAGAAGAAAAAATTACCAACCTTTTAGATTTGAACAACAAACGTGTGGCGGTACTGCGGGACTCTGTTCAGGAAGAGTATCTAAAACAATTAATTGAGAATTTTGATCTAAACAGTGAGCTTTATCCGGTGCAGAGCCTTGCCGAAGGGTTTGATGCGGTTGTTGCGGGAAAGGTCAACGCCACTTCGGCGGATCAGCTTTTTGGCGATAAGCAGGTGACAGAATATGCCATTGAAATGACCCCCATCATGTTTCTTCCTAATGAGGTTTTCTTTGCCGTTCCTAAAGGTTCTCATGCAGATATTCTGTCAACTCTGGACAGAGAGCTAAAGCGCTTAAAAGCCGATGAAAACTCCGATTACTATGAAATTATTGAACGCTGGAGTTCAGGGCAAAGTCACTTAACAATTTCTGTTTACGTTTGGTGGTTAATGACGGCATTGGTCTTACTATTCTTGACTGTTGTTGGGTTTAATCTGCTTTTGCGTCGCAAGGTTACCGAAAAAACACAAGCGCTGGCTGAAAGTAAGTATCGTTTGAATACCATTTTAGACAGTGTTGAAGCTTATATTTTTATCAAAGATAAAGACCTGAAGTATCAGTATGCGAACCAGCAGGTTTTAAAACTGTTTCAGTTAAAACTGGGTGATTTCATCGGAAAAACCGATGCCGATTTGTTTGATAAAAGCACCGCCGATACGCTTAAAGTTTTTGACAACAAAGTAATAAAAAGCGGTAAACGGGCGGCTCAGGAAGAAATGAGCTTTCTGCCTGACAAAAAAAATCCGCTTCATTTTTGGTCTGTAAAAGTGCCGTTATATGATGCCAATAAGAAGGTTATTGGCTTGTGCGGAATTTGTACTGACATTTCAGAATACCAGAGCATGAAAGAAGAAATTCAGTCTCTTGCGTACTTCGACCCTTTAACCGGCCTGGCGAATAGACGTTTCATGCTGGAGCGTTTGAAAGACGAGTTTTATCGTTACCAGAATGGCGGCGATGATGGTGTGCTGGCAATGTTGGATATCGACCAGTTCAAGAAAGTGAATGACAGCGTAAGCCATGACGCGGGAGACGAGCTTTTGGTTCTGTTTGGCCAGAGACTGGAGTCTGAGCTGCTTCAGACTGAAACTGCCGGACGTCTGGGGGCCGATGAATTTATGGTGCTGTTAAAGAGTAAAAGCGGTATTAATCTGCTGGACGATAAGAATCTGCGTCAGCGCCTGCAGGTGTTGGTAGAGCGTTTAAGTGAGCCTTACCAATTAGGCGAAAAAACGGAGTCGATATCAGTCAGTATGGGCGTCACTTTGTTTTCCGATGCGCAAAACACCGGAGATCTACTTCAGGGAGCCGACCTGGCGCTGTCGCAGGCAAAAGAGACCAATGCATCAAAGCTGCAATTTTTTAATACGGGCATACAGCGCGAATTTAATTATCGGCAAAAGATGATAACTGGGTTACGACAGGCAATAACGACAGAGTCACTGGAAGTGTATTTTCAGCCGCAGTACCAACAGCTAACGGATGAGGCCAGCCAGCGTTGTTTGGGCTTTGAAGCGTTACTCCGTTGGTACGACGAAGAACTTGGCTGGGTGTCTCCCGCAGAGTTTATTCCGTTAGCCGAAAGTCAGGGACTCATGCCCGACCTGCATCGGTTGGTGCTGAATCAGGTACTGGCTGCCATTCCCAAATTGCAACACGCTATAAGTGATAAAGGCGGACGTGTTGCGATAAACGTCAGTGCCAGCCAGTTTAAATCCCCCGGATTTGTAGAAGATATTGAGGCCCGTTTAACGGCGGCTGGTATTCCCGGAGAGTTGCTTGAGCTGGAAGTAACCGAGAGTTTACTCATTGATGATATTGAAAACACGGCTGCGAATATGGAAAGGCTAAAACGCCTGGGAGTGACCTTTGCGCTGGATGATTTTGGAACCGGTTACGCCTCTTTGGGTTATCTGAAACGTTTGCCCTTAAATTCGTTAAAGATAGATCAATCTTTTGTGCGAGACATGAAAAACGGCAACAGCGATGAAGCTATAGTAAGAACGGTGATAGCACTGGGCAAAAGTCTTGATTTAGCCATTATCGCGGAAGGAGTCGAAACGGAGGAGCACTTGCATAAACTACAGGAAATGGGGTGTTTTTGTTTTCAGGGGTACTATTTTGACAGGCCAGAACCAAGCCACTTCTGGATGTCTGATGAGCGAGTTTAAGCAATGCTAATTTCCTTTATCTGTAACTCGATTATCGTCGGCTTAGCGGTTATTTTTCACTACGAAGCGCTTAACCGAATAGGTTGGCTGATCACTCACATGAGAATGTTCACTCAAATTCGACTGATGTTTGGGGTCATGCTCGCAATCATCGCGCATACCGTAGAGGTCTCTATTTTTGCGCTTGCTTATTACTTTATGCATCACGAGGAAGGTTTTGGCACCTTAGTCGGTAATTTTGATGGAAGTTTTTTGGATGCTTTATACTTTTCTTTCACGGTTTTTAGTACGGTTGGTTTTGGCGATATAGAGCCTTCGGGAGCACTCCGCTTTTTAACTGGTGTGGAGAGTTTAACTGGTTTAGTTTTAATTACCTGGACGGCTTCGTTTCTATACGTTGAAATGCAGCGTTACTGGCACCGTTAACTGAAACATTTGCTAACAGAAGCCTGCTTCTATAAAGCTGTCAGGCGGTGTATCTTTATGGCTGAGGCATAGCAGCTTGGAAAACAAAACTGATGATGCAGGAAACATTAAAAATTTTAGTGGTAGATGATGACGCACGGCTGCGAAGCTTGCTGGAGCGTTATCTTACTGAGCAAAACTTTCAGGTACGGGTGGCGCAGGACTCTGAGCAAATGGACCGCTTGCTGACCCGGGAAAACTTTAATTTACTCGTACTGGATTTAATGCTGCCGGGCGAAGACGGACTCTCCATTTGCAAGCGTTTGCGTAGCCAGGGAAACAATCTGCCGGTCATTATGCTAACCGCAAAGGGCGACGAAGTGGACCGTATTATTGGCCTGGAACTCGGTGCTGATGACTATCTGGCTAAGCCTTTTAACCCTAGAGAGCTGTTAGCTCGCGTCAGAGCGGTACTGCGCCGGCGGGGTACCGAAGCTCCTGGTGCTCCCTCGCAGGAAGATCAGGAAATAACCTTCGGTGAATTTCGGCTGAATCTGGGTACTCGCGAAATGTTTCGCGGCGACACACCTATGCCGCTGACCAGTGGTGAATTTGCGGTACTCAAAGCTCTTGTTAATAATGCACGGCAGCCACTTTCGCGCGACAAGTTAATGCATCTGGCTCGTGGTCGTGACTACAGTGCGCTGGAGCGCTCGATTGACGTGCAGGTGTCTCGTTTAAGACGTATGCTGGAAGTCGATCCGACTAAGCCCCGATATATTCAGACGGTGTGGGGTCTGGGCTACGTGTTTGTGCCGGATGGTCAACTGAAGTCCTGATGAAACTTTTTCCTAAGTCAGCGTTTGCCCGCACGGTTGCGCTGCTGGCTCTGGTGTTGCTTATTAACCAGCTCGTTTCTTACGTGATGGTAAGCAATTATGTTGTCAGACCCTCTATAGAACAAATTAATGAGCTGGTTGCTAAACACATCCGCACCATGTTTATCCCCCGTCAGCATTTAGCTGAAACCGAGCGCGAGCTCATGACCAGTTATACTGAAGCGACCGGCATTGAAGTCTTTAATGATGAAGCCGCTGAAAAGCAGGGCTTAGGTAACTCAACCTATTATGGTTATTTATCGGATGACATGAGTGATATGCTGGGTGGTGAAGCGCAAGTACGGGTAGCTCAGGGTAATAAATTCTATTTGTGGGTAAAACCTCCGCGTGCGCCTGACTTCTGGATACGCGTGCCCCTGGATAGTATGCAGCAGGGACGCTTCTCGCCATTGGTGATGTACCTGGTACTCATTGGTTTGCTGAGCGTGTTCGGCGGTATGCTATTTGCCAACTGGTTAAACCGACCGTTAAAAGCTCTGGAGGACTCTGCCCGAAGAGTTGGACGGGGAGAGTTTCCTGAGCAACTGTCTGAAAAAGGGGCGACCGAAATTGTGGCTGTGACCCGCGCTTTTAATCAAATGTCGCGCGGTATTCGCGAGTTGGAAAATGACCGTAACCTTTTAATGGCCGGTGTTTCTCACGACTTAAGAACCCCTCTTACTCGCATTCGTCTGGCTGCGGAAATGATGCCGCAGGGCGAAGACTGCCTGGCTCAGGGCATTATTGAAGATATAGACGACATGAACGACATTATTGATCAGTTTATTGATTACGTTCGTCTTGATCAGCAGGAGTCGAGCAGCAGAGAGTCGCTGAATGAGCTGATAGAGCAAACTGTGGCGAATGTTCCGGATAACTGGCAAAAGCAGTTTGAGCTGGATTTAGGCAAGTTGCCCAGAGTTTGGTTACGTCCCTTGTCTATGAAGCGAGTCATTATTAATTTGCTGGAAAATGCCGAACGTTACGGGAAACATCAAGTGGTGGTCAGCTCCGGGCATGATAAAAAGCAAAAACGTGTTTGGTTTAGAGTAACGGATGACGGCCCGGGCATTCCCGAAGAGCAGCAGGCCACATTATTTGAGCCTTTTACTCAGGGCGATAAAGCGCGTGGCGGCGTTGGGTCCGGTCTGGGGCTGGCTATTATTAAGCGCATTGTCGACCGGCACGACGGCAGTATACAACTGCAAAACCGCCCGGAAGGCGGCTTGTGCGTACGGATTGAACTGCCGCTGAATCAGCAACGGCAGTAATCTTGATTACAGCAACAGGCGGTTAATACCGTTAAGAGCCGCAACCCGGTAGGCTTCCGCCATGGTCGGATAGTTAAAGGTGGTGTTGACGAAGTAGTCGATGGTGTTACCACCGTTTTTCTGCTCCATAATAGCCTGACCAATGTGGATAATTTCTGAAGCTCGCTCGCCAAAACAGTGAAGCCCCAGCAGTTCTCGCGTTTCACGGTGGAATAATAATTTCAGACAACCCACGTCGGCACCGGAGATTTGCGCCCGTGCAAGGTGCTTAAACTGCGCACGGCCGACCTCATAAGGCACTTTCATTTCAGTCAGTTCTTCTTCAGTTTTACCAACCGAGCTGATTTCCGGGATGGTGTAAATACCGGTAGGGATATCGCTGATAAGTGCTTTGTCGCAATTACCGTTAATAATAGCGGAAGCACAGATCCGTCCCTGATCGTATGCTGCGCTGGCTAAACTGGGGTAACCAATAATGTCGCCAACTGCATAAATATTATCGACACTGGTCTGGTAATTTTCATTTACCTCCAATTGGCCGCGATAGTTGGGTTCAAGCCCTACCGCCTGGCAGTCAAGCTGTTCAATGTTACCGGAACGGCCATTAGCAAAAAGCAGACAGTCGGCAGCCATGGTCTTACCGGACTTAGTTTTCAGCACCACTTTGTCATCGTGCCCGGTAATGCTTTCGTATTCTTCATTGTGGCGAATGACAACGCCACTGTTGCGCAAGTGATAACTCAGCGCATCTGAAATTTCAGCATCCAGAAAAGAAAGCAGGCGTTCACGCTGGTTTATTAAGTCCACTTTAACGCCCATACCCCGGAAAATACTGGCGTATTCACTGCCCACCACACCTGCACCGTATATCAGAATGGTTTTAGGTTCATGAGACAACGACAACACTTTATCTGAGTCGTAAATGCGCGGATGCGAAAAGTCGACGTCTTTCGGGTTGTATGGGCGTGACCCTGTAGCGATAACGACATGTTTTGTGATCAAGTCATCGACAGAGCCGTCCAGTTTGGTGACCCGAATGCGGTTCTTGTCTAAAAAAGAAGCTGTACCGTGCACCACAGTAACGTCGTTACGGTCGTAAAACGAACTGCGTAATTTCACCTGTTTACGAATAACCGATTCTGCATAGTGCAGTATGTGACTGAAAGTCATACCGCTCTGCCAGCCAGGGCCGGAAAACAATGGATTATTATTGTATTCAATTAGACGACTGACGGAGTGTCGCAAAGCTTTGGATGGAATGGTTCCCCAATGCGTGCAACCGCCGCCAAGGGCTTTATGTTTTTCTACTATGGCAACGTTGTAGCCGCTTTTGGCCAATTGCATGGCAGCGCCTTCGCCGCCGGGACCAGTACCGATGACAACGACATCGAATTCTGTTTCGGTTTCAGGCTTTATTGCAGTCATATTACTCGCTTCACTACCGGTGTACGGGCTTTAGATAGTAGCACTGTATAAGAAAAGCGTAAATTGACACTGTTTTCTGTGCGCAGAGTCGTTATAGTAAAGAGAGACAATGACTTGGAACCGTTGTATGAGTAAAGAAAAACAAGTCCCGCAAATTCTGGCTCGTCGTGTTGTAGCGCAAAGCCGCTTAATGCGTATTGAGGCCGTCGATCTTAAATTTAGCAATGGTGAGCAGCGTCAGTTTGAGCGCATGAAAGGCAGCGGTCGCGGCGCGGTTATGATTGTTCCCTGCCTGGATGAAGAAACTTTGTTACTGATTCGGGAATACGCTGCAGGCCTTCACGACTATCAACTCGGTTTTCCCAAAGGCCTGATTGACCCGGGCGAAACCCCGGAAGAGGCTGCTCAGCGTGAGCTAAAAGAAGAAGTTGATTACGGCAGCCGTCAACTTGAATTCTTAATGGAAGTGTCTCTCGCGCCTCAGTTTTTCTCCGCCAAAATGAGTGTTTTCGTAGCTCGCGATTTATACCCCGAAAGCTTGCCGGGCGACGAACCTGAGCCGTTGGAAAAAGTGACCTGGCCATTAAACGATATTGACAACCTGCTGGCTCAACCCGATTTTTCTGAAGCGCGAAGTGTTGCGGCGCTGTTAATGCTTTTGCGTAATCTGAGTGAGGCACAGTAGTGGCAGAAACAATGCTGGAGAAACTGAAGGAAATAGCATTCGAAGCAGGTGGCGTTATTCTGTCAATGTACGAGCGGCGTGACTATAAAACGGCCGAGAAAAAAGACGATTCTCCAGTGACTACCGCAGATCTTGTTGCCAGCGAACTAATAGAAGATCGACTCAAGCAGTCATTCCCTGATATTCCGGTTATTTCTGAAGAAAGCGAGCATCAGGACTATAATGAGCGTCGTCAATGGAAGGCCTATTTTATTATCGACCCGATAGATGGTACTCAGGAGTTTATTTCCCGCTCCGGAGACTTTGCTGTCAACATTGCTTACGTAGAAAACAACGAGCCTGTCATTGGCGTTATTTTCTGGCCGGTCGGGGAAACGCTTTACTATGCTCGCAAAGGTGCTGGCGCCTTTAAACAAAAAGAGAACGAAAAGCAGTCCATAAGCGTGCGCAAGTTTAGTGACCCTCAGGCTGACCCTATTATTATTGCAATAAGTCGGCAACAGGCACGAGAGCCTGTGTTTAATCGTTTGCAGACAAAACGTGATATTCAGCCTTTACCAACGGGTAGCTGTTCACTAAAAGCCTGTTTTATTGCCGAGGGCAAAGCCGATTGTTTTTTACGTCTGGGACCTACCGGAGAATGGGATACCGCTGCATCGCAAGTTATTGTAGGAGAAGCTGGCGGTCGCATAGTGAATGAGAACTTTGAGCCCATTACCTACAACCGCACGGTTAGCCTGCTGAACCCGAACTTCTTAGTTCTGGGTGACCAAAGTGTTCCCTGGGAAGAAGTCTTTATTGCCCGTCAGGCTCGTTTCCGGTAACACTGTCTTTGTTGACTACATCGACACTTTCATGCAACTCAGAGTAAACAATGACGGCTTCGCCGGACTTCAGGCGTTGCTTCAGTTGCTCCACTTTCGTTTCAAAGCTGAGCTCCTGACTGCCGTAATCGGTTCCTTCGCGCAGTACAATAGATTCCATTAAATTGTTCAGGGTTTCCTGATCAATTTCCTGCCAGGGAATGATCATTTATCCTCCGCTTGCTGCAACTCTTCTGTTAATTCTGCCAGTTCTTCTTCTGCTGTCATCCAGAGGTTTTCCTGTTGTTGCAGATCTTTTTGCGCCTGTGCCTGCTGGTCTAACAGCTTTTGCAATTTGGCTTTATTGGCATCGTCATACAAGGTGCTGTCACTCAGTTGCTCGTGAATATCGGCTAGCGTCAGCTCCAGCGAATGAATATTCTTTTCTGCCTTCTCTATTTGTTGGCGTAAAGGCTTAGTTTTTTGTCGCGCCTCGGCTTCCTTACGTTTTTGCTGTTTGCGGTCATCGCGTTGGCGAGTAGCGGGTTGCTCGCTACGTTTGTCATTAGCCGCCTGTTGCTGTAACCAATCGTGATAGGCATCTAAATCGCCGTCGAAAGTTTCTGCTTTGCCGTCGGCAACCAGACAAAATTCATCTACCGTGGTACGTAGCAAATGTCTGTCGTGCGAAACCACAATCAACGCGCCTTCATATTCCTGCAAAGCCGCGACCAGTGCGTCGCGCAAGCCGAGATCCAGGTGGTTAGTCGGCTCATCTAGCAGTAACAGGTTAGGACGCTGGTAAATAATGAGGGCTAACGCCAATCGGGCTTTTTCCCCACCGGACATGGGTTCGACCGATCGTGTGGCCTGATCACCGGAAAAACCAAAGTTACCTAAAAAGTCACGCAACTTTTGTTCAGTCGCTTGTTTATCAATGCGCTGCAAGTGCAGCAGCGCTGAGGCTGCCAAGTCCAGAGTTTCCAGCTGATGCTGAGCAAAATAACCAATGCTGAGACCTGGGTTAACCAACCGCTCACCAGCCATCGGCTCCAATTCACCCGCCAGCAGTTTAATCAGCGTTGATTTACCGGCGCCGTTTCGGCCAAGCAAGCCTAACCTAGTTCCCGGCACCAAATTTAGCTTAATCTGCTCAAGAATGGTGGTGTCACCATAGCCAGCTTTGGCGTCGCGCAGCGTTAGCAGCGGATTTGGCAGCTTCTCTGGTGTTAAAAAGTGAAAGTCGATACCACTTTCGGCGCGCAGTGGCGCCTGGTTAGGCAACTTCTCAATAGCTTTTAAACGGCTCTGTGCTTGTTTGGCTTTGCTGGCTTTATAACGAAAACGGTCAACGTAAGCTTGTAAGTGCTGACGCATAACCTGAGCTTTTTCGTACTCGCTTTGTTGCTGAGCCATGTGCTCGGCGCGCTGCCGCTCAAACAGAGAGTAGTTACCGCGGTAGCTGTTCAGCTTTTTATGCTCAATATGCGTAATGTCGGTAGTGACCGAGTCGAGAAAGTCACGGTCGTGCGATATCAATAGCAGGGTTCCGTCGTACTGTTTCAGCCAGCTTTCCAGCCAGAAAATGGCGTCAACATCCAGATGGTTAGTGGGCTCATCCAGCAGCATTAAGTCGGCGCGGGCTATGAGTACCTGTGCCAAATTAAGGCGCATACGCCAACCACCGGAAAATGCTTTTACCGGCTGTTGCAATTGTTCCTGAGTAAAGCCAAGGCCAGCCATTAAACTGGCGGTTCTGGGCTGAATATCATAAGCTCCGATGGAAGCCAACTTGTCGTGACAGTGCGCAATGGCTTCGCCGTTGTTATCGCTTTCGGCCTGCGCGAGTTGCGCTTCCAACTGCCGAAACTCGGCGTCACCGTCCATTACGTAATCGATAGCGGATTTATCCAGTGCGGGAGTGTCCTGGGCTACGCTGGCAATTCGCCACTCCGCTGGCAGGTGAATATTACCGCTGTCGGCACTGAGTTCACCACGCAGCATGGCAAACAACGAGGACTTGCCGCAGCCATTACGGCCTACTAAGCCAACGCGATGTCCCGGGAATACTTGTAAGTCACTGTCTTCAAATAAAACATCACCGCCACGCAATAAGGTGATAGCTTCAGCACGGATCATAAACTACTCTTCATTTTGTACAGCTGTTCAGCTGCGGTATCATAGACGTGTTCTGCTCACAATTCTAACACAGGAGCTGTTGTGGCTAGAGAAAAGAAGCGATTTATTGCCGGGGCCGTTTGCCCCAAATGCGATGCCATGGACACACTCATGCTCTTCATCGAAAACGATACCGAACAAGTTGAGTGCGTGCAATGTAAGCACCGGTTTAGTGAACCTAAAGAGCAGGGTGGTGGTAGCCAGCGTCAGTTTGATCAGGTCATTGGGGTATTTAAGCCAGACTAAACAAATTGTAGGGAGCCATTATGACAGACACCGACGGCAGCCGTTTTATCAACTGTCTTTATCGCGTTGAGCAAGTACAGCAGGGCGAACAAAAAGCCGCTGAAGCTTGCTCGATGAACATGACGCAACTGATGTCGGCGGCCGGGAAAGCGGTTTTTCATCAGCTACAATCTTACTTTCCGGCACCGGCACGCATGGCGGTCTGTTGTGGTGAAGGGAATAACGGTGGTGATGGCTATATTGTCGCCCGACTGGCTCAGAAGGCCGGTTATCAGGTGCAAGTTTTTGCGCTTAAACCCAATGTTGAATTGCCGGAGCCATTGGAGTCTGACGCGCACAAAGCCCGTGCTGCTTGGCGTGAACAAGGCGGAAGTGAAAAGCCCTTGCTGGATTGCTCGCCCGAGCAGTTTGATGTGTTGGTGGATGCCTTATTTGGTGTGGGTTTGAATCGTGCGCTTGAGGGCGACCCGGTAAGCTGGGTTCAGCGGGTGAATGGTAGCACGACGCCGGTGGTTTCAGTGGACGTGCCGTCGGGGTTAAATGCTGATACGGGTCATGTGCCCGGTGCGGCGGTTCGCGCTCATCTTACCGTCTGTCTGGTGGCGTTAAAGCGTGGCTTGCTTACCGGAAAGGCTCAAGAGCACACCGGTGAGTTAAAACTTGAAGACTTAGGTGTTGGCAGCACGTTTAGACAGCAAAATGAAGCCGACTGGTTCAGGGTTAATGCAGGCCGGGTTGGCGGCTGGCTAGCGCCTCGTTCACGCTGCACTCACAAAGGTGAGCAAGGACACGTGCTAATTGTCGGTGGTCAGCCGGGCATGTCCGGAGCTGTGATATTGGCAATGCAGTCGGCGCTGCGTGCGGGGGCGGGCAAAGTGTCCGTGGCGTGTCATCCGCAGGTGCAGGCAATTGTTGCGGCAGCTCAGCCTGAAGCTATGGTGCATGGCATAAAAGAAACCGATGCTCTTAAGCCGCTGCTGCGAGAAGCTTCTGCTGTTGCTCTGGGACCCGGGCTGGGGCAAGGCTCCTGGAGTCAGGAGGTTTTTTCGCAGGTGATGGCAACCGATGTGCTGAAAGTTATTGATGCCGATGGTTTAAATCTATTAGCCAGTAACCCCGTTCATTCACCCAAATTATTACTAACACCGCACCCTGGTGAAGCTGCGCGGTTACTGCAAATTACGACCGATGAAATAGCGTCGGATCGTTTTGCTGCGGCAACAAAACTACGTGAAAAATACGGTGCGCAGGTACTACTGAAAGGTGCGGGGTCTTTGCTGGTAACCGACAGAGGTAGGTGTTTGATTGACCGCGGTTCACCAGCAATGGCCTCCGGTGGCATGGGCGACCTGTTAACCGGATTAATCGCGGGCTTATTAGCGCAAAGAATGGCTCCGGCACAAGCGCTGATTGCAGGTAGCCTATGGCATGCTATAGCGGGCGAAGAGGCAGGAAACGATGGTGAGAGGGGAACCTTAGCTTCGGATCTGTTGCCTTATATACGACAGTTGGTGAATGGATATGGAAGGGATGATGACTGAGGTACACCAATGTGAGTTGGCTGATGAAGAGGGGACGTTAGCACTTGCGAAGAAATTTTCACAAGTTTTACAGACCCCTTTAGTGGTTTATCTGAGAGGCGAGTTAGGTGCCGGAAAAACGGCGTTTTGTCGCGGTGTTATTCAGGCTATGGGGCATTCAGGGGCGGTGAAAAGTCCGACCTATACTCTTGTTGAGCCCTACCAGCTGCAAGGCTGGCGTATTCATCATTTCGATTTATATCGACTGGCAGATCCGGAAGAGCTCGAATATATGGGAATTCGAGATTATTTTTCTGAAGATACGTTAAACTTTATAGAGTGGCCCGATAAAGGCTATGGTTGGCTTCCCGGTGCGGACATTGAGATAAGAATCGAGTATGCTGGCACGGGTCGTAAACTTACTTTCAGTGCGCTAACTGAAGCCGGACAACAAATAATTAAAACATTATGATGAAGCGATTTTGGGTGTTTTTGTTTGCTTGTGTTCCTTTGTGGGCCTGGGCCGACAACAGTATAGACAGTGTGCGTGTGTGGCCATCTCCGGATAAAACGCGGGTGGTTTTCGACTTGTCGGACACTCCCGACTATTCTTACTTTACGTTGTATCAGCAAAAGCCTTACCGGCTGGTTATTGATTTTAACAATACTTCGTTAAAAGCGGGTTTGGCGAACTTGGGCGAAGAATCGCTGCTGGTCGATAAAATTCGTACAAGCTCACCTAAAAACGCTAACAGTACCCGTATTGTTATTGAGCTGGACTCTAAAAGCGACGCTAACCTTTTTACCTTGCCAGCTAATGAGTCCTATAAAGATCGGTTGGTGGTTGATTTACCCGGTAAATCCAAAGAGCTGAGCGGGCCGGCAAAATCGGTTTCAGAGCTGAAAGACAGGCGCGTAACCATAGCAATTGATGCCGGGCATGGTGGTGATGACCCCGGCTCTATTGGTCCACGCGGAACTTACGAAAAACACGTCGTTATTCGTATTGCCCGTGCATTGGCCAAACTCATTAATGATGACCCTGGTATGCAGGCTTATTTGATTCGAACCGGGGACTACTATGTTGGCCTTAACGAGCGACCGCAAAAAGCCTGGGATGTAAAAGCGGATTTTTTTGTTTCGATTCATGCAGACGCTTTTCGAACACCACAGCCCAGCGGTGGCTCGGTCTGGGTGTTGTCCAAACGCCGGGCAGAATCCGAAGTTGGTCGCTGGTTAGAAAATCGGGAGCAGCAATCTGAGTTATTGGGTGGCGTTACTGATATTTTGCGGAAGAACGGGCACGAACCCTATTTGGCCGAGACTCTGTTGGATATGTCAATGGACAGTTCCATTGCCGGGGCCTACAGTGCCGCGAAACATATAATCGATGAAATGTCGACGGTAACCAAAATGCATAAAAAGACCCCTCAGGCAGCGAGTTTCGCGGTTTTGAAGTCACCGGATAAACCGTCATTGCTGGTGGAAACTGGATTCATTTCAAATCCGCGTGAAGAGCAGTTGTTAACCAGTAATGCTCATCAGCAAAAGCTGGCGCGGGCTCTTTACAACGGGATTCGCCGTTATTTTGTTAGCAACCCAATAGACAATACCTACTTAGCTAACCAAAGCAGTTTTACTTATACCGTTAAGTCCGGAGATTCCTTATCGGTGCTGGCACAGAAGTATAATACTACCGTCAAAGCCATTAAAACCGAGAATAACCTGACCACCAGTAGCTTGAAAATTGGTCAGAAACTGACAATTCCGAGTCGCTGATGGCCATTCAACAATTACCGATAGAGCTCGCGAACCAAATTGCTGCGGGCGAAGTGGTTGAGCGCCCTTCGTCGGTGGTTAAAGAACTGGTAGAAAATGCATTGGATGCCGGGGCTACGCAATTAATTCTGGATATTGAGCAGGGCGGTAGCAAACGCATTCGAATTCGCGATAACGGCGGTGGTATTGTTAAGCAGGAGCTGACACTGGCACTGAGCCGTCACGCCACCAGTAAAATTCAGAGTCTGGACGATTTAGAGCATATTGGTAGCCTGGGGTTTCGGGGAGAAGCTCTGGCCAGTATCAGTTCTGTGTCGCGATTGCGCTTAATATCCAAGCCGCCAGAGCAGGAAGAAGCCTGGCAGGCGTGGGCCGAAGGTAGGGATATGCAAGTGACTGTTGAACCAGCTGCGCATCCGGACGGCACAACCGTCGATATACAGGATCTATTCTTTAATACGCCAGCCAGACGTAAGTTTTTACGCACAGAAAAAACTGAATTCAGCCACATAGATGAAGTTATAAAACGGATTGCGCTTAGCCGTTTTGAAGTCGGATTCCAGCTTAATCATAACGGCAAATCGGTAAGAGCGTTTCCTTCTGCTCAGACTGAAAAACAGCAGTTACAACGGTTGGCGAAAATTTGCGGCGGTGGATTTGCTGAGCAGGCTGCAGCAATTGACGCTGTTGATGGTGACTTCCACTTAAGTGGCTGGTTAGTCCCGCCGGAGCATTGTCGGCATCAGGGGGATATTCAGCATTTTTTTGTCAACGGCCGAATGATGCGCGATAAATTGTTATCGCATGCGGTACGTCAGGCCTACGAAAAATATTTGCCGAACGAGCGGGTACCGACCTTTGTACTTTACTTTGAACTGCCTGCAGAAGAAGTCGATGTGAATGTGCATCCGGCAAAGCATGAAGTCCGCTTTCACCGCCAGCGACAAGTGCATGACTTTATTCTGACCCGCATTGAACAGGCTTTAAACCAGTTGGTTGCCACAGAAAACGGACAACCTGCGATGAGTCATCAGCATTCTTACAGCTCGCATGAACGGTCATCAGGGACCCAGTCGAACTCCTGTCGGGGCGCGTCAGGTGCGAGTTTTCTGGGTGAGAGAAAAGCATCCGGGTCGTTGTTGCCAAATGCCGCACGGGCCCATCAAAGCAATGCTGGCACGCAGCTAAACACGGAGTCAGAGGCAGAGTTTAAAGCGGCACAAAACTGGCGTGTGCTGTCGGTGTTTAATGGTGTTTATGCTCTTATTCGCAATGAGTACAGTCTGGCCTGGCTTAATCTGGCTAAAGTTCACATTGAGTGTGTTAGCAGAAAACTTACTCAGCAATTGCAGGACGGACTGAACGGGCAGCCTTTACTGGTTCCTGTGGCAATCAGTTTGGCGAATCTGCCCGGTCCTGCAAGTCAGTGGCCGCAGCAGCAATTAAACCAGTGCGGTGTGGTGTATAAAATTCAGCGTGAGCAGGCAATTATCGAGCAAATGCCGGAAATGTTACGTCAGGGTAATGTAGTGAGCGGTTTCTCCCAATTACTGACATTACTGACCGAAGGCGCTGAAGCTGATCAACTGGCTCATTGGTTGGCACAGTTTTCCGGTCTTGAATCATACAGTCTGACTCAGGCAGAGCACTGGCTTATTCAGTGGCGTTCGCAATTGGCTGAAAGCGCGGATGTGTTGCAAAAGTTGCCGTTACCCGGAGAGAATAATGCATAGCAAGGACGCCGTTATTGCCATTTATGGGCCTACAGCTTCAGGGAAAACCGCGTTATCGCTGGCGCTTTGTGAGCAACTGGACTGTGAGATTATTTCTGTCGATTCTGCGTTGATTTATCGGGGAATGGATATTGGTACCGCGAAACCCAGCGCCGAAGAGCAAAACTTAGTTCCTCATCACTTGCTGGATATTCGCGACCCTGCCGAAACTTATTCGGCGGCCGACTTCCAAAAAGACGCTTTGGCTTTAATTGATGATATTCAGCAACGTGGCAAGGTGCCTTTGTTGGTTGGCGGAACCATGTTGTACTTTAAGGCGTTGCTGGAAGGGCTTTCCCATTTGCCCGAGTCCGATACCAGCGTGCGTGAGAAACTGACCGCCGAACTGCATGAGAAAGGTTTAGCCGAACTGCACAGTCGGCTGCAAAAGGTTGATCCCACAAGTGCGAAACGCATTCACCCTAACGATCCTCAGCGAATTCTGCGAGCTTTGGAGGTTTATGAAATTGCGGGCAAACCCCTGACAGAACTTACCAGGGAGCGTCATGGTCAGTTAACTAAACCCATTTATCAGTTTGCGGTGGCGCCAGTTGACCGGAAAGTTTTACATCAGCGTATAGAACAGCGTTTCGACCATATGTTGGCGCAACCTTTTAAAGAGGAAGTTGCAACTTTGTTTGCCAGATCCGATTTGCATCCGGACCTTCCGTCCTTACGCAGTGTTGGCTATCGGCAAATGTGGCAGCACCTGGCCGGAGAGCTAAGCTATGATGAAATGCGCGAACGCGGAATTATTGCTACCCGACAGTTGGCGAAAAGACAAATGACCTGGCTGCGGGGCTGGCCGGGAGTGCACTGGCTGGAAACCGGCGACCTCAATATGCAGGCGAAAGTCATGACAGCAATGCAGCAGCCCGCAGAGATTTTTAATAGTAAGGATTGAAATTAGACGACCAAGGCCGCAGATCCAATTCTGGACTAAATGAGTAATTCTTAACGTTTTTCTTATTGCAAAAATTCTTTACTGGTCTAGTGTGTCTATACAGGGAACTGCAAATTGGCAGTGCTGTAGCTTACTATTTACACATTGGATATTAATAACGATAAAAAGGAATCCAAGATGGCTAAGGGGCAAACTTTACAAGACCCATTCTTAAATGCGTTACGTCGTGAGCGCATACCAGTATCTATTTACTTAGTTAATGGCATTAAACTGCAGGGACAAATTGAGTCTTTTGATCAATTCGTTGTCTTATTAAAGAATACGGTTAGCCAAATGGTGTATAAGCATGCAATTTCAACAGTTGTACCTGCGCGTATTCCTCAAAATTATTTGCCGCAACAAGCTGGCGAAGATATGGCTGAAATAGAAGATTAATGGTGAAAGAGAGGTCTGAACAACTTGTTCGATAGGTATGAAGGTGGCGACTACGCAATATTGGTTCATGTGGATTTACCCGCGGAAGTTGACCGAGAAGATCTCTCCGAATTACAACTTTTAGCTGATTCTTCGGGCGTGAAAACTATGGGAGTGATGACTACAAGTCGTAACTCCCCAACCCCCAGATACTTTGTTGGTAGTGGTAAGGCAGAAGAAATTGCCGAGCAGGTAAAGCTGCTGGACGCTAACATTGTTATCTTTAATCACGCGTTATCACCAACGCAAGAGCGAAATCTGGAAGCCATTTGCAAATGTCGGGTGTTAGATCGTACGGGTCTTATTCTAGATATTTTTGCGCAGCGGGCACGAACCCACGAAGGTAAGTTGCAGGTTGAATTAGCGCAACTGCGTCATATATCGACACGACTGGTGCGAGGCTGGACTCACCTTGAGAGACAAAAAGGTGGTATTGGTTTACGTGGGCCAGGTGAAACCCAGCTTGAGACCGACAGACGCTTAATTCGCGGACGTATTAAAAATATTTTAAAGCGCCTGGAGAAAGTCCAGAAACAGCGGGAGCAGGGGCGTCGGGCTCGTAAAAAGGCGGATATTCCTACCGTATCGCTGGTGGGTTATACCAACGCAGGTAAATCGACGCTATTTAATCGCCTGACTGAAGCCGGCGTTTATGCCGCGGATCAGCTATTCGCAACACTTGACCCAACCCTTAGAAAACTTGCAGTAGAAGATATTGGTGAAGTGATTCTGGCTGACACCGTTGGTTTTATTCGTCACTTACCTCATGACCTGGTCGCAGCTTTTAAAGCGACGCTTCAGGAAACTCAAGAGGCCGATTTATTGTTACATGTGGTTGATGTCAGCGACGAACAGCAGCAAAATAATATTGATCAGGTTGCTGAGGTTTTGGAAGAAATCGATGCTGGCGATGTACCACAGTTAATTATTTGTAATAAAATAGATCAAGTGGAAGGGGCCGAGCCCCGGATTGATTACGATGACAATCAAAGGCCAATAAGGGTCTGGGTTTCAGCGCAGCAAGACCTTGGCATTGAGGAAGTACTGGAGGCTTTACGGCAGATACTTGGCCCGCAGATGGTCGAGCTGACTCTGAAAATCCCCCACTCAATGGGTAAATTACGTGGTACATTATACCGTTGGAATAGCGTGACATCGGAAGATGTTAACGAAAATGGTGAACTTGCGTTGCAAGTGCGCATGTCATCGGTAGACTGGCAGCGTTTACACAAGGCTTATGGCGACCAACTGGACGACTTAGTCGTGCAGCAATAGAATTTTTTATAGCAACAGTTTTCTTAAAAAACTTGGAGCACTCAATGGCTTGGAATCAACCGGGAAACGGTAATAACAATGACCGTGACCCATGGAAAAATCAAGGTGGCAAAGATCAAGGCCCGCCTGATCTCGACGAAGCAGTTCGCAAACTGTTTTCCAAATTCGGTTTTGGTGGGAAAAAAGGCGGCGGCTCGGGCGGCAGTTCAGGTATCCCGGCAAAAGGCGTCGGTATCATCGCAATTATCGCATTAATTGTTTGGTTTATTGCCGGTTTCTACACAGTAAAAGAAGCAGACCGCGGCGTTGTACTGCGTTTTGGTCAGTTTCATACTTTGGTTGAGTCGGGGTTGCATTGGCGCCCGGTATTTATCGACTCGGTAGAACATGTCGACGTAAACAATATCCGTTCGGACAAAACCGACGGCTACATGCTGACTCAGGATGAAAACGTGGTTCGTGTTGAGCTGGATGTTCAGTATCGCGTTGTTGATCCGCGTGCGTATTTATTTAACGTAGAAAATGCCGACGGTGTTTTATCACGAGCGACTGACAGCGCTTTACGTTTTGTAGTGGGTCACACCACCATGGATGAAGTGCTGACTCGTGGTCGTGAGGAAGTCAGAGCGAATACTCTGGATATGCTCGAAAAAACCATGAATCCATACACGGTTGGTTTGCAGGTAGTTGATATTAACTTGCTGCCAGCACGGCCACCGGAGGCGGTTAAAGACGCCTTTGATGATGCTATATCGGCTCAGGAAGATGAAGAGCGCTTCATTAGAGAAGCTGAAGCTTATGCCCGCGAAGTAGAACCCTTGGCACGAGGCCAGGTACGTCGTATGTTGCAGGAAGCGCAAGCTTATCGTGAGCAAATTATTCTTGAGGCTCAGGGTGAAGTTGCTCGCTTTGAAGAATTGCTGCCTCAATATCAAAACGCACCTGAAGTTACGCGTCAGCGTATCTACCTTGATACTCTGCAGGAGCTTTATGCGAAAACGCCTAAGGTACTGGTTGACGTTGAAGGTGGTAACAACATGATGTACTTACCACTAGAAAAACTTCTCGAAAAGCAAGGTCGTAATACAAATTCATTCTCTCCGACGCGTATTCCTGAAGATGTTTCAGGTGGTTCCTCAAGTACTGGAACAGAGACACAAAATACGCGCAGCAGTAACCGCAGCGGAGGTCGAAACTAATGAAAAACCTAATCGCAATAATTGTTGTGGTCCTGGTCGTTCTGGGTCTTTCCTCCGTTTATGTAGTTAAGGAAGGCGAACGCGCCATCTTAATTCAGTTCGGTAAGGTCGAGCGTAATGCAGAAACTGGTGAAGCTATGGTTTTCGAACCCGGTTTACACTTTAAAATCCCTTTCATTGAACAAGTGAAAAGACTGGATGCCCGCCTGCAAACATTAGACGGAGATCCTGACCGCTTTGTCACCAGTGAGAAAAAGGATTTGATTGTTGATACCTACGTTATGTGGCGTATTAATGACTTCTCTACTTTCTATCTGAGTACTAATGGCGGTAACTACCTCCAGGCTGAAGCTCTGTTAACTCGTCGTATTAACAGCGGTTTGCGTAGTGAATTTGGTAACCGTACCATTTCTGACATTGTTTCTGGTGAGCGTGATGAGTTAATGCGTGAAGCTTTAATACAAGGTTCAGAAAGTGCTTCAGATTTAGGTGTTGAAGTGCTGGACGTTCGCGTTATGCAAATTAACTTACCAACGGAAGTGAGTCAGTCCATTTATCAACGTATGCGTGCAGAACGTAAAGCTGTGGCCACAGAGCATCGTTCTGAAGGTCGTGAGCAGGCAGAGTTCATTCGTGCCGATGTTGACGCGCGCGTAACGGTAATGCTTGCCGACGCCAAACGTCAATCACGCGAGTTACGTGGTGAGGGTGATGCACAGGCGGCGAAAATCTACGCTGATGCTTATCAGAAAGATGCCGAGTTCTTTGCCTTTATCCGTAGTATGGAAGCTTATGGTGAATCATTCGGTTCCGGCAATGACATGTTAGTGCTTGATGCAAACAGTGACTTTTTCCGTTATTTACAAAATATGATGGGAAAAACTGAAGAGTAATCATGAATGAGCGTCTGATGTTTCCATCAGGCGCTCACCTCCGATGTACAAACCCTCCGATTAAAGGTAAGATCGCTCCGATTTTTTTTACGCGGGGCAATCATGAGTCAGAACGTTGTAATTCTAGGCACCCAGTGGGGTGACGAAGGCAAAGGTAAAATTGTTGACCTGTTAACCGATAAAGCCACTATGGTTGTGCGGTATCAGGGCGGACATAATGCTGGGCACACATTGGTTATTGACGGTGAAAAAACCGTTCTGCATTTAATTCCTTCAGGTATTCTACGCAAAAATGTTCAATGCGTTATTGGCAACGGCGTGGTTTTATCACCCGAAGCACTGATGGAAGAAATGGCTATGCTGGAAGCACGCAATGTTCCAGTGACAGACCGTTTGCGTATCAGCAAAGCTTGTCCATTAATTCTGCCATTCCATGTAGCTCTTGACCAGGCACGTGAACGTGCGCGCGGTAAAGAAGCCATTGGTACAACGGGGCGTGGCATTGGTCCTGCGTATGAAGACAAAGTTGCCCGTCGTGGTCTGCGCGTTGGTGACTTATTTGATATGAAGCGTTTTGGTGAGAAGCTGAAAGAGCTGGTGGATTATCACAACTTCTCCTTAGTTGAATACTATAAAGCCGATGCGATTGATTTCGATACCGTACTTAAGCAATGCGAAGAGTTCGCCGAAGTATTGAAACCTATGGTGATTGATGTACCTGCTTTACTTGATAAAGCACGTAAAAACGGCGAGTCAATCATGTTCGAAGGTGCACAGGGCACTTTGCTGGATATAGACCATGGTACTTACCCTTATGTAACCTCTTCCAATACAACCGCAGGCGGTGTTGCGACCGGAGCTGGCTTTGGTCCTCGTTATATTGATTACGTGTTGGGTATTGTCAAAGCCTACACTACTCGCGTGGGTAGTGGACCCTTCCCGACTGAACTTGACTGTGAAGTAGGCCTGCACTTAGGTGAGAAAGGTCATGAGTTTGGTGCAACCACCGGGCGCAAACGCCGTACCGGTTGGATAGACGCTGTAGCGATGCGGCGGGCAGTACAAATTAACTCTATCAGTGGCTTCTGCTTAACTAAGTTAGATGTACTGGACGGCCTTGAAGAGTTAAAGATTTGTATTGGTTATCAGCTCTCCGATGGCAGTGTGACAGAGCATCCTCCGCTGTCTGCAGAAGACTATGAAGTGGTAGAGCCCATTTACGAAACAATGCCGGGCTGGCAGCAAAGCACTGTTGGCATAACTGAACATAAAGAGTTACCGCCAGAAGCTTTAGCTTATATTGCCCGTATCGAAGCGTTAACCGGTGTACCGGTAGATATCATTTCAACTGGTCCAGATCGTAAAGAAACCATTGTCTTACGGCACCCGTTTGGGCAGTAAGAAAAAGTAGTGTATGTTACTAAAAGACGGTCAGTTTTCATCCGATGTAGATAAAAACTGACCAGTCAGAACAAAAAACTTAAAAAAATTACGCGCACCTATTGCACTATCAAATCTAGTACCATAGAATGCGCTCCACCTAACCGGTGGTGCCGGCATAGCTCAGTTGGTAGAGCAACTGACTTGTAATCAGTAGGTCCC
>TARA_R100001369_G_scaffold8045_3_pt1 | contig 148710 bp, 139 predicted proteins | sample TARA_R100001369 | Tara Oceans TARA_R100001369 (sample SAMEA2621528) | marine metagenome | biome: marine biome (ENVO:00000447); feature: surface water layer (ENVO:00002042); material: "saline water (ENVO:00002010), including plankton (ENVO:xxxxxxxx)" | depth 5 m
CGCTTTCGGCGGTAACCGTGCGGGATTTTTATAGTCGCTATATCAAACCTAATGCCAGCGATGCTCATTATCTGAAAGCATCACGCATGGCCACCATTTTCTGGGGGCTTTATGCCACCCTGTTTGCTTTCTTCGCGGGTAATCTTGGCCCTGTTATCGAGGCGGTCAACCAAATCGGCTCATGGTTTTACGGGGCGCTACTGGGTACCTTCTTACTAGCAATTTTCAGCCACCGCTCCAATGCACGAGGAGCGATGGCTGGGCTGATTACCGGCATGTTCTCCGTGTGGGCAGTCTCTGCGCTCCTTGATATCTCATGGCTGTATAACAACACGGTGGGGGTAGCGGTTTCGATGAGCGTTGGCTATCTCGTTAGCCTAACAGCGCCCGCCCCCAGCCAGGATCAGCTAAGCGATGTGATGATGGCCGAAGCTGCGCCGGATATGCAGGCCGTATTGGCCGCTAGAGCCGATAACGCGCAAGTGATTGGTCAAGAGGCACGGTTGACGCGCCGTCGCTGTATTGGCCTATTCGCGTGGTTTTGTCTCATGCTGGGCATGCTAGCGCTGCTGCAGGGCTGGGCGAATGGCTGAACGCTTAACACTTGCGCGGCAGATTGAAGAAGATACTGCTAAACGGCGCTTACAGCGCCTGGGTGCGGCGGCATGCGAGCCTGCTTGGGTCAGCCTCTGGGCGGCCGCACTTGGGCTGCCTAATGGCACGCCGGGGGCTTGGCTACTGTGTACTAAGGAAATGCGTCGTGCACTGCTATTAGTGGGTACCGAACTACCCACCCAAGTCGAAGAACCCAGCTCTGCACTTAACATTGATAATGGTTTACCGCCAACGCCAGAAGCACTAAACCGGCTGTGGCTATGGGAACGCATAGGGACACCGCGCCATTGGCGAATTCAAGTGCTGGATAGCACCCCGACGCCGATATGGCTGCCCTGCTGGCTGGGCTATGCGCGCGGCCGACAACACCGCTTGCTGGTGATCAGTGGTCTATCGGGTGAACCAATGCCGATGCTTAAACCCATCGTACTTAAGGGTCTTCAGCAGGCATATCGAAATGGGCCGGAATCAGAGACAAAGAGTTCAGGGGCAAGCGAACGAAGGGAAAAAGCAGTTTGATAAGGCCTTGATTGATAGTAAGCACTTACAAATCACCAAAGTAGTGCTGCAGCAGTGAAAGTGCCACCACCGGTGCCGTCTCTGTACGCAAAACCCGTGGGCCGAGAGTCAGTGGCGTAAAGTCAGCGGTTTGGGCAGCGGCTATATCACTCTCGCTCAAACCGCCTTCAGGGCCGATAAGCAGCGCTACCGCAGCTGGACGGTCTTGGCGATCAAACGCATTGCCAGTCGCTAGATGCAGCATCAAGCGCAGCGGCTCCTGGCGCTCTTCAAGCCATGCTGATAACGGCATCGGTGAATGCACTTGGGGCACCACCGCACGGCCACTCTGCTCGCAGGCGCTGGCCGCCACTGCCTGCCAGTGGGCTAGCTTTTTATCTTCACGGTCGCCCTTTAAGCGGACGTCACCGCGCTCGGTATACAGCGGAGTAATCGCCGCAACGCCCAACTCGACGGCCTTCTGAATGGCATAATCCATTCGGTCGCCTTTAGAGATGGCCTGGCCTAAATGGACGGGCAGCGGCGATTCACCACTGCCCGACCATACCGCTTCGACTCGCGCGAGTGTCTGCTTGCGGCTAACGTCCGCCAAGCGCACCCCTGCCTCAAGACCTTGGCCGTCAAATAGCACCAACGGTGCACCTTCGCCCATGCGCAACACGCGGGTGATGTGGCGCGCCGGGCCATCAGGCAATGCAAGTTCTCTGCCTGCTACGAAAGCAGCAGGCACATAGAGACGTGGCATTTTGCCATGCAGGGCGTACCAATCAGCGGCGTGCGTTTCTGACATGGCTTTTGGCATCGCTTAGTGAGTGTTTTCGGCGGCTTGCTTAGCTTCGCGCTGCTTACGCTGGGCGTACATCGCCTCGAAGTTAACCGGTGCCAGCATCAGTGGCGGGAAACCACCACGGTTGACCAGGTTATCCACGCACTCGCGGGCGTAGGGGAACAGCAGGTTAGGGCAGAAGGCACCTAAGGTTTGATCCAACTGCGCACCTTCAATACCGGCAATACGGAAAAGGCCCGCTTGCTCCACTTCCGCTAGGAAAGAGGTGGTACCGGTTTCGTTGTCGTTCACCTGGGCAGTGACTTTGACCACCACTTCATACTGGTCATCAGCAATTTTAGTGCTGGTGGTATTAAGATCCAGGTTCACCTTAGGTTTGAACGCCTGCTTAAACACCGAAGGTGAATTGGGCGCTTCAAACGAAATATCTTTTACATAAATACGCTGCAGCGAGAATTTGAGCTGCGGTTTTTCGTCCGCCGCGGCACCAGCCTGCGGGGTGTTGTTATCTTCCGCCATGAGAAAACTCCTGATTGTTCATTAAATAAAGGTAGCGTTGCTTACTTTTTAACCACCGGAAGGCCATCGCCTTGCCACTGCGCCATACCGCCTCTCAACTTGTAAGCACGCTCAAAGCCGGCTTTGGTGAGCTTGGCCTGTGCGGCGCCAGAACTCTGACCGTGCTTGCATACCACGATGATCGGCTGGGCTTTTACTTTATCCAGTTCGCTCATGCGGCTATCGAGGCTGCTCTGCGGAATGTTGCGCGCCCCCGCGATATGCCCGGCTTTGAAGTCTTTGTTTTCACGGATATCCAGCACCACCGCGTCTTCGCGGTTGATAAGCTGAGTGGCCTGCGAGGCAGTCAGTGCATTCGTGGAGGCACTGCGCGTTTCATAAATAATCCACGCTAGTAGCACCAGCAAAAATGCCCCAACGAGCAGGGGGTGGTTCTGTACGAATTCGAACACCTGATCGATCATCGCGAACACAATCTCTTGGTCTATGCAGAAAAAAGCGGCCTAACCGCTGCCAAAACGCGACAAGTATACACGTCAGATAGCTTCCCGCGCAGGCCCGAAGGCTGCCCGGCTTGGCCGATCGTCGCGAGAAGTACAATTCGCAGTAGATCAGTGCTAAGCCGGGCAGGCTCCTACATCATGACGCCTGGCAGTTGCCTGCGTTATGATGCCCCAAGCGTGCGCCTGTCGCGACCCCGAATTTTCGAGTCGTTCGGCTTGCCAATCTTAACGAGGTTTTTTTATGGATACTTCTCGCACCCCGCGCCCCGTGGCGCTGATTATTCTTGACGGCTACGGCCACAACCCTGAGAGCGACCATAATGCGGTGGCCGCTGCCCATACGCCGACGATGGATAAGCTGTGGGAAAGCCGCCCTCACGCCTTCGTTCACACCGATGGCCTTAACGTGGGGCTCCCCGAAGGTCAGATGGGCAACTCTGAAGTCGGCCATATGAATATTGGTGCCGGACGTATCGTTTATCAGGACTTTACCCGTATCAGCAAGGCGATTGAAGACGGCGACCTGGATGTTAATGACAACCTCACCCAGCCGATTGACGAGGCTGTCGCCAATGGCCGGCCGGTACACTTGATTGGCCTGCTCTCCCCCGGCGGCGTCCACAGCCATGAAGACCACTTTATTGCCATGGCCGAACTTGCGGCACGCCGTGGGGCTCAGCGTATCTTTATTCATGCCTTTCTAGATGGACGCGACATGCCACCGCAAAGTGCGTTGGCCTCGATAGAGCGCGCCAATGCTCGTCTGGCCGAGCTGGTGGGCGCTGATAATGGCTTTGTAGCCTCGATTATTGGCCGTTTCTACGCCATGGATCGCGACAACCGCTGGGAGCGTGTCGAGCAGGCCTACCGTCTGCTTACCGATGGCCAAGCGGAGTACTACGCCACCAGCGCTGAAACCGCTCTGCGTGACGCCTACCAGCGCGGTGAAACCGACGAATTCGTATCGGCTAGCAGCATACCGCTCAAAGACGGTCCCAAAGAAAATGCAGTTACTTTGCAGGATGGTGATGCAGCGATTTTCCTTAACTTCCGCTCCGACCGCGCCCGTGAGTTAACTCGCGCCTTTGCCGAGCCGGATTTCAACGGCTTCGAGCGGCGGGCATGCCCTAAGCTTGCAGGTAAAGGGTTGGTAATGATGACCCAGTACGCCGCTGACATTACTGCGCCTGCCGCCTTCCCGCCATCGGATCTTAATGACACTCTGGGGGAGGTCGTCGCCAAGCGTGGCTTGAAACAACTGCGTATTGCCGAAACCGAAAAGTATCCCCACGTGACGTTCTTCTTTTCAGGCGGTAACGAAGCCGAGTACGAAGGCGAAGAGCGCATCCTGGTGCCCTCTCCCCGTGATGTGCGCACCTACGACGAAAAGCCTGAAATGAGCGCCTTTGAGATTACCGATAAGCTTGTCGAAGCCATTGACGGCGGCAGCTTCGACCTGATCGTTTGTAACTACGCCAACGGCGATATGGTCGGCCACACCGGCGACTTTAATGCGGCAGTAAAAGCCATTGAAACCGTCGATACCTGCGTGGGTCGTGTCGTTGAAGCCATCGAGCGTGCAGGCGGCGCCTGCTTAATTACCGCCGACCACGGTAATGCCGAACAGATGGTTCATCCCGAAACGGGTGCACCACAAACCGCTCACACCACCTTTGTGGTACCGCTTATTTACGTTGGCAAGCGCCCAGCCTCGCTTGAGGAGGGCAAACTATGCGACCTGGCCCCCACGCTGTTGACCATGATGGATCAGAAACAGCCCGAGGCGATGACGGGTAACGCACTGATTCATTTCAAGTAATGTTTATTTGGCGCTATTTGGCAATGACCCTCCTGCTGGCGATAAGTTATGCGCCAGCAGGCTTCGCCCAGCAGGATGAAAGTGCGGCGCGCCGGCAGTTGGATGCGATTGGCCAAGAGATCGAGTCCGTTGCCCAACGCCTCAGCGCCACTGGCGAGGCCCGCGATAGCGCCGAACGCGAGCTCAAGGAAGTCGAAACCAAGCTTGCCGAGACTCATCAGCGCTTAGACACTCTACAAGCTGAGCGCCGCCAGCTGAATGATGAAACTACCCAGCTCCGTCAACATCGTGACCGACTGGAGAGCGAGCGTGCCGATCAATATGCAGCCTTGGGCCAGCAGCTCTCAGCACTTTACCGCCTTGGTCCAACGCCGCAGCTCAAGCTGCTGCTTAACCAGGGCGACCCGTCCGAGCTTGATCGTATGCAGGCGTATATGAATCGGCTGACCGAAGCACGCAATCGCCGCTTAAATGCTATCGCCCGCCTCGATACGGCGCTCGCCGATACTCAGAAGGAGCTAAGCGAGCGGCAGGCCCGCCTCGATACGCTGGCCGACGAGTTAGAAGAGCAAAGCGCGCTGCTAGCCCAGCGCACCACCGAACGGCGAGGCGTTGTGTCCAACCTGGATGACCGCTACGGCAGCGAAGAGGAGCGGCTGGCCGACCTCAATCAGAGCCGCGAAGAAGCCGAGAGGGTACTGCGCAATATCCAAGCGGAGATGGCAAAACTTGCTGAACCCACGCCCACTACGAATATTGTAAGCACCCAAGGTGACTTGCCTTGGCCGGTACAGGGTTCAATCAGTAGCAATTTTCACTATCGCGACGGCGTGCACTATAACGGTATTGTGATTCAGGCCAGCGCGGGCACCCCGGTCACTGCCGTACACACTGGCCGGGTGGTATTCGCTGACTGGATGCGGGGGTTTGGGAACTTATTGATTATCGACCACGGTGACCAGATCATGACGCTGCATGCCCACCTGCAGCAGTTCAGCGTCAGGCCTGGCCAGCAGGTCAGTCGCGGTGATGAAATTGGTCGCGTAGGTGATAGCGGTGGCCAAACCCGCGCGGCGCTCTACTTCGAAGTTCGCCGCGGGGGGGAACCAATTAATCCGCAGCGTTGGATTGCGCGTCGCTGACGGGATAAGCTGCATAACTATTGATATCTTAATGTTCACTTTCTACTAAACATTTTCAATGACAAGGTGGCGCGCTATGGCGCCACCTATCGCCCTGCGGAGTCTGCATGACGCTATCAGTTACCGGGGTATCAGCCCCCGCCAAGCGCTTCTTGGCTACCCTGCTCCCGATTGCTTTACTGTCGGCCCCGCTACCGCTGCTCGCCCAACCAGCCGGTAGTGGTGCGGTAGATGAGCCATCCTACGACCAACTACCCCTGGAAGATATTCAGACCTTCGCCGAGGTGTTTGAACGCATTAAGCGTGCCTACGTTGAGGAGGTCGATGACAGTACGCTGCTACGCAACGCTATGCGCGGCATGCTGAGCGAGCTAGACCCCCACTCCGCCTACTTGGATGAGGAGGAGTATCAGAGCCTGCGCGAGTCGACTCAGGGCGAATTTGGTGGCATCGGTATCGAGGTGGGCACCGAGAATGGCCAACTCATGGTGATTACGCCTATCGACGACACCCCCGCTTCCCGCGCGGGGCTCCTTTCTCGCGATATCATCGTCGCCATTGATGGTACACCCACCGACAGCATGTCGCTGCAAGAGGCCGTTACCCTGATGCGCGGCGAGCCGGGCACCGATCTACGCATTAGCGTGCTGCGTTCAGGCGAAGATTCGCCGCGGGAATTTATTCTGACCCGCGAGGTTATTCGCAGCGAAAGCGTTAAACATGAACTGCTCGAGCCAGGTTATGGCTACCTGCGCGTTAGTCAGTTCCAGTCACGCACACCGGAACAGGCGCGTGAAGCGCTTGAGCTTATGGATCGCGAACAACCTTTAGAAGGCTTGGTACTCGATTTACGTAATAACCCCGGTGGGGTGCTACAGGCCGCCGTCGGCATCGCCGACCTGTTCCTGGATGAAGGCTTGATCGTGTATACCGAGGGGCGCCTCTCGGATACCGAGATGTCGTTCTCCGCCTCACCTAACACTCCCGCTGGCGATGTGCCGCTGGTCGTATTGATCAATGGCGGCAGTGCGTCAGCGGCGGAAATCGTCGCCGGTGCGCTGCAGGATCAGCGGCGCGGCGTGATTATGGGCACCGATAGTTTTGGTAAGGGATCAGTGCAGCAGATTATGCCACTCGGCAATGGTGAAGGGCTCAAACTCACCACGGCGCTTTACTACACCCCCAACGGACGCTCTATTCAGGCCCAAGGTATTGAGCCCGATGTAGACGTCGTGCGTGGTCGCTTGGAAGTTGCCGAGAGCCGCCGGGAGATTCGCGAAGCCGACCTCGAGGGCCACCTAAGCGCTCAGCAGGCGCCTCGGGATCGCCAGGAGATGGCCGAGCGGCTACTCGATGATTACCAACTCAGCGAGGCGCTTAATCTGCTTAAAGCACTCAACGTAGTTGACCGTCAGCGGCGTTAACGGCAATCTGATTTAACGGCAAGTCAGCGGCAGGCGGCCGCGTTCCCCAGTCGCCTGTCGCATCAATACCCGCTTTAATGGCACCAACTGGTTCATGCCGCTCATTCCCAGGTTACGCGCCAGCGTCAACGCCGGGTCGTGGCTTCCGAACAGTACTTTAAACCCCTTCATGAGCCCCAGCATGGCGCTGTTATCAAAGCGCCGCCGGCGCTCATAGCGACTCAAGGTGCTTAACTCTCCCCAGGGCGCACCGCGCTGCCAGGCATGCACCACCTCTTCTGCCAAGACCGCCGCATCCATAAGGCCTAAATTGACGCCTTGGCCCGCCAGCGGATGAATGCTGTGGGCAGCGTCCCCCACCAGTGCGAAATGCGGCTGCACATAGTGACGGGCATGGCGCTGCACTAACGGAAAGCGGTGGGCCTTATCGCAGACCGTTACCTCACCTAGGCGATGGCCAAATGCTCTCCCCAGCGCCTCCCCAAGTGCTTCGCGGGGCAACTCACTAAGCTCAGCGGCGTGCTCCGGCGTGGTCGACCATACGATTGAGCAGTAATGGTCATTCCCTTCCACGGTTAACGGCAAAAATGCCAGCGGATGGCCATCAATAAACGCTTGTCGCGCCGCGCCACCATGGGGCTTGGCGCACGTAACGGTGGTTACCATGGCCTCCTGCTGCATATCGTCGCTGGCCACCTCAATACCGGCCATTTCGCGCAGCACCGAGTGGGCACCATCTGCGGCTATGATTAATGGCGAGTGTAGCTGTCGCCCATTGTCAAGTATCAGCCAGTCGCCACTTGAGGCTTGCTTTGAAGGATATGAGCTTGCGCGCTGCAGCGCCTGTAAGCGAGCTCCAAAAAATGTGGTGACATTGGAATGGTCAACGACCTGACTATTGAGCGCTGCCAGCGTGACGGTGTTCTCAACAATATGGCCCAGCACCGCGACACCCGCCTCGTCGGCGGAGAAGGCAATTTCGCCACTCCCTTCGGCATCCCATACCTGCATGCCTTGGTAGGGCGTTACCCGGGTTTTCTGCATCGCGGGCCAAGCGCCCAACTGGGTTAGCAAACGCTGAGAGACCGGCGTTAATGCGCTAACCCGCGGGGCTGGCAACTTGCTGTTGGCATTCTCTAGGCTTAACGGCGCGGGCTTTGCCTCAACAAGCGCTACCTGCATGCCCGCCTGGGCTAACAGCGCGCAGAGCGCGGTGCCGACCATACCTCCGCCAACAATAATCGCCTCAAAGCTTTCCACCGACGGCTTCGCAATGGATGAGTCCGTATGCATAGCGTTCCCTTGTTCATAGCCTAGGATGTATAAGCTTAACGTTCTAAGCCCATGGCGCGGCGAGCCAGCCCTCGCCGCAGCGGCCCAACCAGATTCAGGCCAATTAACCCCGCTGCGCGGGCATGGGGCAACAGCGGGAAGGAGAGCCCAAACAGCCGCACCAGACCGTCGCTAAAGCGAATCACATTGGCGCGGTCTCGGGAGCGCTGCTTTTCAAAGGCTTGCAGCGTGATCATATCGCCCAACGGCCGCTTTGCCTGCTCACCCTGCTCCAGCGCCTCGACAAGATCCATTACCCCACGCAGGGCTAAGTTGAACCCCTGCCCCGCGACCGGGTGCAAGGCATGAGCAGCGTTACCCAATACCGCCAGTCCTGGACGCACCGGTTCTTCAGCGGTGACCAGTGAAAGCGGATAGGTGTGTCGGGTGCCTACCCGGGTAAAGCGACCCACTCGGTCGCCAAACGCACGCTGAAGTTGCAGCAGAAATTCACGCTCGGGGAGCGCCATACGCGCTTGTTCGCTACCACTGGGGTGCGTCCAGATTAGCTCCATGGCCTGGCCGGGGAGCGGCAACAGCGCCATTGGGCCTTGGGAGGTAAAGCGCTCATAAGCGACGCCAAGATGGGGCTGGCTTACCCCCACGTGGGCGATCAGCGCCGTCTGCTGGTAAGATTCATGGCGGCTGCAAATACCTAACTGCTCTTTAAGACCAGAGCGTCCCCCATCTGCCAATACCGTCAGTCCTGCCTTCAACTGACTACCGTCTGAGAGATGCAGGTCATGCCCATTAGCCACGGGAGTCAGTTGCTCAACCTTCGCCGGGCAGTGCCACTCCAGCGGCAGTTGGGCAAGCCGTTGGTGCAGCACACGTCCCATCCACGCATTGGGGATTACATGGCCCAGCGCGGCGACGCCCAGCTCGTCAGCGCTCAGCCGTGTCGCTCCTAAGCGGCCGCGCTCACTGATGTGAATGCGCTTGATAGGCGTGGCCTCATCACGCATCGCTTCCCACACCCCCAACTGCTGGAAGCGCTGGGCTGAACCTTCTGCAATCGCACTTGCCCGGGCATCAAAACTGGGCTGCCAGGTCGTTTCCTGTGGCTGAACAACCATAGGCGCCGACTCAATGATCGCCACACGCCAGCCATAGCGTTCAATCAGCGGCGCCAGGGCGCACCCTAAACTGGCGCCTACCAGCCCCCCGCCCACAATCACAATGTCATGCGTCAGCGCTCCCTTAACCGCCTGATTAGACTGCTGCATTGGCTTCTCCCGACCACGACGCCGACTCATAAAGAGGTAACAATAATTTCGTAACGTAATTTACATAAAGACTGTTGTAGGCATTGATGACTGGTTACTTTTTAGCCATCAATGCTTCGATTTCAACGACCTGTTTAGGCACGTCTGCGGTCAGTACTTCATGACCTTCGTTAGTGACGACCACATTGTCCTCAATACGAATACCAATACCCTGATAGGCGTCAGGAATATCGTCTTCACTAGGAATATACAGGCCAGGCTCCACGGTGAGCACCATACCTGCAACCAGTGGCCGAGGTGTTTGCTCATCCAACCGGTAAGTGCCAACATCGTGCACATCCAGCCCCAACCAATGTGACGTTGAGTGCAGGTAAAAACGTCGATAACTCTCGTCGTCGATGCGCGCCTGAACATCGCCTTCCAGCAGGCCAAGCTCAATCAGCCCGGCAGTTAAGTCATGCACCACGCCCTGGTGGATATCAGCAAGGGTGGCACCCGGCTGGACGGCACTCACAGCGCGCTGCTGGGCGTTGAGCACCACTTGGTAGAGCGACCGCTGGGCATCATTGAACCGCCCGGACACCGGGAATGTGCGGGTGATATCACCAGCATATAACTCAAACTCGGCACCTGCATCGATCAGCACCAAGCCGTCTTCACATAGCGGTGCGCAGTTTTCAATATAGTGCAGTACGCAGGCGTTGGCACCGCTACCCACAATCGTACTGTAGGCAGGACCACTGGCCCCATGCCAGACAAACTCATGCTCTAACTCTGCCTGGAGCTGAAACTCGCTCAGCCCGGGGCGCGCCACCTGCATGGCGCGCCGGTGAGCATGGGCAGATATCAGTGCCGCATGTCTGAGCAGGGCAATTTCAGCGTCACTTTTGATTAGCCGCATCGCGTGAATCAACGGGCTGATATCCAGCCACCCTTTTAGCGGCGGCCGACCACGTCTAAGCCCGGCCTGGGCTTCATGTAAAGCATCTTCAGCCATGCTGACAGCTTCAGCATTGTCTAGCGGCAGATAAAGTAGCTCACGACCTGCCAACAATTCAGGCAGCCGTTCATCGCGTACTGCGTTTTCAAACGCCTGATCGATGCCGTATTCAGCGACCACGCCTTCGGCACCCAAACGGCGCCCTGTCCAGGCTTCCATCGTAGGGTCGCGATCCTGACAGAACACCACGCTTTTACCTTCAGCGCGCCCTGGTAGCAGCAACAGCAGCGCATCCGGTTCACGTATGCCTGTCAGGTAGTAAAAATCGCTGTTCTGGCGGAAGGCAAATTCGCTGTCCCGGGAGCGGGTCATCAGTCCGGCACCGGGGAGCACCACCGCTGCGTTATCCGGCAGTTGGGCCATTAAGGCGTCACGGCGGTGGCGGTACTCGCCCATGCTGATCGCAGGGGGTCGAGGTAACAACGTAGGCAACACAGGGTCGGACAGCATAGCGGCTCCTATCTAGGCAACGGGATTAGTGAACGGGTGCGTCAGTTTGCTCGACTTGCGGCATACCTGGGTGCTGCTCGGTATACAGCAGCATAGCGGCCATGCGGGCATGCTCGGTAAGCGCAAACAGATCGTTTTCGTTTTCGGGGCTATCGTCGATATCGGTATCTATCCGACCCAGCGCCTCCAAGTCATCAATCGCCTCACGGAGCGCCTGAGACCAACGCTCGCGCAGCTCGTTGTCGGCCACTTCATCGATCACCTCAATAAAGCCCAGCGTCCACTCTTTAAGACCCTGCGCCTGCTCGCCCAGGGAGAACAGCTCGTCGGGTAGCAGTGGGGTATAGTCCAGGTCGCTGGCGCTCAGCGCCTCCACGGTTTGCCGCCGCCAGCCTAATAGCCGCTCGGCACTTGCCTGATCCCGGGGCTGCTCAACGCCAAGGCTCTGGCAGACTTCGTCCAACCAAGCCTCTGCATTCACATCGCGTAACGCCAGCAGCGCACATAAGCGGCCATCCAAGAAAGCCGGTGACTGCATACTGCCATGGAGAAGAAACACATCTGCGACATCAGAGAAGTCCTGACGCTCATCAATCAATGACATAGTATTTAATAACCTCGTATTTACTGGGCGTGTGGGGGATAGGGCGGCGGCAATGGTGCGAGAAGCACTCGCCCGCGCGTTGACCGCGCACAAGCGCCTCTCTTATAGTGAGTGGCACCTATCTTCCTATGCTGTGATGTTAACGCATTGGGCCCCTTGCTGGCCCGTGCTGGAGTCTTTGATGAGCAACGCCAAGCGGCCAACCAAAGAAATAACCCTATTAGGGCGCGGCTATATCATTGCCTGCGACACGGGCGAAGAAGCCAAACTTGATCGCGCCGCGCGCTACTTAGACCGCGCCATGCAGGGTATCAATGCCCAAAGCAGCGTGCTGGGGAGTGAGCGTGTGGCGATCATGGCGGCCCTCAATATCACCCACGAGCTTCTTGAAGCCATGGATGAGCACCGTGCCGGTGAAGAGAGCCTGAACCGTTTAAATGAGCGCCTTGAGCGGGCATTAGCCAAAACGCGCCAGTCTTAGGCTTTACCTAAAAGCACTGTCAACGATCTAAAGACTCGGCGAACGTTTAACCCAGACCTTTGGCATTAGCCGTCGCTCTGTTAGGATGGCGGGGTTCTCTGGGGTGTACGCCAGTCGTTATAGTCCCTCGAGCCTATGCGTAATACCCAGGGGGCCAAATGCTAGCCAGGCCCGTGTGCATGTCCGTGCGTCGGAAAGCCTGACGGTCTGGCTGCGGCCACCCACCTGAACCAGTAGGTTCAGGGCCAGAATGACAGCGGCACTCTGGAGAACACCCAAAATATAGGCTATGCGAAAATATAGGGGATAAGAGAATATCTGCATGGAAAGCCTCTATCTGGACGACGATAAGCGCGCGCTCCGCCGCTCTTTACGTCACCAACGCCGAGCCCTTTCTGAGCATGAGCAACGCCTTGCGGCACAGCGCTTGTGCCAACGATTGAAAACCCTGCCTGAAATACGCCGCGCACGGCGCTTAAGTCTTTATCTGCCTGTCAACGGCGAAATCGATCCTACCCCGCTTATTCCCTGGCTACGTCAGCGTAACGTCAATATTTATCTCCCGGTTTTACGTCCGTTTAGCGCTAACCGCCTGTGGTTTGTTGCCTACCGTCCTGACACCCCAATGATAAAAAACCGTTTTGGTATTTGGGAGCCTGACGTGAGATTCAGCGCCCAACGGCGTAATCGGCTGCCCACTTGGGCGCTAGATACGTTGATTGTGCCGCTAGTCGGATTTGATGCTAATGCAAACCGCATGGGCATGGGGGGCGGATTTTACGACCGCAGCTTAGCGTTCATGCATCGGCCCGGCCCATCGCCGACCTTGATTGGTGTCGCCCATGCCTGCCAACAGGTGGCTTCTCTGCCTGTGGAACCATGGGATGTGCCTTTACAGGTAGTCGTCAGTAACCAAGGCTGCGTACGCCGCCAATAAATCGCCGCAAAAAAGGCCGACCCAATAAAGGATCAGCCTCTTTCGTCTGCTATTTGTTACCTTGCGGGGATTAACTTCCCGACAACGCCTGCGCATAGCCGGTAGCCAGCACTCCTAATGCAAATACCACCATCAACGCCATTACCATATCAGGCTTCTTCCGCCGCATGCCGCTTCTCCAACACCTTTACCGTTGCCGAATGTGCTAAATCCACCACACTTTAGTGTTTTAAAAGGGTGGCCGATTTGCTTAATTTCGCTCACGACTATAGGGCTATTAGGCCTCCGTTGACAACTAGTTTAGCGACCTTTTTTAGCCTCATTTCTGAGGATTAAGTTACGTTACGTTACTAGCAGCTCTGACGTTAAAGGTAAGCAACCACTTACACACAACTATTTACTCACACCTTATGCTTTCGCAGGGCAGCGCTAAGCCATAAATAGTCGGAAGGCCGGATTATCGCTTTCACGCCAATAACGGTAGCCGATGGCGTCTAAGTACTCCGCTACATGGGTACGATCACCGTTTGGGACTTGCATTCCCACCAACACGCGGCCGTAGGCAGCACCATGGTTGCGATAGTGAAACAGCGAGATGTTCCAGTCATGTGGCAACTGCGTCAAAAAGTTCATCAGCGCACCGGGGCGCTCGGGGAACTCAAAACGGTATACTTCTTCTTCGAAACGTTCGCTGGGGCGTCCACCACTTAGGTGACGAATATGCAGTTTCGCCAGCTCGTTGTCGGTCAAGTCTTCGACTTGATAGCCACTCTCACGCAGCTTGTCGATCACTGCCTGTCGATCTTCACCACCAGGCTTAACCTGCACGCCTACATAGATATGCGCTTCACTGCTGTCAGCGTAGCGATAGCTAAACTCGGTCACCATGCGCTTGCCTAGCGTGCGGCAAAACTTCTTAAAGCTGCCGGGTTTCTCGGCAATGGTCACCGCCAGGATCGCTTCACGCTGCTCGCCTAGCTCCGTGCGCTCGGCAATGTGCTGTAGGCGATCAAAATTGGTATTGGCGCCTGAGTTAATGCACAGCAGCGTCTCGCCTTCGGCACCGGTCTGCTGCACGTATTTTTTTAGCCCTGCCAGCGAGAGCGCACCAGAGGTTTCCGCCACTGCACGGGTATCTTCAAAAATATCTTTCACCGCCGCACACATTTCATCGGTATTGACGGTGATAACGCCATCAATCAGATCCTTGACTAGCGAAAACGGCACCTCGCCAATTTGTGCGACCGCGACGCCTTCGGCGAATACGCCCACTTGCTCGAGCACCACACGCTCCCCCGCCTCTAAGGCGGCTTTGAGGCAGGCGCTGTCTTCGGCTTCGACACCGATTACTTTGATATCCGGGCGCAGGTACTTCACATAGGCCGCGACACCGGCGATCAAACCACCGCCACCAACCGGCACAAAGATGGCGTCTAAGCGCCCAGCGTGTTGGCGTAGAATTTCCACGCCGATGGTGCCTTGTCCGGCCACCACATCAATATCATCAAACGGCGGAATATAGGTGTAACCGTGCTCTTTGATCAGCTCTTGAGCATGCTCGGCTGCGGCGGCGAAGGCATCCCCTTTGAGGATGACCTTGGCGCCTCGGGCGCGCACCGCCTGCACTTTGATATCGGGGGTAATACGCGGCATCACAATGACAGCTTTGACACCCATCAGCTTCGCGGCCATGGCCAGCCCTTGCGCATGGTTACCGGCGGAGGCGGCAATCACGCCTTTATCTTTTTGATCCTGGGTGAGCTGCGCCATTTTGTTATAAGCGCCACGGATTTTGAACGAAAACACCGGCTGTAGATCTTCGCGCTTAATCAAAATCTGGTTGTTGAAACGACGCGACAAAAAGGGTGCAGGGGAAATCGGGGTCTCACAAGCGGCTTCATAAACGCGGGCTTGGAGGATCTTTTTGACGGTTGCTTCGAGCATGCGGGTATCCCAAGGGAAGAACGTGAACGGACAAAGCTTTTATTGGTAGCAGATTACATATAGCGGCGTCTAGCCGCGTTTCCATCGGCAGGCAACGTTTAGGTCGTTATACTAACGCCACTACCTCTTTTCTCTAACTCTCCTCTGACCCACAAGGCTTTTTATGAACCAAGCTATGAACCAGGATGAATTAAAGGCCGCTGTGGCGGACGCCGCCATTGCAGAAATTCAATCTCAGTTGGAAAAGGATACCATCTTAGGCATTGGCACCGGCTCAACGGCTAACCTGTTTATTGATCGTCTGGGGCCTCTGCGCCATCACTTTAAAGGCGCGGTGGCGAGCTCCAAGGCGAGCGCCGAGCGCCTTGAGAAACTGGGCATTGAAGTTTTTGAGCTCAATAGCGTTGGTACAGTTCCTTTTTACATCGACGGCGCAGACGAAGTAAATGCTAACTTACATATGATTAAAGGCGGCGGTGCTGCGCTTACTCGCGAGAAAATCGTGGCTGCCTGTGCCGAACGCTTTATCTGCATTGCTGATGGCTCAAAGTACGTGCCTCAGTTAGGTCATTTTCCGCTACCGGTAGAAGTCATCCCCATGGCCCGCTCCTATGTCGCCCGCGAGCTGGTAGCGCTTGGTGCAGAGCCGGTTTATCGCCAGGGAGTAGTCACCGACAATGGTAATCAAATTATCGACTGCTTTGGATTTATGATCGAAGACCCGGTAGCCATGGAGGCGCGCATCAACGCTATCGTCGGTGTTGTGACCAATGGTCTTTTTGCCGCCCGCGGCGCTGATGTGCTGCTGCTAGGCAAAGAAGATGGCGTAGAGCGCATTGCGCTGAAATAAAGATTCTTCGAGACAGGCACTGGCTAACGAGACAGTAACGACGCCAATCCTGTCAGGGTGCGATCAAGTGCGCCTTTTTGCGTCTCAATCACCGCGCGGCCAGCGCGCCCAGCCTGTTGGGCGCGCACAGGGTTAGCAAAGTAGTCCGCCAAGGCACCTGCCAGGGCATCCGAGCTATCCACTAGCGTTAGCGCTCCTGCCGCTTGAAGCGGTTCAGCCACATCGGCGAAGTTCTCAATTGAGGGGCCGCTAAGCACCGGCCTGCCGAGCGCCGCCGGTTCAAGTACATTGTGCCCGCCCAACGGTACTAGGCTGCCCCCCACAAAGGCCACACAGCCTACTGCATACAGCATGGCCAGTTCACCGAGCGTATCCCCCAGGTAAACCTGAGTTTGCTTTGTGGCAGGCTGCTGTAGGCTGCGGCGGCTGAGTGTCCAGCTTTCTGTTTGGCAAAGCTTAGCGACCTCTTCAAAGCGCTGAGGGTGCCGGGGCACCAGCACCAGCAACGCGCTCGGATAGCGCTTAAGTAGCTGACGATGGGCTTTAAGCAGAAGCGCTTCTTCGCCGTCTCGGGTGGATCCCGCTACCCAAACCTGACGCCCTTCCCATTCTTTAAGTAAGTACTCACTTTCTTTAAGCACCTTATCTTGGCAAGCTATTTCAAATTTCAGCGAACCAATGATACGAGTAATATCCGTGCCGCAGCCAAGGGCATTAAAGCGTTCGGCATCCGCCGGTGATTTTGCCGCTAGCCAGCTAATCTCGGCGAGCGTGCTGGTCATTAGCGGGCGCAGGCGTTGGTAGCGCTTAAAGGCGCGGGGCGATAGGCGACCATTCACCACTGCCACCGGCACACCCTGCTGGCGGCAGGCGTGGATCAGGTTGGGCCACAGCTCGGTTTCAAACAGGATCGCGAGTTCGGGCTGAACGCTGCGTACAAAGCGTCTGGCAGCACCGGGAAAATCCAACGGCAGGAAGCGATGGGTAAGCCTTGCTTGATCGCTTGGGGTTTGCTCGCTAATAAGCGCTTGGGACTGCTGAGCACCCGTCGCGGTCATGGTAGTGAGCAGCAGGCTATGCGCTGGATAACGCGCTAATATCCCCTCAACCAGTGGTCGAGCAGCGCGTACTTCTCCCACCGAGGCACAGTGCAGCCAAATACGTGGCGCTGGAGGAAGCGGCTGAAAGCGAAACCCTAGCCGTTGAAGGCGAGAGTAAGTGGGCACTTGCTCACGCCAGATGCGCCAGCCAATCAGCGGTGAGAGCGCATACAGTGCCGCTGAGTAGGCAAGCCGAGGCCAAGTGGGTAAAGCCATTAGCGCTCGCGATCTAGAATGGAGCTAATCATCGCCGAGGTCGAAACGCCATCTTCAAAGCCCAGTACTTTAACCTCGCCACCATTGGCCATAACCGCCGCGCCCCCGGCGATATCTTCTGGACGATAGTCGCCGCCTTTGACCAATATATCGGGTAGTACCGCTTCGATCAGTGCCTGAGGAGTATCGTCGCTGAACGGCACAACCCAATCGACAGCCCCTAACCCCGCCAACACCTGCATACGCCGGTTAAGCGGATTAATAGGCCGCTTAGGCCCTTTCAGACGACCAATGGAGGCGTCGTCGTTAACCGCGACGATTAAGCGGTCACCCAGGCGCTTGGCCTGCTCCAGGTAAGCCACGTGGCCCGCATGCAAAATATCAAAGCAGCCGTTGGTCATGACCACCCGTTCACCGCGTAGCTGGGCAGCACGCACCGCCTCGATCAATACATTCGGTTCAATCACCCCAAACTCAGCCAGCTTATCGCCGTGTAAGGCAGTGTAGAGCTCGGCGATCGAGAGCGTGGCCGTGCCCGGTTTGGCCACTACCAGCCCTGCCCCCAAATTAGCCAGCATCATTGCTTCGGGAAAGGCGTGGCCTGCCGCTAGCGCTAGCCCCATTAAGCCAATAACGGTATCGCCTGCCCCTGTTACATCGAAAACTTCCTGAGCGCGGGTGGGTAGGTGTAGCGGCGCATGCCCTTCACGAATCAGCGTCATGCCTTTTTCGCTGCGAGTAATCAGCAACGCTTCCAGCTCCAACTCAGCACGTAGCGCTTCGCCCCGGTTAGATAGCTCCGCATCCGTCGCGCAAGGGCCGACCACGGCTTCAAATTCAGTCAGATTGGGGGTGATTAAACTCGCCCCACGGTATTTGCTGAAATCTTGCCCTTTCGGATCGATTAGTACCCGCTTGCCCTGGGCTCTTGCGTTGGCTATCAGGTTCTCTACTTGGTTCAACGTGCCTTTGCCATAGTCGGAAAGGATCACTACGTCGCAGCCGGGGAGCGCCTTTTCTACCTGAGTCACCAGCATATTGGTATCGACACTGTCCAAACGCTGCTCGAAATCAAGGCGCAGCAACTGCTGGTTACGACTCATCACACGCAGCTTGGTAATCGTGGGTATCTCGGCGCTACGCTGAAAGTAAGTACTCACACCTGAGGCAGTCAAACTAGCTTGTAGTATCTGCGCGTTGTCATCGTCTCCAATCACGCCCGCCAGCACCGCGTGGCCGCCCAGGGAGGTAATGTTCAGCGCCACATTGGCCGCTCCGCCTGGGCGGTCTTCAACATCTTCTACCCGAACTACTGGCACAGGCGCTTCGGGGGAAATCCGCGAGGTACCTCCATGCCAATAGCGGTCAAGCATGACATCGCCGACCACCAGTACACGGGCATGTTCTAAGGCGGTTAAATCAATCTTCATCGGTGCTCCCTGCGCTGGCATTCAAAGCAGTATGCGCCAGCAGAGTATCCAGTTTAGCGATAACGTCGTCTGCTTTAATTAGCATCATGGCGCTTGGGTGACGCACCCGTTGGCCCCAGCCCACCTCGTCTACCGACTTATGCAGATAAGTACGTACCGCGTCAGGGTAAGCGTTGACCGCAAAATCACGCCACAAATAGGGCGCGGCGCGCTGGGGGTTGGTCGATGCATAAAGACCCAGTGCCGGCGTTCCCATGGCATTGGCCATATGGATCGGGCCGGTATCCGGCGCTATCACCGCTTGGGCTTGATCGATCAGCGCTAAAACCCCTTTCAGTGAGGTGCCGCCAATGGCGTTAATGACACTGGCTGGCTGGCAGAGCGCTTCAATTTGCTCGCCTATTTCACGCTCCAGGGCACTACCGCCACCGGTCAATACGCTTTTTAGACCGTGCTGCACCCAAGCGTGCTCAATCACGCTCGCGTACCCCTCTACCGACCAATTACGAAAATTACGCAGGCGCACGTTGCTGCACGGGTTAATGACAAGGTAGGGCGACTCACCTCTGATCACCCGTGCTTCATTTCGTGCCATATCGGGCACAGGTAAATCCCACTCTAGATGGTCGTCCTTTACTCCGAGTACCCGTGCGAAATCCATAAAAGACTCCAGCACATGGGCATTAGGGTGCGGTGCAAGCTGATGCTGGGTGAACCAGTGCTGAGCATCTTTGGCACGCGCCTTGTCATAGCCCACGCGTACGTCGGCCTTCAGACCAAGCGACAGCACGCTGGCACGAATGGCCTGCTGCATATGCAGCAGCACATCGAAGCGCGTATCGGCAAGCTGCCGCCATAACGCACGCATACCGGCAATGCCGGTCGACTTGTCGTAAACAACGAACTCGACCCCGGAAAGCCCCGCCAGTAGACTGTGCTCCCCCTTACCGATAATCCAGGTAATGCGCGCATCGGGCCACTGGCGCTGTAACGCCCGCACCGTGGGCACAAGATTGCACACATCTCCTAGGGCGGAGAGGCGCAAAATGGCAATGTGGTTAGGCTGAACAGGCAGAGAGGGCTTCATGCGCTTAGCGGCACTCCGGCAGAGAAATTGGCTGATTTTACATGATGTAGACAGTTTATGTGACGCGCCGGGAACACACCAAATTGAACCAGACTTATTCACGCGCGATTATTGGCGTGAGCGCGGATTAATTGTGGGCGAAGCACCAGGCCGGGGCAGTAGTCTGTTTTTACAGTCAACGCCGACCGAGCAGTGGGTATTAAGGCCCTATCGCCGGGGGGGCATGGCGGCCAAACTCAGTGAAAAGCGCTACCTATGGACTGGCGCTGAGCGCACCCGGGCATTTAGTGAACTGCGTTTAACCGCCAAGCTTTTTGAGCAAGGGCTGCCGGTACCTCGCCCCGTAGCAAGCTGTGTTACCCGCTATGGGCTTACGTATGAAGCCGCGTTGATTACCGTGCGCATTGCCGGCGCCAAAGTATTCGCTGAGCTACTCGCCAACGATCTGGCGGATGAAGCGTTGTTAAAGCGTGTAGGTGCTATGATTTACCGCTTTCATCAAGCGGGGCTTGATCATGTTGACCTGAATGCGCGTAATATTTTGATCGACCCCAGTGGCGCACCTTGGTTGATTGACCTTGATCGCTGCCGCCTCCGTGCGGCGGGAAAGTGGCAGGAAAAGAATTTAGCTCGCTTAGAGCGCTCGCTAGGAAAGTTTTCTGCAACCTCACACAGCTCAGCATTAATGGGCAGCATTCGGCAAGGCTACTGTAGCTAAATGTTTAATGCGACTCATTCAAAAAGTTTAAAAAGCTGTCAGTCCACCAATGAACGTTAATTTGTCATAGATGCAGCAAACAACTGAGAAACTGAGTATATGCAAAGAAAGATCTCTTCAAGCTTATGGGAAACACATTATTTTGGAAAAACCCCCCTACCCTTGATAGCGATAGGCGTATTAACTACGTTGTTTTACGTTTTTTCAAAGCCTCACTTTGATGTTTTTAGTGACTTCAATAAATTAGCACTATCTCTCTCTGGTTTAATTAGCATTAAAATTTATGCCGCACCAGTCTGGAAACACTCTGTGTTTCATATGTTTTGGTGGGCCTTAATATTAGCAGTATGTCATTGGTTTTTTTTAACATTGGTACTTCCTGATCTGGCAGGTGACTACCCTAAACTGGATCATATTGCCCGACTGTTTGTATTTATTATATTTGCATGGTGGCTTGCTGGCAGCACACAGAACACGCTACTTTTCTGGAGTATTGCTAGCGCAGCTGTCGTTTTGGCGCCATGGATCGCTGGCGATGGCCTCGCTGATTTTCAGCGTGGTTTTCTCGGCGAACGCATTGGATTTGGTATTCGTAACGTTCAGCATTCAGCAATGTTTTTCGGCACGGTACTGCTTGGATTGCTTATTTTTTTACCACGGCTGTTAAGGGCCCCTCTACAACACTATGGCAAACTAGGTTTATGGATGCTCGCTTTTATTATCATTATAGCTGGCGTTATCATTTCACAAACTCGCGCCACTTGGCTAGGTATGATAGCAGGCTTACTAACGACACTTTTCTTAATTTTTATTGAGCATCGAAAGAGTTTTTCAAAAAAACACCTACTCATATTTTTTATTTTATCAGCATGCTTAGCGATTCTGATTATTACCAATAGCTCTTTAGTCGTTGAAAGAGCTACTGCAGAATTGGATACCATTCAGGCACTACTCAGAGGTGATTGGAGTTCTGTTCCCCTATCAACCAGTGAAGTACGTTCTAGTGTAGGAGAGCGACTGTATAGTTGGCGCGCCGCGATCGATATGATTGTCCAGCGCCCCTTGCTAGGCTGGGGTGAGCAAGGCATTGATTATCTATTTGATAACATCCAATATAATCAAGCACACTATCAAGCTTTAAATTTTGGTCATCTACATAACCTCTATCTTGAAATCACACTACAGTATGGCTTGTTAGGTCTAGCTGCTTACTTTTATCTACTAGGGTGGTTTATAGCAAACGCACGGCTTGCTTGGAAGCGTGGCGACATGCCGGGTGATGTACTGCTATTTTTCTATGCTTTTTTATGCTTTTGGAGTGTGATTAATCTTTTTGAATCATATTTGATATTTTGGACAGGTGTGTTTCTTTTTAATGTTGTTATGGCGGGCGGCCTTACCCATATATGGAAACCCACATTACGCACTAACAGCTCAACGCCCTTTGTTATACCGGAAAAGAATCGCAAATGATTAATATTGTCCTGTGCTCCGATGAGGCTTATGTAGATAAAGCCGCTGCCGTGATAGCGTCAACCGTTTGTCACAGCGAGATACCAGAAGCGCTGCATTTCTATATATTAGGATACAAACTATCTGCAAGTACTCATCAAAAGCTGCACAACTGGTTTACGACACTGCCTGCTGAGCTAACGATCATTGAAGCTGAGAATAGTCGCTGGCCACAGTTAACACTGGGTCGTTTTGGGCCCGCCGCCATGCTGCGCCTAGGCATGCACAATTGGCTGCCACCAAGCTGCCAGAAAGTTATTTATTTAGACTGTGACCTTGTAGTGCTAGACGATATCGCCAATTTGTTGGTATTCGACATACAGGGCGCTCCCATAGCTAGTGTGGCTAATCTACAAGGAACCGAGCAGAGTAGAATGGGCCTTGGTTATCAACACTATTTTAATTCCGGCGTCCTTCTGGTGGATCTAGAAGGATGGAAAGCTCGCAATGTGCTAGATCAAGTAGAGCAAATATTAAAGCAGCACGATTACACCTTAAGTTATCCCGATCAGGACGCATTAAATCTCATTTTCCAAGACTGGTATCGACTACCCATGCGCTGGAATATGCAGCCATACGCTTACACAGCCGTAGAAAAAAAAGTAGCTCACTATGCTGATTGGCAGAAGGAACTTGAACACGCTATTCGTGAACCGGCGATCATACATTTTATCGGTGCGCGGAAACCCTGGCACGCCGACAGCCGGCACCCACTTTCCTATTTGTATCGACACTACCATTCATTAACGCCCTGGGGAGAGTCTGTAGGAGCTCCCCCCCCCTCTCTCCAACAGCATTTGAAGCATGCACTATCGTGGCTTAAGAACCGACGCCGTCGCCAGCGATTGCAGTGCAACCCTGTGATACAACTTCCGCCACACCAAAAGGACTCGCCCACATGAAGGTATTAATTGTTGTGCGTACGTTAAAAATTGGTGGCATGGAACGGGTAGCGGTGAACCTTGCGGACGCCTTTGCGGAACACGGCCATGAAAGTCATTTGATGTACTTTAAACCGCGCCCTCCCCAGCTAGAGCCGAGCAATGAAAAAGTTAAAGTGCACCATTTCGCACTGTCTCAGGCGATGTGGAGATCGGGTGTAGGCGGCATTATTGAGGTGGCAGCACGCCTGCTCAATAGCGTGTTGAGGAAAAGCTATTTTTTATTGTCAGGCTGGTGGGGTGGAAAACTTTTTCGTCGCGAAGTACGTCGCCTTGAGCGCCAATATGGCGCTTTTGATCGGATTATTTTCCGCGGCATTGGTACCTTTGAAACGGTATGGTCCTTCCAAGACCCCCGCGCCTGTTATGTTCTGGAAAATATCGTCAAAACTACCTCAGGTCATGCCCCTTGGCTAGAGCGACTAAAAGCACGCTGTCTGTTTTATAACAAACACTTAGTAACAGTATCACACGGCGTCGAACAGCAAATCGCCACTGCCATGCAGACGCTACAAGTCAAGCCGTCCTCGCTGAGAACCATCACCAATCCATGCCCTTTAGGGGCTATTCGAAAGGCTATGTGCGAGGACTTCCCGGAGCGGCCCAATTCTCCATATTTACTCAATGTAGCCCGCTTGGTACCGCAGAAAAACCATCACCTTCTACTGCGAGCGTATGCCAAGATGCGCACAACGCTTCCACTGGTGATTGTCGGCGAGGGGCCACTGCGCAAAGAGCTGGAAGCACTAGCCGTTGAGCTGGGTATTGCGGCACGGGTTACTTTTACCGGTCGCCAACTAAACCCTTACCCTTGGATGCATCATGCACGCCTATTCATCTTGAGCTCTGCACACGAAGGTCTTGGTATCGTATTACTTGAAGCACTGGCCTGCCAAACGCCGATAGTCTCGGTCGATTGCCCAGGCGGGGTACGTGATATTATGACTGGTGAGCTGGAAGCTTACCTGTGTGAAATGACGCCGGAGGCGTTAGCAGCCCGTGTCGATGCCATTCTTGATGCTGACGGCTATGCTATTGATGAACGTTGGCTGGAACGTTTTTCTCCAGCGCACATTACTACTGCCTTTTTGCAAGAGATGCCTGTTTCATGATATCGGCTAATATTATTACCTTTAACGAAGAAGCCAATATTGCGGACTGTATTGCTTCCGCTCGCCAAGTATGTGACGACATCGTTGTGGTGGATTCAGGCAGCCAAGATCGCACCACCGCTATCGCGCGTGAGTTAGGTGCCAAGGTGGTTCAACAAGCCTATTTAGGTGATGGAGTTCAAAAAAATATCGCACTCGCGCACGTAAAGTACGACTGGGTGCTCAGCTTAGACGCCGATGAACGCCTAACGCCAGAGATGGTCGGAGCGATTGGACAGCTAGACCTAGCTGCAACCGAGCATGACGCCTTTGCCTTTCGTCGCCGCAATATGATTGGCTCACGCTGGATTAGAGTCTGTGGGTGGTATCCCGATTACTGTATTCGACTCTACAACCGACACCATGCTCGCTTTGCTGATGTAAAACAGCATGCCAGCATAGGGGCTGCCAACCCCAAGCGACTTAATGCAGATATAGTACATTACTCCTTTGCTAACTTAGGTCAGTTATTTGCCAAGCCAGGGCGAAACTTCAGCGGTCGTGCGGCCAAGATCATGTTTCAAAAGGGGAAGCGGGCAAACGCTTTTTCACCGTTTGCACATGGCCTGAATGCCTTCGTACGCAAATATATATTTCAGCGAGGCTTCATGGGTGGAGTAGATGGTATGACTGTTGCGATCAGCGCAGGGCTCAATAGCTACTTAAAGTATGCCAAGCTGCTCGAATATCAACGCGATCCCAAAGTGCTTGAAGCGGAAGACTTTAATAAGGTTTGGTGATTGATGCATATTACTCATGTAAATTTGGCGCGTGGTTTTCGCGGTGGCGAGCGTCAAACTGAGTTATTAATTAAAACGTTAGCAGAGCATGCACCAAACGATATTGCACAAACGCTGGTTTGCCGTCGAGACTCGCCAATGCGCCAACACCTCCAGGGTGTAGCCCGACTCAACTTTCAGGCAGCCAATCACCAGTTAGCGGGGCATTTTGATCTCGGCGGGACATCGCTCGGCAAGACACAGCTGGTACATGCCCACGATGCAAAAGGCGTTCATTGGGCTTACTTACACTACCGTTTAAAAGGCACGCCCTATTTAATTACACGCCGTGTCGATTCCCCCGTTAAACGTAAGTGGTTTAACCAGCAGTGTTACTCTCAAGCATCCGCCAGGGTTGCTCTCTCCCACGACATAAAGCGTCTTCTGGAAGACAATCAGTGTGGCGACGTTACCTTGATACCCAGTGCCTATGCGCGCTTAACGCCCTCGCCTGAGGCGACCAAAAGTTTTCGCAATGATTTTGCCGATAAATTTTTGGTCGGCCATGCAGGCGCCATGGTTGACCGTCATAAAGGTCAGCGAGTGCTATTGCAGGCTGCGCAGAAGCTTGAGCATCAAGCGCCTGATATACAGTTTATTTTTCTAGGCGACGGCGAAGATGCAGAAACGCTAAAAGCAGAATCGTCGTCACTTAGCAATGTTTCCTGGCTGGGATTTAAAAGCAATATTGCCGACTATCTAGCTGGCCTGGATGTGTTTGCATTTCCTTCACGCAATGAAGGCTTGGGCTCCGTGCTGCTGGATGTCATGCAGCTAGGCGTTCCTGTCATTGCTACCAAGGTTGGCGGCATACCCGATATCGTCAAGCACGAACAAACGGGGTTACTGATACCGCCCGGTGATGCCGGTGCGCTGGCTAACGACATTATGCGATTAAGACAGGACGCCGCTCTTCGACAACGATTGGCCCAAGGAGCCACTGAACGTTTAGATCATTATAGCCCTCAGTCAATGACTGCAGCGTACTGGCACCTCTATCAAACAATAGTGAGTTAATGATTATGCTTGCGGCTTCTGCAAAAGCGCATAAAAACCTTCATAAGCTAGGCTTTTATGCGCAACATACCGTTCACCGCCTAATTCCCAGTACGTTTCTGCAACGGCAAAGATTAACTTTACTTCGCTCATTAAAGCGATTGTCAAAAGAGGAGCAGCAGCAGCTACTTCTCCGAGTTAATTACTGTAATCAACTGGAGAAAAACGTTGAACTGCCTGAGGAGGCTATAAGCTTATCTAGTTTCAAACGCGAGAAAAGCGGCACTTATTACTTGGATTTGCTCAGTGTGTTGCGCTATTTTCCGCCTGAACTACGCTTCTGCCATCGCTTTGGTGATGTAACCACCGTGCCAGACGCGCCTACCTTAGTGAAAAGCCGGCCCATTAATGACCACAATCAAAACTCAGTTTTACTTAAGTTAAACCGTGTTCGTCATTACTACACGGTGAAAGATCCTCACCGCTATGATGACAAGCTTGACCTTGTAGTATGGCGTGGTTCTTGTCATCAAGAACATCGGCGTCAATTCATTCGAGACTTTTATGATCACCCGCTATGTAATGTGGGTGATATTCACAAAAATGCGCAAGGTCAGCCCTGGCATAGCCAATTTATGTCGGTACTGGAGCAACTGAAATATAAGTTCGTACTCAGTATAGAAGGCAAAGATGTGGCAACGAATCTCAAATGGATAATGGCCTCTAATTCACTCTGTTTTATGCGACAGCCGCGCTTTGAAACATGGTTTATGGAAGGCACTTTGTTACCTGACTATCACTATGTGCAGCTCAAAGATGATTACTCCGACCTTGAGGAGAAAGTCACCTATTACCTTGAAAACCCCGCGGCGGCAAAAAAAATTATCGGTAATGCTAACCGCTACTTCGCTCAATTTATGAATACTGATAAAGAACGCTTGATAGGTCTTTTGGTTATGCAGAAATATTTCGAGCGCACCCATCAACTTCTCCCGTATTAGCCGTTATTATCAGAGTTATCAACTTTCTGTAGTGTCCCTTTTTCACTGTTTATATTAGGTAAATGTCATCATACGTTATCGCTCTTTCATTGCATGGGGAACCGCTAGGCTAGCCACCATTGCATTGACGCTAATTGGCCTCAGCCTGGGTTACACGGTCACGGTAATGACCCGACTGCCCTGGTGGACGCTATTTTTTGTAGCGGCCGCATGGATTGGTGTGGGGCTTAAGCTGCGCTGGGGCCAGCCTGCCAATGCCCGCTATCGTAAAATGTGGCCCTGGTCGCTTGTTCCGTTAAGTCTTTGGGGTGTTTACGTTTACTTGGCGGACAGCTTTGGCATTGTCGATTTGGGTGCGGTGTTTTTTCACCTCCAGGCAGGCATGGCCGAGCATGGTGGCGCAGGCAAAATGATTTCCGCGGTGCTCTATACGTTAATAATGATTGGCGTACTGGCAGCCGTGACGTGGCTATCACGCCACGACCAGCGCTGGCGGTTAGCCGAGCGCTTTTTCGCTATTATATTATTGGCTAGCAACCCGCTACTTTATGGCCTAGGTCAACGCAGCGCGGCCATTGTCACTGATGACGGTGCCTGGCTGGATCGACGCTACAAGCCGCCCCCCACCGAGGAACTTAGGGACGCCCCTAACTTACTCATTCTGTATTTGGAAAGCATAGAGCGCACCTACTCCAATGACATATTTGGGGATGCCTACGCCAGTCTCAACGCCCTAGGGGAACGAGGTGCCGTTTTTGAGGGCGTGCGCCAGATGGATAATACGGGCTGGACAATGGCCGGCATGATTGCCAGCCAGTGCGGCGTGCCATTGATGCCTGCTGGACTCCTTCACGACAGCCAGTTCGAGCCTCTTTCCAAGGTTGTTCCCGGGGTCGATTGTCTCGGCGACATCCTTGCTGCACAGGGCTACCAACTAAGCTATCTAGGCGGTGCTAGCACACAATTCGCGGGTAAAGGACTGTTCTATCGCGGCCACCAATTCAATACGGTGAAAGGGCGTGAAGATTTAGAGCCCCTGCTAGAGAATCCTGAGTATGTGAATAGCTGGGGCCTGTATGACGACACGCTGTATGACATCACCGCCGATGAGATCAGGCGTTTAGATAGCCAGAATAGCGGTCCCTGGGGCGTAGTTAGCCTCAATCTGGCAGGCCATGCGCCCAATGGTTATCCCTCCCAGTCGTGCGTGGAACGTCAAGGAGAGTTTGACGGCCAGGATATTCTTTATTCAGTGGAATGCGCGACGTGGCTTGCTCGGAATTTGATTGAACGTTTGGAATCGGAGGGGCTTCTCGATAATACCTTGGTGGTCATACTTAGCGATCATCTGACGATGCGCGTTTCTGTGTGGGATCAATTGACCGCGCTAGACCGCGACAACACGCTGATAATGCTGGGCAACGATATCGAGCCACAGCGGATTCGGCGAGACGCTACCATGTTGGATGTTTTTCCCACGATACTCGATGCGCTGGGCTTTAATTTGGAGCGCGACCGCGCTGGATTGGGCACTTCGCTTTTCAGCAATAATCGCACGCTGGTAGAAGCCCACGGTATCGAAGTGCTTAATGAGCGTTTACGGGAAGAGACGGCGCTTCAGCACCGCCTTTGGGAGGGTATTTCCCCTCAGCGGCGCGAGTCCGACGAGCCTTCTCAAGCAGTCACTCAAGAGCAGACCCTAGAGACGCCTGCTGACGAGGCAGATGAAGTGGAGCTCATCCATTAACGATCACACTCTCCCACTGATGAGCCGCATGAATCTGTTGATAGACTTGCTCAACGCTAAGCAGATTCAGGCAATTGGTATGCCCCAATGGGCAGGTACGCTGAAAGCATGGAGAGCAGGAGAGCGCTAGGTAGTGAATGACGGCGTTATCCGTCAGCGGCGGCGTGTAGGCGGGCGATGAGGAGCCGTACAGCGCATGGACACGAACACCTACCGCTGCAGCCACATGCATTAACCCCGAGTCGTTGGTGACTACCTGCCGACAATCCGCCAACAGATCAACCGCATCAGCCAGCTGCGTCTTACCACACAGATTATGGGCATGGGAAAGCCCCTGTGTGATCTCCTCGCCCGCCAGGTGATCCTTTGCCCCCCCGAGTACGCGGACTTCAAACCCCTCTTCCACCAGCCGTTTGGCTAACTTGTGGAAGTAGCTGACCGGCCACTGCTTGGCGGGGCCGTACTCAGCGCCCGGCATCATGCCAATCGCCGTGCGGGAAGAAAGCGAGTGGTTCAGGCGTAAATTGACCAGATTATCGCGGTCAATCTGCAGGCGTGGCTTGGGTAGCACGAAATCACCGCTAGCGGCTTCTTCCAGGGGTAGCCCCAAGGAAACAAAGCGCTTTACCGTTTGATCCAGCACCTGCTTGTCGAGTTTACGGCGCTCTTTGAGAAGCCCATAGCGATGTTCGCCTAAAAAACCTATACGCTCAGGAATGCGTGCCATGAAGGGTACCAAAGCTGCCTTCCACGAGCGTGGTAGTACAATGGCACGATCAAAACGTCCACGCAGGCGGTTGGCGAGTTCACGGCGACTGGCCAAGCCAAATTCACCGTGCCCCACTGTCAGCGGCAGCACTTCATCCACTTCGGGCATACGCTCTAAAATAGGCTGTGACCACTTTGGTGCAACCACCCCTATCGTCGCGCCTGGCTGGCGGGCTTTTAAGGTCATAAACAGGCTTTGTGCCATGACCATGTCACCGACCCACGAAGGGCCAATCACCAGTAAGCGCTGAGCTGAATTAGCCATTTAACCACCCCAAGTAGGCCTTCACCCCTTGAGCAACGGTTTTAAACTCAACATCGCAGCCGCTCTCACGTAGCTGACCAATGTCAGCTCGGGTATAGCTCTGATAGCGTCCTTTGAGTTCTTCGGGGAAGGCAATGTAGTCAATCTCACCTTTACCGTAAAAGTCGATAACCGCCTCGCCAATGGCTTTAAAAGGTTCAGCCCGACCAGTGCCAAGATTAAAGATTCCTGACTTGTCAGGATGATCCAAAAACCAAAGATTCACATCGACCACATCGCCCACATAAACAAAGTCACGACTCTGCATGCCTGCCTCGTAGCCGTCATAGCCGCCAAACAGCTTGAGCGTTTCACCATTACGAATTTGCAAGTGGTTGTGATAGGCCACACTGGCCATTTTGCCCTTATGCTGTTCACGGGGGCCGTAGACATTAAAGTAACGAAAGCCCACGACTTGAGTGGTTAACTCGCTCCAGCGCGAGCGCACGTGCTGATCAAACAGCAGCTTGGAATAGCCGTAAACGTTAAGCGGCTTTTCGCACTCGGGTACCTCTTTAAATACCTCGCTGCCGCCATAGGTAGCGGCTGACGAGGCGTATAAAAAAGCAATACTCTGCTGCTCGCAGTAATTAAGCAGCACTTTGGAGTACTCGAAGTTATTCGCCATCATGTAGTGGCCATCCCATTCGGTAGTGTCCGAGCAGGCGCCTTCATGGAAAATAGCATCGATCTTAGGTAGCTCGACGCTTTCACCACGCAGGGCAGCTTTTACCCTGGCGAGGAAATCATCTTTATCGAGATAATCGGCCAGCGTGCAGTCGGCTAAATTGACGAATTTTGTGCCATCGCGTAGATCGTCAACGACCATCACATCGTTTCGACCGCGGGCGTTCAATGCTTTAACTATGTTGGCCCCGATAAAACCGGCACCGCCTGTTACCACAATCATACTGTTCTCCTTACCTAAAGCGGCTTGTTGGCATACGTGCCTATAACCCATCTGCCTAGGATTGTATACTTGACGCCTTATGAATTCATGGCCAACGGTGCTTTCCGCGATGAGTGTCTCGACAAACCAATCGACACCCGATGTGTCGACCTTTCAAGGCTTGATCCTTGCTCTGCAGCAGTACTGGGCAGAACAGGGTTGCGTCATCCTTCAGCCGCTCGATATGGAAGTCGGCGCGGGCACCTTCCACCCCGCTACCTTCCTGCGGGCGATTGGTCCCGAAACCTGGAATGCTGCCTATGTACAGCCTTCCCGCCGACCTACTGACGGCCGCTATGGCGAGAACCCTAACCGCCTTCAGCACTACTACCAATTCCAGGTGGTGATGAAGCCATCGCCAAGCAACTTGCAGGATCTCTATCTGGGTTCACTCAAACGCCTTGGTCTTGATCCGCTGGTGCACGATGTGCGCTTTGTCGAAGATAACTGGGAATCCCCTACTTTGGGCGCCTGGGGCCTGGGCTGGGAAATCTGGTTAAACGGCATGGAAGTCACCCAGTTTACCTACTTTCAGCAGGCCGGTGGCATCGAATGCTACCCGGTCACCGGCGAACTGACCTATGGGCTTGAGCGCATCGCCATGTACTTGCAGGACGTCGACAGTGTGTATGACCTCGTTTGGGCCATTGCCCCCGATGGCAGCAAAGTGACTTATGGCGATGTCTATCTGCAAAACGAACGCGAACAGTCCGCCTACAATTTCGAACATGCCGATGTCGATCAGCTATTTGCTAACTTTGACCATCAGGAAAAAGAGTGCAGCAAGCTGCTCGCCGCCAGCCTGCCGCTGCCGGCCTACGAACAGGTCCTGAAGGCATCACACACGTTCAACCTATTAGATGCCCGTCACGCTATCTCGGTCACTGAGCGTCAGCGCTTTATCCTGCGCGTTCGCACTATGGCCCGGGATGTCGCCACTGCTTACTTTGAGTCGCGTAAGGCCGAAGGTTTCCCCATGGCGCCAGAAATACTTCGCCGCGAACTACTCGCCGATCAGGGAGAGGACTAATGGCTGTAAATACGCTTTTACTAGAACTCGGTGCAGAAGAGCTGCCGCCCATGGCTCTGGATGCTCTTTCCGATGCGTTCGCCGCGAGCATCGAGAAAGGTCTACAAGAAGCCGATGTTCCCTTCGCCAGCGTTACCGCTTTTGCAACGCCACGGCGTTTAGCGGTACAGGTGCATGAACTGGCCGACAAACAGCCTGATCGTGACGTTGAGCGCCGTGGCCCTGCACTGGCGGCTGCCTTTAAGGATGGCGTTGCCACTAAAGCCGCGGAAGGCTTTGCCCGCTCTTGCGGTGTAAGCGTCGACGAGCTGATTCATTTAGAAACCGATAAAGGTACTTGGTTAGGTTTTCGTGAGCAGCAACCGGGAGAATCTATTCAAGCGTTGTTGCCTGAGATTATCCGCAAATCAATTAGCACCCTCCCCGTGCCTAAAAACATGCGCTGGGGAGCTTCACGGGTTGAGTTTTCCCGTCCCGTGCATTGGCTGGTAGCCATTTACGGTAATGACGTAGTGGCCGCCGAGGCACTTGGCCTAGAGGCTAGCTGCACGACCTACGGTCACCGCTTTCATGCTCCTGACGCTATTCAGCTGCCACACGCCGATGAGTATGTGGCTACGCTGGAAAATGCCTATGTACTGGTGGATCGTGAGCAACGCCGCGAGCGTATCCGCGAACAGGTATTAGCAGAGGCCGAAGTGCAGGAGGCCAATGCGGTTATCGACGAAGAGCTCTTGGTAGAAGTAAGCGGCTTGGTGGAATGGCCAGTCGCCCTTACCGGTAGCTTTGATGAGCGCTTTCTGGAAGTGCCCGCCGAGTGTTTGATCTCCTCGATGAAGGCTAACCAGAAATATTTTCACCTGTTGGACGACGCTGGCAAGCTGAAACCGCTATTTATCACCATTGCCAATATCGACAGCGCTGACCCCGATCAGGTCATTGCCGGTAACGAGAAAGTCATTCGTCCTCGCTTAGCCGATGCAGCGTTTTTCTACGACACCGATCGCAAGTACACATTAGCGTCGCGCATCCCACAGTTAGAAAGCGTGGTATTCCAGCAGCAGCTAGGCACCCTGGCGGATAAAGCTCGCCGCAGTTCGGTTATTGCGACATTTATTGCCGAACGTATCAATGGCGATGTGGCTCACGCCCAGCGTGCCGTGGCACTCGCGAAGTGCGACCTTGTGACGGAGATGGTGCTCGAATTCCCCGAACTTCAGGGCATTATGGGGCGCTACTATGCTCAGCAAGATGGCGAACCCACGGAGGTTGCCCAAGCCCTGGAAGAGCAATACTTGCCGCGCTTTGCTACTGATGCGATTCCCCAAAGTGCTACGGGCAAGGCATTAGCCCTGGCGGATCGCCTCGATACCCTAGTAGGCATCTTTGGGATTGGCCAACGCCCAACCGGTGCGAAAGATCCTTTCGCGCTACGTCGTGCTTCGATTGGCGTGATTAACATTCTGGTCAAAGGCGATCTGGATCTGGATCTGCGCGAGCTGCTTACGGTTGCCTCTGAGCAGCACCAGGGCCTCCCCAAAGCTGATGGGCTGGTTGAGGACGTGCTGACGTACATGTTGGATCGCTTCCGCGCCTGGGGCCAGGATGAAGGCATCAGCCCAGAAATGTACCTTGCCGTTCGTGCACGCCCTGTCACAAACCCTCTCGACTTCGCTCGCCGCCTGCGCGCGGTGAAGGCCTTTGCCCAGCGTGACGAAGCCACAGCGCTGGCGGCGGCTAACAAGCGTGTTTCGAATATTCTAAGCAAGCAGGAGCATGACGGCAGCACACAGGTCGATCAACACTTGCTGCAGGAAGATGCCGAGCGGGCACTGTTCGACGCGGTGACAGGTAGCCAGGCGCAGGTGGCACCGCTATTTGCTATGGGTGACTACCAGCGTGCACTCGACGCACTTGCCACACTGCGAGAGCCAGTAGATGCCTTCTTTGACCAAGTAATGGTGATGGCGGACGACCCGGCTATTCAGCGTAATCGGTTAGCGCTTCTTGCAAGCCTTCAAGCGCTGTTTTTAGAAGTCGCCGATATTTCGCTGCTCCCTCAGTAGTCGTCGACTAATGGATCGCAAATCCAAGCCCAGCCCTAACGGCTGGGTTTTTTTATTGTTTGGGAGTACGTGTTTCACGTGAAACAACTTTGTTAGATCGGGGTAAAATAGTCTTAATTCTCGCGGGCAGAAAGTATCGCGGCAACCGTATCAATAGGATCACTATGCTAAGTACCGATAAACTTGTCATCCTGGATCGAGACGGCGTCATCAACCATGACTCTGATAACTACATCAAATCTCTCGACGAGTGGGTGCCCTACCCCTCTTCAATCACTGCCATTGCCCGCCTCACACGCGCGGGATACACCGTTGCCGTCGCAACGAATCAATCCGGGGTTGCCCGAGGCTATTATGATGAAACAATCCTCCATGCGATGCATGAACACTTAATTTCGTTAGTAGAAGCGGAAGGCGGGCATATTGCTCATATTGTTTACTGCCCCCATGGGCCAAATGATAATTGCCAATGCCGTAAACCATTGCCAGGAATGCTAATACAGATCCAGCAGATCCTGGGGCTAGAAAGTTTAACAGGAAGCTGGATGGTCGGTGATAGCCTTCGCGATCTTCAGGCGGGCGAAGCCGTAGGTTGCGAAACAGTGCTGGTCAGAACTGGAAAGGGAAGCAAAACTGAGCAAGCAGGCACTGGCCTTGAAAAGGCCAGTATCTTCGATGATTTAGCGCAATTTGTTGAGTGGCTCATTAAATAGCTAAGCGACACCGAGTTGGAGAGTCATAACCGCTTTGCGTTGCCTGCGAAACTTTGACTGAAACGAATACCCTCACCTGCTAAACGCATCCTGCCCATTTATCTACCAATAAAAGCGCCGCTATGAATAACATAGCGGCGCTTTTCCTAGTGACATTAAATCATGTTAAGGCGAGGCTCGTTAACGTAGTGTTTCACGTGAAACACTTGCGAGCACATTCATATCTTACACGTCTAAATTTGCCACCAGTGCGTTAGTCTCAATAAAGTCACGGCGCGGTTCAACGTCATCACCCATCAGGGTGTTGAACATCATATCCGCACCCACGGCATCTTCGATCGTCACCCGCAGCATGCGGCGGCTATCGGGATCCATGGTGGTATCCCAGAGCTGATCCGGGTTCATTTCACCCAAGCCCTTATAACGCTGCACAGACAGCCCACGCTGACCCTCTTGCATTAGCCATGCCAGCACTTCTGAAAAGTGCGATACAGGCTTCTGACGCTCACCACGGGCAATAAAGGCGCCCTCTTCCAGAAAGCCATCCAGGGTTTCGCCTAGCTCAGCGATACCGCGATAGTCGGCGCTTTCAAAGAAGTCGAGCCCCCACCTATACTCAGTCGTCACACCGTGAGCAACCAGCGATACTGTGGGTAGGAAAAGCCCGCGCTCAGAATCTTCTTGAAGATGGAAGTGGTAACGAGGCCCGCCTTCATAGGCAACCATGTCATCCATTATCTTCTGGAGTTCATCAATCCAGTTCTGCATGGTCACACGGTCTTTCAAGCTCTCTTCACCTTTCAGTGCCGAAGCGTGAACGATTTGCTTAAGCACTTCATTGGGATAAACCCGTGACAAGCGATCAATCCGCTTCATCACGTTGCGGTACTGGTTCACTAGCGCTTCAAGCTGCGAACCGGAAATACCCGGTGCATTAGCGTTAACATGCAGGCCTGCACCGTCCAAGGCCGTGGTGGTTAAATAATCCACCATCGCCTGCTCATCTTTCAGGTAAAGCTCTTGCTTGCCACGCTTAATTTTATACAGCGGTGGTTGAGCAATGAAGATATGGCCACGCTCAATCAATTCTGGCATCTGACGGAAGAAGAACGTCAACAGCAGCGTACGAATGTGTGATCCATCGACATCAGCATCGGTCATGATAATAACCGAGTGGTAACGCAACTTATCGGGGTTAAACTCTTCACGGCCAATGCCACAACCCAGGGCAGTGATAAGCGTACCCACTTCTGCAGAGGAGAGCATTTTATCGAAACGTGCTTTTTCCACGTTCAGGATTTTACCTTTGAGCGGCAAAATAGCCTGGGTGCGGCGGTCGCGGCCCTGTTTGGCACTTCCACCTGCCGAGTCACCCTCCACCAAGTAAAGCTCTGACTGACTGGGGTCTTTTTCTTGGCAATCCGCCAACTTGCCCGGTAAACCGGCAATATCCAACGCGCCTTTGCGGCGGGTCATATCCCGCGCTTTGCGTGCCGCTTCACGTGCACGCGCGGCATCCAGCATCTTATTGACGATCGCCTTAGCTTCGTTAGGCTTTTCAACAAGATACTCGGAAAAGAGACGGCTCATTTCCTGCTCAACCGCTGTCTTCACTTCGCTGGAGACCAACTTATCTTTTGTTTGAGACGAAAACTTAGGATCCGGGACTTTAACTGAAATAATAGCCGTTAGCCCCTCACGAGCATCATCGCCCGTGGTATTCACCTTGGCTTTTCTCAGCAGGTTTTCAGCTTCAATATAGTTATTGAGTGTACGGGTAAGACCTGCCCGGAACCCCGCTAAGTGCGCCCCGCCGTCTCGCTGCGGAATATTATTGGTGTAGCAGAAAATATTTTCAGTGAAGGCTTCGCTCCACTGCATGGCTACCTCTACTTCAACGCCATCATCACGAATAGCGTTAAAATGGAATACCGGATTAATCACACTCTTATTGGTATTGAGGTGATCAACAAAGGCTTTCAAGCCACCTTCGTAGTGGAACAGCTCCTCTTTACCGCTGCGCTCATCCAATAAACGGATAGCCACACCAGAGTTCAAGAAGGATAGTTCGCGAAGTCGTTTGGCTAAAATATCAAAATGGAACTCGATATTGCCAAAGGTTTCTGGCGATGGGCGGAAGTGAACCCGGGTACCGCTTTTTTCGGTTTTGCCTACAACGCCCAAAGGCGCTTGAGGAACACCGTGACGGTACATTTGTTCGAACACTTCACCCTGACGCCAAATCGTTAAGCGCAGCTCAGCGGAAAGCGCATTGACAACAGAAACACCGACACCGTGCAAACCACCGGAAACCTTGTAGGAGTTATCATCGAATTTACCGCCTGCGTGCAGAACCGTCATAATAACTTCTGCAGCGGAAACACCTTCCCCTTCATGAAGCTCAGTAGGTACGCCACGGCCGTTATCACTCACGGTGACCGACTCATCCGGGTGGATGACAACGCGAATTTCACTGCAATGCCCAGCCAACGCCTCGTCGATGGAGTTATCCACCAATTCGAAGACCATGTGGTGGAGCCCAGTACCGTCGTCGGTGTCACCAATATACATACCTGGCCGCTTACGTACCGCGTCCAGCCCCTTGAGCACCTTGATGCTTGATGAATCGTAAGCCTGCTCGCTCATTGACCACTCCGTTGTGAAGTCTGTCTCATCCTGTATCGTCCTACCCTTCTTCCTGCGCTAGCTGACTCTCTCTAAACCACTCCCCCCCTCCTTGCTATGTTTCACGTGAAACATATTTACGGGGGTATCAGTTCGCCAGGCATTCTTCAATGCGGAAGGTTCGACACTGGTAATAAATGCTTGGCACTGCATATCTTCGAGTAAACCACAAAACTGATATCGATTTTGCTCGTCAAGCTCTGCGGGCAAATCATCGATAAGATAAATACAGTGCCGCTGTGCTGTTCTTTCCAGAAACCGCCCTTGGGCAAGTTTTAATGCACTCACCACTAACTTTTGCTGGCCTCTGGAAAGCACTTCTACAGCAGGCTGCTTGTTTATCCTAATACGTAAGTCAGCGCGCTGCGGGCCTTGCTGTGTAAACCCCATCTGCTGATCAGTTGGCCGACTATCGTGTAACACAGCCGCAAGAGTTCGCTCTTTATCCCAACCTCTGGCGTAGTGAAGCGACAATCCCGGCAAGGGAAGCAACACCTTAAGCGTCTCTTCAAAGACGGGCAAAAAGTCACTAAACCAAGCACGTCGTAACGAGTCCATCTGTTCACCCCAAAGGGCTAGCTCATGCTCCCACACCGCCATTTCTTGAGTTAGTATTCTACCACGCCTGAGCAGTGCATTCCGATGTTTCAACGCACGCCGGGTGCGCTTCCAGATTGCTAAAAAGTCATGTTTCACGTGAAACACACCCCAGTCGAGAAACTCACGACGTCCGGCTGGTGAACCTTCAAGCAATCGGAAAGCATCTGGGTTAATTAATTGAAGCGGCATAGCCTCTACCAATTCCGCCAACCGAGCGTTCTTATCTCCCTTTAAACGAAGCTCCAGCTCCCGCTGAGCTCTTAAACGACGCACGCCAAGGGTAACCTCAGGCTCACCACTTAAACGTCCGTACAGCGTCATATAAGGCTCATCTGTTTGGATCGCGTTTTTTAATTGGCGAGTACGAAAAGAGCGCCCCATACCAAGAATATGCACCCCCTCCAACAGACTTGTTTTGCCGCTGCCATTAGCACCGCTAATAACGTTGATATGCGAAGAGGGCGTCATCTCAACCGGTTTGAGATTGCGCAAGGCGTGGAAATTAAGCAGTGTCAGGCTCATCCTATTATCACCACTTAAAAGATCCTCGGAAAAAGGGAGTATTCGAACGCGTTAGCGGCGCTTCTGCTACCAGAAGCGCCGCTAACGTAGCTTGCTTACGTATTGCTGTTACGCGCCCAAAGCGTTTACAGGCGCATCGGCATAACGACATAAAGCGCATCACCGCCGCCGGGCTCTTCCAACAGCGCGCTACTGTTGGGGTCGGCCAGGGTAATCTGCACGCGATCTTCATTTAACACTGTCAGCACATCAACTAAATAGCCGACGTTAAAACCAACTTCCATTGCCCCGCCATTATACTCAACGGCGATATTCTCCTCCGCCTCTTCCTGCTCGGGGTTGTTGGCCATTACTTTAAGGTTGTTCTCCTCAAGATAAAGGCGCACACCACGGTACTTCTCATTAGAGAGGATAGCAGTACGCGAAAGTACTTGGCGAAGCTCCGCACGCTCGGCAATCAATACTTTATCGCCATTGCGGGGCACGACACGCTCGTAGTCAGGAAATTTACCGTCGATTAACTTGGAGGTGAAGGTAAAGTCGCCAGTATGAGCACGCACATGGCTAGAGCCAAGCGTCAAGCTGACGGGCTCATCGCTATCGTCTAGCAAACGCGACAGCTCTAAAATCCCCTTCCGGGGTACAATCAACTTTTGAGACTGGCTAACAGTGACTTCGATTGGCCGCGAGCACATTGCCAAACGGTGTCCGTCAGTAGCGACCGTGCGAAGTAAATTGCTTTGAATTTCCAGCAGCATACCGTTTAGGTAATAACGCACATCCTGCTGCGCCATGGCAAACGAGGTCGCTTCTATCAGGTGCTTTAGGGTACCGCGAGGGACGCTAATCTCCTGGCTACCGTCCGCATCTTCGATATTGGGAAATTCAGCGACCGGGAGCGTCGACAACGTAAACCGTGAACGACCACTGCGTAGTACCGCACGGCCCTCTTCAACGGCGAGCTGAATGTCGGACTGATCGGGCAATGATTTACAGATATCCATCAGCTTACGCGCTGGCACTGTCGCGGAACCCGCCTGATCAACCTGGCTTGCCACCGTGCGGCCCACGAGCTCGACTTCTAAGTCAGTACCGGTGAGCGACACCTGGTCACCCTCTACCTGAATCAACACATTAGACAGTACTGGCAGCGTTTGACGGCGCTCAACAACACCAGCGACCAGAGTCAGCGGACGTAGCAGCGCCTCTCGGGAAATCGAAAATTTCATCAATACTCCGGTTCTATATCCTGAAAGACCTGCGTATAACAGGCCCATCCCATGGAATGATTAACTGGTCAACAGGCGCAGTAAATTCTTGTAATCCTCGCGAATATCCGCGCTCTCTTCCTGCAATGATTTCACTTTTCGGCAAGCGTGCAACACCGTTGTGTGGTCACGCCCGCCAAAGGCATCGCCAATCTCAGGTAAGCTGTGATTGGTGAGCTCTTTAGCAAGCGCCATCGCCACCTGACGAGGGCGGGCAACTGAGCGTGAACGGCGCTTCGAAAGCAGATCCGCCACCTTAATCTTGTAATATTCGGCGACCGTACGCTGAATATTATCTACCCCTACCTGCTTATCCTGAAGCGCTAACAGATCTTTCAGAGACTCACGAATAAAATCTTGGGTAATCGTTTTACCCATAAAGTGCGAATCAGCAATGACTTTTTTCAACGCACCTTCCAATTCGCGCACGTTGGAACGAATTTTTTGCGCAATGAAGAAAGCCGCATCGTGAGGCAAATCGACCTTAGCTTGGTCGGCCTTTTTCATCAAGATGGCCACACGGGTTTCAAGCTCTGGCGGCTCTATCGCGACCGTAAGCCCCCAACCAAAGCGTGATTTAAGGCGTTCCTCTACACCACTGATCTCTTTAGGATAGCGGTCAGAGGTCAGGATCATTTGCTGACCACCTTCTAATAACGCATTGAAGGTATGAAAAAACTCTTCTTGAGAGCGTTCTTTTCCAGCAAAAAACTGAATGTCATCAATAAGTAACGCATCAACACTGCGATAAAAACGCTTAAAATCATTAATCGCATTAAGCTGGAGCGCTTTAACCATATCGGCGACGAACCGCTCTGAGTGCAGGTATACCACCCGGGCGTTTTCACGCCGGGTTGCCAATGCGTTCCCCACTGCATGCATTAAGTGGGTTTTACCCAAGCCTACGCCGCCGTATAAAAACAAAGGGTTATAAGCGCCACCGGGGTTTTCAGACACCTGGCGGGAGGCAGCACGAGCCAACTGGTTAGACTTACCTTCCACGAACGTATCGAAAGTAAAATTCGGATTGAGCCCGCTGCCATGTTTCAGACTGCCTTCTACCTGTACCTGACGTTCATTATTACGCCGACTCGGCGCTTCATCGCGTAGCCTATCGATCTCGCGCTCATCAGCAATATCGCCGCGTGGCGGCGTATGTACCGCTGGCGACGCTGGCCGCGACGGCGAAGCCGATACAGGATTACCTAAATCACGATGCTGAGGGGCCTGGGTTGCCAAACGGCGACTACCCACCGTCAGGCTGACCTTTGGCGGTTTGGCCGGTGCGAGTTCACGCATCAGCTCACTAATCCGCTTGGCATACTTATCGCTCACCCAATCGCGCACAAAACGATTCGGCGCCAATAAGCGCAGCTCGTTGGACTCTCCTTCTTCTGCCTGCAGCGGGCGTATCCAGGTATTGAACTGTTGTGAATTCAGCTCATCCTGCAGGTTGTCCAGGCACTGTTGCCAAAGCGTCAGTGACACTCATCTCACCATCGGTTGAAAACGGCCGACCATTGTAGCGCCCAAAGCCTCGGTTATCCACACGGGTTTAGGCCTCAATATTGCCCTGTGGACAACTAACGATGAGCCCATGGGAAAACCTTGTGGAGGGACGGGGATAATTGTTAAATATGCGTCTTACACACGGGTTAATCACATCTCGCCAACACCTTGTAGACGGCTTATACGGGACTTACACACAGATTTTTTATTGTTATAGGCAATTGAAAAACATAGCTTAAAACTACTTATCCACAAATAGTATCCCCACTATTAATAACAACAGGTTTAGAACTACCTATTAGTAATAATAGTGACTTTATCAATGGCTACTCTTACCGTATCAAGCACGCTGGTTGAGCTGTGATAACGCTTTTATGCAAGGAAAAATTGCACCCAGCAGAGGAAGTCTCTACAATTTCCGGTCTTGAATTGAATCTCCCCGGCTAGTTCCTCACTGGACCGGGCTTTTTGGAATTCACTTTCCGTCCTAAACCACGTGGGAATAACGAGTTATGAAACGCACTTTTCAACCTAGCGTTCTCAAGCGCAAGCGCGCGCATGGCTTCCGTGCTCGTATGGCAACCAAAAACGGTCGCGCCGTCCTCGCACGTCGCCGTGCCAAGGGCCGCAAGCGTCTGAGCGCCTGATCTCAGATTGCGTGTACCGCAGCAAGGCTTTCCCCGGCAATTACGGTTACTAAATGCTGGGGACTTTAGTCACGTGTTTGAGCAAGCCGACCTAAAAGTGCATGGCAAAGGTATGATGGCGTTAGTTCGCTTAAGTACTCGGGGACACCCCCGCCTTGGACTGGTGGTCAGCAAAAAAAATGTTAAACGCGCCGTAGATCGCAACCGTTTCAAGCGTCTGGTTCGAGAATCCGTTCGTCTTCGTCAAGATTACCTACCCTCTGTGGATATAGTGGTACTTGCGCGACGTGGCGTTCAGGATATCGATAACGACACCTTGCATCGCCAGTTACACGGCATGTGGAAACGACTACAGCGTGACGCACAGGCGGTGATCGCAGCACCAACGCCTAAGCGTGACACGTGACCTTTGGTGCACCCCTCGCCGCTCGACCTCGGCCTGCCAACTGGCAGGCTTTCGTGTGTCAAGAGTCGAGTAAATGACACTGCGCCATTAGCATGTTCACCACCCAGCGGGCAGAACCCTCATGGACGTAAAACGACTTTTATTACTGATTCCACTAGCCGTACTCGCTTACTTGCTAGTCGTCCAGTGGAATCAGGATTACGGGCAGCCGAATTACGATTCAGTGCCTGAAACGACGCAACGCAGCAATTCCACGTCTCCTAGCAATGCTGAAGATGGAGAAAGCGGCTTATCGGTGCCGAGCGCGTCTTCACAGCAAAGTACGGTAGGTGAAGGTATTCCTGATACCGAAAGAGAGACATCAAGCCGCGACTTCATTGCCGTGACCACAGATGTTCTTGATGTGCGTATTGATCCACACGGTGGCGATATTGTTTATGCCGCGTTACCGCAGCACAAACTCTCTCTGGATTCAGACCGTAACTATGTGCTGTTATCCGATAACAGCAACCGTAGCTACGTGGCTCGCTCAGGTCTTCAGCTCGATGGCCAAGCCAGCCGTATCGCGTTCACCCCTGAAAACTCTGAGTATCGTTTAGGCGATAACGATGACGAGCTAAGCGTTGATCTAACCGCTGATGTTAACGGCGTTGAGGTCATTAAGCGGCTTACCTTTGAGCGCGGCAGCTATGCGGTCAACGTCAATTACTACCTGGCCAATAACACCGATGCACCGGTTAGTGCGCGCTTTATTGGTCAGTTGGCGCGCGACAATAGCCCTGACCCGTCAAGCGGTGTCTCTATGGGTATGAACTCCTATTTGGGGGCGGCTTACTCAACACCTGATGCGCGCTACGAGAAGATCGACTTTGAGGATATTCAAAGCCATAACTTTGAAAACCGTGAAGCACAGGGCGGCTGGATAGCCATTATTCAGCACTACTTTGTGTCGGCATGGGCGCCTCAGCAGGATCAGCAAAACCTTTTCTATGTCACCACCGACTCCAGTAATCGTAACGTCGTAGCCTTTGCTGGCCCCACCAGCACTGTGGCCGCCGATAGTGAAACCACTCTAGGCGCCACTCTGTACGTCGGGCCAAAAGTGCAGGACTATCTGGAACAAGTCGCGCCCAACCTGCAATTAACCGTGGATTATGGATGGTTATGGTTTATTGCTAACCCTCTCTTTTGGCTGCTGGACAAGATCCACGATGTGGTCGGCAACTGGGGTTGGTCGATTGTCCTGTTAACAGTGCTGGTTAAAACGGTGCTGTTCCCGCTTTCCGCAAAAGCTTACAAATCCATGGGCCGGATGCGTAAACTGGGCCCGGAAATGCAGCGCCTGAAAGAGATGTATGGCGACGACCGACAGAAAATGTCGCAAGAGATGATGAAGTTCTACCAGAAGGAGAAGATCAATCCGCTGGGGGGCTGTCTACCTATTGTGATTCAGATGCCTGTCTTCATCGCTCTCTACTGGATGTTGCTTGAGTCGGTTGAATTACGACATGCGCCGTTTATCTTCTGGATTCAGGATCTATCGGTGAAGGATCCGTACTTCATTCTGCCGATTCTGATGGGCATTTCGATGTTCGTTCAGCAGATGTTGAACCCGACACCTCCAGATCCTATGCAAGCGAAGATCATGAAGATGCTACCCATCATCTTTACTTTCTTCTTCCTGTGGTTCCCGGCCGGTCTGGTTATCTACTGGGTAGTCAACAACATCATTTCGGTGGCGCAGCAGTACTACATTACGCGCAAAATCGAAAATGATCCGAGTATCGGCAAAGGCATGAAAACCAAATAGACTGCCTTTGTCATCGCCCTTCAGACCCCCGCCTCGAGCGGGGGTCTGGCGTTTTAAGGTCGACAAATCCAGACTAGACCGATCAAATGCTATTTCTGCCAATTGACTAAGAGATTCACCATGGCCGAACGCCTCTACACGCCTGACACCATTGCGGCACTGGCAACACCTCCTGGACGTGGCGGCGTGGGTATTATCCGTGTCTCAGGGCCTGCCTGCCGCGAAATCGCTCAGGCCATGGTTGGACATTGCCCTGCCCCACGATACGCTCACTACGGCCCCTTCCAAGGCGCAGAAGGCAGTATTGATGAAGGCATCGCTGTGTTCTTCAACGGCCCCCATTCGTTTACCGGTGAAGACGTACTGGAACTCCAGGGACACGGCGGCCCAATTATTATGGATATGCTGCTGGAGCGTTGTGTCGCCTTGGGTGCTCGTTTGGCGCGGCCAGGAGAGTTTTCAGAGCGGGCGTTTTTAAACGACAAGCTCGACCTGGCCCAGGCGGAAGCGATTGCCGATCTCATCGATGCCACCTCACGCTCGGCGGCAGAGAACGCCGTACGCTCGCTCCAGGGTGAGTTCTCGAAGCGCGTTTCTGCGCTGGTGGAACGCTTGATCGAACTGCGCGTTTACGTTGAAGCGGCGATCGACTTCCCCGAAGAAGAGATCGACTTTCTTGCCGACGGTCACGTTGCCCAGCACTTAAGCAGCGTCCAGCAAGCGCTGAGCGACGTACGCCAAGCGGCAGGCCAAGGCGCACTGCTGCGCGAAGGGATGAGCGTGGTCATTGCCGGGCGACCCAATGCGGGTAAGTCGAGCCTGCTAAATGCGCTGACCGAACAAGATACCGCCATTGTAACGGATATCGCGGGCACGACCCGGGACGTGCTCCGTGAGCATATCCATATCGATGGTATGCCCCTACATATCATCGACACCGCTGGATTGCGCGATACGCCTGATGCGGTGGAGAAAATTGGTGTCGCACGTGCCTGGGCCGAAATAGAGAAAGCCGACCGAGTGCTACTACTTGTCGATGCCAGCACCACTACTTCAACCGACCCCATGGCCATCTGGCCCGAGTTTGTCGCTCGCCTGCCCGACCAGAGCCGCTTAACCCTGGTGCGTAATAAAATCGATACCAGTGCCGAACCGGCGGGCATTGATTTATCCACAACCACGCCCATTGTGCGCCTATCGGCGAAAACCGGTACGGGTGTGGATAACTTGAAAACGCATCTGAAGGATGTGATGGGGTTTGCCGCCACCACCGAGGGTCGCTTCTCCGCCCGCCGACGGCACTTGGACGCCCTAGATCGCGCCATGGCAGCCCTTGATACCGGCCGTGCTCAGTTGGATGGCTATGGCGCAGGGGAACTGCTGGCGGAAGATTTGCGTGAAGCCCAACAGGCCTTAGGCGAGATCACCGGAGAATTCAGCGCCGATGATTTGTTGGGCGAAATTTTTGGCAGTTTTTGTATCGGCAAATAGAGCTGTTTTCAACAACTACTCTCCCACCCACCAATCCGCCTGGTAGTGGCTATCAGCACCGAGCAGCGGGGTAATTTCTGCCATCGCTGCTGATAGGCGTTTATCCAACCCCCAGGGCGGATTAATCACCAGCATACCGCTACCGAACATACCGTGATCCTGCTCGCCAGGTTTGCGCAGCAGCAGCTCGCTGCGCCATATCTTGCGTATTCCGCTCTCCTTGAGGCTGCTTAATAGCGTGCGATGATGGCCTGCTGGCAGCAGCGGGTACCAAATCAATACCACGCCATGGCGCGCTTTCTCTAAGGTATAAACCACCGTCTCGGCGACGTCCTGATACTCGGCTTTAATCTCATAACTCGGATCAATCACAACGCATAGCCGTGGCGTTACCGCCGGCAGCATGGCTGACAGCCCTGCCAACCCATCGCCAAACACTCGCTGTGCATGGGGCGATAATTCCTGGGCATTAAGCTGCTCATGCTCGCCAGGGTGTAGCTCAAACAGCCGCAGTTGATCCTGCTCACGCAATGAATGGCTCAGCCACCAGGGTGAGCCTGGGTAGTGAGTAAATGCCTCTGGCATGGGTTGAGCGCTTACTAGCGCTGCTCGCCATGCGCTTACCAGCTCATTGCTAAGCTCAGCGCGAGCTTGCCACACTGGCCATATCCCCTCTCGATACTCTTGCAAGCGTTGCGTCTCTTGAGCATTGAGGGGATAGAGTCCTCGCCCCGCATGAGTATCGATATATGTAATGGAAGATTTTTTACGTAATAAATAATCAATCACCGCATAAAGCGTTAGATGTTTATGTACGTCCGCAAAATTACCGGCATGATAGGCATGTTGATAAGACAGCATGGAAGCTCATCGGCAAGTGAATGAAAAAAGCCCGCTATGTGAGCATAGCGGGCTTGGGGCGGCAATAGCCAGATTAGTTCATCAAGCGTGAGACTTAACCTTGACCATCGCCCGTGGGAGTTAAAGTAATTTCTACCCGCCGGTTTTGAGCACGACCCTGTTCATTGTCATTACTGGCAACTGGCTGGGTAGCACCATAGCCCGAGGTATTAAGACGCGTAGACGAAACGCCGTTCTGAGTAAGGTAGCTCGATACGGCTTGAGCGCGGCGCTCGGAGAGACGCTGATTGTAGCTAGCATCGCCGGTGCTATCGGTGTGGCCGGCGATACTAACACGGGTGTCTTGGTACTGAGTGAGAACATTAGCGACTTCATTAAGAGAGCCGCGCGCCTCGCTGGTAAGATCAGCAGAGTCAAAGCCAAAGGTAACGCCGCTAGGCATATTGAGCACGATATCGTCGCCACGGCGATCGATTTCAATGCGTGACCCCTGTAGGTTTTCACGTAGCTGCTGCTCTTGGCGATCCATATAGACACCAATACCAGCGCCCGCTGCTGCGCCCACGGCAGCACCAATTAGTGCGCGGTCACGACGGCTGGTGCTGCCATCGCCAGACAGAGCGCCTGCAGCGGCCCCCACGGCGGCACCAATCCCGGTGCCCATAGCGGTGCTAGAGCGCTGCGTTTGGCCACCGTAAGGATCCGATGTAGCGCAACCGGCCAGTAGAATAGCAGCCGCCAACGGTGTCAGTAGTCGAGAAATACGCATCACTCACTCCTTGTAAGTCGTCAAGCTTGATGATTCAAGTCTGTTATTTCAGAAAAAAAGAATTCTGTAGATTGCTGGTCAATCATCGCTGATCAAAGCTAGCAACTCATTCAAGAATAATAGACCTTGAGGCGATGCACGCAGTTTTTCAGGCATTTGCATCAAAAGTCCTTTTTTCTCGGCAGATTGTAAACGCGTGAGTAACATTGCAGACGCTTGCCCAGTGTTGGCTCTCCATGTCTCAAGCGACACCCCGTCAGTGAGCCGTAAAGCGTTCATGGCAAACTCCAACGGTAGCCCATCCGTTTTTATAAGCTGTTTACCTGCTATAAAGCCACGTAGATCCTCTACGCGCTTTAAATAAGCGTCCGGCTGGCGGGTTTTCCAGCGCCGTTCAATGTGCCACTCCCCATTTGAGTCAATACGACTAAGCTTGCCATGGGCACCAGCGCCAATCCCAAGGTAGTCACCAAACTGCCAGTAATTAAGGTTATGGCGACTCTGGTGACCAGCACTAGCGTAAGCCGAGATCTCGTAGCGCTTGAAGCCCGCCTGCTCCAGGAGCTGATGCCCTTTATCCTGAATATCCCAAAGCGCCTCTTCCTCTGGCAGTACCGGGGGGTGGGAGTGAAAGGCGGTATTCGGCTCAAGGGTCAACTGGTACCAAGAGAGATGTTCAGGTGCTAATGCCAGCGCTTGGGCAATATCATCCATCGCCAATTGAGGCGTTTGATTGGGCAAACCGTGCATAAGGTCAATATTAATATTGGCAAAGCCGGCTTCGCGCGCCTGCGTCACCGCAGCAATCGCTTCGTCACCGCTATGGATTCGCCCCAGTGCATGCAACTGATCAGGCTGAAAGCTTTGAATACCCAGCGAAAGACGGTTAATGCCTGCTTTCCGGTAACCAATGAAACGTTCTTGCTCCGTGGTACCTGGATTTGCCTCTAAGGTAATTTCTATCTCTTTAGAGAAGGGTAAACGGATCTGAACCTCTTTTAGTAACCGTTCATAAAACGCGGGCGACAGCAGGCTGGGAGTCCCACCGCCAATAAAGATGGTTTTAATTTCCCGACCAGCCGCCAGACCAAGATCACTATCCAGATCTTGTAAAAGCGCATCTAGATAGGCGGCTTCAGGTAAATCCCGCGGTGTAAAACCGTGAGTACCCGGCTCATGAGAATTGAAATCACAGTATGGACATTTACGTACACACCAGGGCGTGTGGATATAGAGAGAGAGTGGCGGCAATGTATCAGCCATGCGCCACCTTCAGTAGCTCCACTAACCCCTGCAACGCGCGACCACGATGGCTAAGGCGATTTTTGCTTTCACTAGGCAGCTCGGCAACGCTCATACCCTGATCGGGTAACCAGAAAAGCGGATCATAGCCAAATCCCTCCTTCCCTCTGGGATGAGCAAGAATCTCGCCTTCCCAACTCCGCTGCACTATGACCGGCACCGGATCCTTCGGATGGCGCAAATAAACCAGCACACACCAGTAACGTCCACTTCTCTGTCCTTCCGCACAGTCACTTAATGCGGCTAACAACGTTTGGTTATTTTTCTCATCGCTTCTCGGTTCACCGCCATACCGAGCGGAATAGATACCGGGCGCCCCATTGAGTGCATCTACTTCAAGCCCAGAATCGTCAGCTAATGCAGGTAATCCACTGATGAGGCTCGCTTCACGCGCTTTTAACAGTGCATTTTCGACGAAGGTTAGCCCCGTCTCTTCAACATCCGTGACACCAAAATCCGCCTGGGGGCGAACATCGAATCCCAAAGGCGAAATTAACTGATTGAATTCTCTTAATTTTCCTGCATTGCCACTGGCAAGTACAAGGGTATTGACGACGACCATGGCATGTACTCCTAACAGTAGAGCGTCAGTTTACGCGCTCATGGAACGTATCAAAAGCCAGCAAAATGTTACTAAACGTATATAAATAAATTCTATTAAACCTATTTCTAATTAAACCATTACTCATTGTTTTTAAAGAGTTAAAAAATTCTAATGAAAAATTCATCAGGTTGTGTGCATTACTTTTACCACTTTATTAATAACAAAACTTTACATAACGTATCTTATAGACAACACTAAATATGTGACCTGCTCACTCTTTCTCTCCACGAGGGCTACCCAAATGTCGCAGGAAAAGTCTACCGGAACGGTGTATGTCGTTACCGAAAAAAGTCCCCAAGTCCAGCTGTTCGCTGAGTACTTGAATAAACACACCGGTTGTCAAATTAGTATCCACTCCCCCCACGCAGCGTTACCAACTTCTGCATTGGGCAACATGTTGATACTTATCGATAGTGATCATATCGGCATAGATGCAATGCCTGAGTGGCAAGACAAACTACCCGATGCGCTCACTAAAACACCTCTAGCCGCCTTCAACATTCATGATATGGATCACGCCCTTGAAGCGCTCTCATGCGCACAGCTAAAAGGCGTGTTTTATCGTAATGAAAGTCTTGAGGTCATCTGTAAAGGCATACACGCGCTACTTGAAGGAGAGCTGTGGATGTCGCGGGATTTGATGGCGCGTTTGATTTTGTTCTATCGCAAATACCAGAGTAATGCCTTCCGCCCAGCCTGCGGACTCACTAACCGGGAAATGGAAATTATTTCGCTACTTAGCGGTGGCTCTTCCAATCAACAAATTGCCGAAAAGCTGTTTGTTAGCGAACACACCGTTAAATCACACCTTTACAACATTTTTCGCAAAATTAACGTTCACAACCGCATTCAAGCGCTCAACTGGATTCATCAGAACCTGGGCCCGATTCTGCCCAATATTGAGACCGCACGCAGCCTTCAGCGGCATAGGTAACGCTTCAAGTGCAAGGGTGATTGGCATGTCATTAATAAACCGTTTAACCATCGGCGCTTTAGCCGTGGCGATGTCTGTCTTGTCATCTTCAGTATGGGCCAACGAACCCACCGATGCGTTACCCGCTAATGAACAAGAAGCGATTGACGCTATTAATCAGCTCTCAAGCCCTGATGGACCTGAAGTGAAAGGCAGCACTAACGGAGGAAGTGAGCTAACCGGTGTCATGGTAGACCGCACAATCACCATGGCAGGTAAAACCTTTTATCGTGCCTTTAGTCAGCGGGCGATGGATAACCTGATTATCGGCAATACAACCATCACCATTAAAGAGCGCCCCGATGCCCGCTGGGGCAGCCAAATATGGGTGATGGAGGGCAACCGTATGTATTTCCGTACACAGCTCTCCCCCAGGATAAATGAAGCCGATCGTGCCGCTGGGGAAGCTGTTGAAACCGTCGAAAGAGCTCTAATAGAACGACAAGTATCCGCAGCATTATCGTCCGACAAAGACCTGGGTAAAGAGGAGATTTTCTAATGAAGACCATAAAAAGATATGGCTTAACCGGAATGGGTTTGGCCTTAGTACTATCCGCCACAGCTCAGGCTGGGGATTTGATTTACAAGCCACTTAACCCATCTTTTGGTGGTGATCCCTTCGTAGGTAGCTATCTATTAGGCAAAGCCCAAGCGCAGGATACTAATACCGATTCCAGTGCTAGTAGAGCGACACCCACTTCCGCTACCGAAAGATTACTGCAAAGTTTAGAGAGCCGACTCATTTCTCAATTAATAGCAGATGTCAGTTCGGGGGATGTTGGCGAAGGAAGTTTCGATAGCGATGAGTTCGGTGTGGTAGTTAGCGACAATGGCGGCCAATTAGTTGTAAGAGTAGTCGATAAAGTGACGGGTGACGTGACCGAAATAAGCGTGGGTGGGCTGTTCAATCCTTAAAACAAAAAATAACTCACCACAAAAAATTATTCGTCATCTCAGGGGAACACCATGAAAATTATCGCAACACTAATTGTCGCCAGTTTACTGAGTGGTTGTGCCGGTATGGTCGCCACATCGGAAAATTTAGAAGGTGCAAACGCAACGCTAACTCCCCGCGGGGCAACCTACCAAGATTTAATTTCGCTCCCTCCCACCGCCGGGCAAATATTTGTGTCTGTCTATGACTTTCGCGACCAAACAGGCCAATATCGACCAGCACCTGCCAGTACTTTTTCCACCGCCGTCACCCAAGGTGCCGCAGCAATGCTGACCGGCGCACTGGCGGATTCAGGTTGGTTTATACCGCTTGAGCGTGTGGGCTTACAAAACCTGCTTACTGAAAGACGCATCATACGGGCTGAATTCGAACGCTTTGGTCAGCCCGATACGCTTCCATCACTCCGGGCGGCCTCGGTAATGCTGGAAGGTGGCATTATCGCTTATGAATCCAATGTGCGAACTGGTGGCGCTGGTGCTGAATATTTTGGTATTGGTGCCTCAGGGCAGTACCAAGTTGATCAGGTAACGGTCAATTTACGCGCGGTTGAAATTTCCACAGGCGAAGTACTAGCTAACGTAACTACTACGAAAACAATTTACTCTAAAGAGATGCGAGCGGGTGTCTATCGCTTTATTGATTTTCGTCGTTTGCTAGAGGCCGAAGTAGGCCTTACCACGAATGAACCCGTTCAACTTGCGGTCATGTCAGCGATTGAATCGGCAGTTATCCACCTTATTGCTAGAGGCGTTGAAAACCGCCTGTGGAATTTGGCACCAGGGACGAATATTCAAGATACCGTACTTAATGACTACCTAAATTCCCCCACGCCCATGCTTTAATATTTCTTATATAAAAAGTAACAACGGCCACATTTCTAGTGGCCGTTACACACGTAAATAATACCTAAAATGACTACAAACCTAATTCTTTTATAGTGATTTTAATGATAAGTATTATCTCTTTAATAGTTAAAAAAACAATCGTCATCTCAAAAAAAATCACTATGGTTAATTTCTAAAAACACACCAAAATAAACACAATGATACAAAATGATACATAAAGTTTCGAAAGGCCAGATATGAAACCGTTCAGTTACTGCCAGCACATGCGAATCTATTTTACTGCGTTAGTGGCCGCAATTTCATTAACCAATGCTTCCACCTCATTAGCCGCAGGTAATAACTTTCCACATTCATCGGAAGAAGATGCCAGAATAACTCAGTATGCAGCAGGTACATACCATAACAATTTATTAAAAAGTAACGTTAGCATCATTAGTCAAAACGGTAATGATAACCAAGCTAACGTTACACAGTCTCGCTCAGCGAGCTATCAAATGGGTAACATCGCCTACATCTATCAAGATGGATACAACAACCAAGCCAGTATTTCTCAAAATAATGGCGCTAACATTGGTTTAGTGAAACAGATAGGTTCAAATCATATCGCAAATATCAGTCAAACTGGTGGCCAATTTGAAATTAAAGCACAAGTAAACCAGTTTGGACGGAACAGTGATATAGCTCTTTATCAATCGGGCAGTGGCCTTCGCAGCATAAGTGTCGAACAACAAAATTATTCGGGCTATGCACGACCGGTCACTATCGATACCAACTGAGTCGCAGCCAGCTTCTCAGTTAAAACCAAAGCAAGTAGATCGAAAAAGGGGAACCACCATGAAAACTCAAATTACTACTATCGCTGCCGCCATTGCTCTAGTTAGCGCGTTCTCAGCACAAGCTCGTGACTACCAAGACTCTACCATCAACGGCACTGCAAATTCGGTAGCGAATCCAGCTTTTGATGAACAAGAATCGATTCGTTCAGGTTTGAATGGATTTGATCGAGATTCTAAGCGAACGTCGTTAATCATCCAGAATGGTGATGATAACATGGCTGAAACTGATCAATATGGTGATGAGCAATATTCTCGCGTAGCTCAGAAAGGAGATGACAATACCTCTTATGTATTACAAAGCGGCAACGAGCATGAATCTATTGTTTATCAAAGAGGCGATGAGAACAAGTCTATTGTTGTACAAAAGGGTGGAGAGCTTAATGATTCTTTTGTTCACCAAGAGGGTAATGGTAACAACTCCACCGTTGCACAGTTCTGGAACACTAGCAAGAGCGACTCCATAGTCGAGCAATTTGGTGACAATAACTCTTCGGACGTTTATCAGGCTTATAATACCGATGAAACTTGGAGCTTTGTGCATCAGGACGGAAATTATAATGAAGCTAAAGTCATCCAAGTTGCAGCAGATCTAAGTTCTTCCTACATCTATCAAGGTGGCAATGATCACATGGCCGATGTATACCAAGAAGGTCGTAATAACGTGTCTACTATCCGCCAAAACGCTTCTTACGGTGGTGCTGCTGCAGCTACTCACTCTCAAGTAGGGCACAACAATTCTGCTATCTCGACTCAGTGGTAATCGATCGAGCTCACGCAAACCGCCCCTTCTGGGGCGGTTTTTTATTACTTCAAGAATGCAAAAGTTAACGAATCATCAGCGTTAATGTACCCCCGGCTCCCTGAGTCGACGAACGCGACCGGTTGCTACCTTTCTGAATATCCACTTCCAACCGCTCATCGTCACTTAACAGTTTTACCGTGCCTTCCAGCTCTGTCCCGGTAAACGAATATTCGGCAGGCACCGTCCCGTGCTCTTCCACATGCTCGGTCGTTTCGCCTTCATGGGTAATCTGCCAGTGGGCGGAAAATTCTGCGCCTGGCGAACCGCTCATGGTGATATGGATCTGGGTCATGTCCTGCTCCTGAGGCGACTGTGCAACCAGCGGAAAGCAGGCTAGCAGCCCCGCTGCGCAGATCACGTATCGCCAAGCCGTTGGTCGTGTCATGAGTGTAGCTCTCATCTAAGCCAAGAGCCGCTCAGAGTGAGCGGCTCTTGCAGTATAGCGGGCTTTTAGTTACTTGCCGTTACATAACTGCGAAGGCTTTTTCTGCTGCATCCAGGGTGAACTGAATGTCTTCCGGGGTATGAGCGCTGGACATAAAGCCTGCTTCGTAAGCAGAAGGCGCCAAGTAAACACCGTGATCGAGCATCGCGCCAAAGAAGCGGCGGAAGGCATCCGGGTTGCAGGCGGTGGCTTGGGCAAAGTTATCCACACGGCTTTGTGAGGTGAAGAAAAGTCCAAACATACCGCCTGCCGACTGCGTCATCATCGGCACCCGTGCGGCATTGGCACGCTCCTGAAGGCCCGCACAAAGGGTGTTAACCCGCTGGGTAAGCGCATCATGAAAGCCCGGCACCTGTAGTTTGGTTAGCAGTGCAACACCTGCAGCCATCGCCAGCGGGTTACCCGACAATGTGCCCGCTTGGTAAACCGGCCCCAGGGGGGAAATGTTTTGCATTATCTCGCGCTTGCCACCAAAGGCGCCCACCGGCATACCACCACCGACAATTTTTCCCAAGCAGGTTAGATCAGGCACTATGCCATAGTGGGCTTGGGCACCGCCCAATGCCACTCGAAAACCGGTCATCACTTCGTCAAAAATGAGCAGGCTGCCGTACTCGTTACATACTCGGCGAAGTGTTTCCAAAAAGCCCGGTTGAGGCGGAATGCAATTCATATTGCCGGCAACGGGTTCAACAATAATGCAGGCAATCTGATCGCCAATTTCGCTAAAACACGCTTCAACACCTTCAGGGTCGTTAAACGACAGCGTAATAGTGTGTTCAGCCAGCGACGCGGGCACGCCCGGCGAGCTAGGTTCGCCGTGGGTAAGCGCGCCCGAGCCCGCCTTAACCAACAGTGAATCAGAGTGGCCGTGGTAGTTACCCTCGAACTTAACGATCTTATCGCGGCCAGTGGTACCTCGCGCCAGCCGAATCGCCGACATGGTGGCTTCGGTGCCCGAGCTGGTCATGCGCACCATATCCATGGAGGGGATCATCTCGCAGATCAAATCCGCCATGGTGGTTTCGACTGCGGTAGGGGTTCCAAAGGACAGGCCGTTGTCTAATCGCGCCCGTACGGCTGCCAATACGTCTTGGTCGGCATGCCCAGTGATCATGGGCCCCCAGGAGCCGACATAGTCCACGTAGCGATTGCCTTCGACGTCAAACAGAAAGGCACCTTGAGCACGCTCCATAAAGACCGGCGGGCGGTGCAACCCTTTAAACGCCCGGACAGGTGAGTTTACCCCGCCCGGTATATGGCGATTGGCAAGATCGAACAGTTCAGCTGATGTAGTCATGGCATCCTCTCGGTCAATGGCGTACAGAAGATAGGATCAAAAACGGGCAGCCCGTGAAAAACGATGTGGCAAACACTGGCCGCTGGGCGGTTGAAAGCCTTGAGACAGACTTTGCCAAGTAAAGTGCTGAGCCTGCTCACAAGCTGTTGGTAAGCGCTCACCAACAGCGAGACGAGCAGCTAGAGACGATGCCAGTGTGCAGCCAGAACCATGGAACAATTCAGGCAAACGTGGCCACTGCCACTGGCGAGTAGTATCAGGCGAGTGCAGGGTGTGCACCACCTGCTGGTCGTTGCCGGGCAGCGGCTCATCCGTGGCAGTGACCAGAATGGCTTGGCACCCCTGTGACATCAGTGCCACCGCACGGGCCGTATCATCGAAAGGAGTGATGATGTCAGGCGTAAGCTGTGCCAACTCAGCACGATTCGGGGTTAAGATATCCACAAGCGGTAACAAGCGATCAATAAACAATTGACGCAAAGCAGGTGTGGATAACTCAGTTCCGCCACCGGCCTTAAAGACCGGATCGGCTACCACGGGAATGCCTGGAAAACGACGAATAATTTGCTCCGCTGCGCGCAAGGTGTCTTCGTCAGCAAGTAGGCCAATCTTAATCGCCGCGACCTGCATCTCACTAATTGCCTCGGCCATTTGGCGCATCGCGGTCGGCTCAGCAGGGATCACGCGGGTCACATTATGACAATTCTGTACCGTCAGCGCAGTGGGGATCGTTACCGCCCAACCACCACAGGCCGCAATGGCTTCACTGTCAGCGATTAACCCAGCGCCACCAGTCGGGTCATGCCCGGCGAGTACTAACACCACGGGGGGAAGCGGTCGGCGCATCAAAAGGGCTTCACAACGGCAAGCAGAATAATCGCCACGAGCGCAATCACCGGCGCTTCATTAAGCCAACGGAAAAACACATGGCCTTTGGTACAACGATCCTGGGCAAACTGCTTCAAATAGATCAAACAAACGTGATGATAGGCGATAAGCAGAACCACTAGCGCCAGCTTGGCATGCATCCAGCCCTGGCTAAACCATTCGGGCACCAGATAGAGCATCCAGCCACCAAAAATGAGCACTGCAATCATCGAAGGGGTCATGATGCCACGGTAGAGCTTACGCTCCATGGTTTTGAAATAGCTGATGGCCTGTTCGTCGCCGTTATCCCGCGCAGTGGCGTGATACACATACAGGCGGGGTAAATAGAACAGCGCAGCGAACCACGTCACTACGGCCATTAAGTGAAGGGCCTTTAACCATAGGTACATTGTCGCTCCTTAAAGTGATGAATCCTTCTTACGGGCATCATTCCCTCGTACTTCATTGTCACGAGGGTCGACGCCACGGGGGTCAGTGTAGTGATAATAACGTTCGATGGCGCCACGGGTGATAATACCTGAAATACGCCGCTGCTTTGGGCGATAGCCGTGAACGACGTAGAGCGCCCCCAGAGCGTTATCCTGCAGTTTTAGAAACGCTTCGGAAAGCGTCGCCTGTAAACCAATCGGCGCCAGTTCCAAGCGCTGTCCTGGGATCTCCAGTAAGTCGATCAGTTCATCCGTAGGCGGCTCTTTCCCCTGCAACGCCTCATCGTGCTCAAGCAGCCAACGTGCCAGTTCAGCGGCTTTTAGCGCCAGCACCGGTTTTTCCTCTGTTGACCGCTCAATCACTAACCACACCGGGTTCTTCTCTAATAAAAGCCGCGCTTGATCAGGGGGGATCATTCGCTCGGTGCGCACTAGTTGACGCTCCATCACCGCAGGCACCGAAACCCGTGAGAGAGCCTGCATCAACGGCTGCTGAAGCGGGTGCAACCCGTAGCGTACAGTGCTAATAAAGAAACCTTCACAGCCGGTCAATTGACGCGAGGTTAAGCACGCCACCACCACCGCCAGCATGCCGGGAAGCATGATACTCGGCGTATGGGTTAACTCCAAAAGCGCCATTAGGGCAGCCAGGGGCGCTTGTAATACCGCCCCCATCATTGCGGCCATACCTAGCATCGCGTAAATACCAGGATCCGCGGCTTTATCAGACCAAAGCCAGCCCCCCAGTAAACCAAACAGTGCGCCTGTGGCAGCACCTATGACCAACACCGGGCCGATAATACCAATGGGTACACCACCAGCGACAGTTAGCGCCGTAAGCAGCAGTTTGACAATCATCAGCGCCAGCAGCACTTTAATTTCCAGCTGGTTATTGAGCGCCGCCGCTACGCTGTCATAACCGATGCCCTGAACCTGAGGAAACCACCAAGCCACCGCGCCAGTTGCCACACCCACCAAGCCAAGACGCATCCAGAGCGGCCACAGCATAATCCGCTGACTGCGTGAAATATGAATAAACAGCCCCGCTAGCAGACCAATCACCAGCCCGGTAAACACAATCCACGGCAAGTTGATAAGTGAACCTAATGCTATCTCAGGGATACGAAAAGCGGGTTCGTTGCCATACGCTAGCTGCGCCACCAGCGCACCCATGGTAGAGGCCAAAATCACGGGCATAAAACTCATCAATGTGTACTCCATCATCACCACTTCCATGGCGAAGATGACACCCGCGATAGGCGTGTTAAAAGAGGCGGAAATAGCTGCTGCGGTACCACAAGCCACGAGTACTCTGAGACTATTATTGGGCAAGCGCATCTGTTGACCTAACCCACTGGCCGCCGCCGCGCCTAAATGAATCGCTGGACCCTCGCGTCCAGCAGAGAGCCCGCCCAATACCACCACAACACCTACCCACCACTGATTTAACCAATTGCGTAACGGAAAACGGCCCTGATGATAGGTAAGCCGCTCAATTACATGGCCAACGCCCAACTTACGCGCTGCCGGTTTTTGCCGGTACAGCAGCACACCCACAAGTGTAACCGCCAACATAGGTAGCAGTGCACGCAGCCAGGGCGCCATGCTTTCAAACGCTTCTGGGTCGCCATCGGTCATGTAGAGCGCGGCGCCCGCCTCCAATAGCAGCCGAAACGCCACCATCACAGCGCCGGTAATGATCCCCGAGACAAGGCCCAGCAAACAGAGTTGCGGAAGGGCGTCGACGTTGGCCAACTGGCGACGAAAACTCTCTAAGGTAAAATCCGATCGGGAAAAACGCGCCACAGTGACCTTCCTTACTCTTGTATCTTTACACTCTTGTGTATCATAGCTGGATACGCTTAAACAGCTTGGTGTCCTATGCTTAAGCTAATAGCGAATTTGGTTTTCTACTCAGCGGCACCCGTAAGGAGTGATTTGTGATTAAGGTCGGCATTGTTGGCGGTACAGGTTACACCGGCGTTGAACTACTGCGGCTACTCGCCCAACACCCCCAAGTTAACGTAGCCATGATTACCTCGCGCTCGGAAACCGGCGTCAAGGTGTGCGACATGTACCCCAATCTGCGCGGTCATTACAACACGCTGGCATTTAGCGAGCCGGACGCCAAACAGTTGGGCGCCATGGATGCGGTATTTTTTTCCACCCCCCATGGCGTTGCCCACACCCTAGCGGGTGAGCTACTCGAAAACGGCACTCGGGTGATTGATCTATCAGCCGACTTCCGGCTGCGCGATACAGAAGAGTGGAGCCGCTGGTACGGTCAGGCCCACGGCGCCCCGGAATTGTTGCAAGAGGCGGTTTACGGGCTGCCGGAAATGCACCGGGAGAAAATCAAAAACGCACGGTTAATTGCGGTTCCCGGTTGCTACCCCACCAGCGTTCAGTTGGGCTACCTGCCGCTTTTGGAAGCGGGTTTGATCGACCCAAGCCAACTCATTGCTGACTGCAAATCCGGCGTTACCGGCGCAGGCCGCGGCGCTAAAGTAGGCTCACTGCTCGCCGAAGCCAGCGAGTCGATGAAGGCCTACGGCGCCTCGGGCCACCGCCACCTGCCGGAAATTAGCCAAGGACTTAGAGATATCCAGCAATCCACGGTGGGTTTAACCTTTGTGCCCCACCTAACACCGATGATTCGCGGCATTCACTCCACACTCTACGGCCAGCTAACCGCTGACCCCGGCGATCTGCAGGCACTGTTTGAGCAGCGCTACGCCGACGAACCCTTTGTCGATGTGATGCCTGCGGGGAGCCACCCTGAAACGCGCAGTGTCAAAGGCATCAACACCTGCCGCTTGGCAGTCCACCGGCCTAACAATGGCAACACGGTGGTCGTGCTATCGGTGATCGATAACCTGGTCAAAGGCGCTTCAGGCCAAGCAATCCAAAATCTCAACTTAATGTTTGGCTTTGAAGAGAATACCGGTCTCACTGCCCCTGCGCTGATGCCTTGAACCAAACAAAACACCAGTATGCAGAGGGTACTCAAAGAGGTTCTTTGCCAAGGCAGGTGCGAGGGCAGGTTGGAGCGAGGGTCTTTCGACATGGCCGGAAAATGTTCCCGACAATTCCGGCATTTCCGCCATCCATGGCGGTCAGATGTCGAAAGTAGCGCCCATGGACGGGTTCACAGCGCCCTCGCGGAAACCTGCCCTCACCAGCTAAGGGCTGCAAGCTAAGCTTCACCTAACTAATTTCCAGCAATAGTTGACCAATTTGCTGGGAATTACCCATAATCATCCCCCAATGCCGATTTATTCGTTCTTAAAGCTCGCGGGAGGTACCCATGAGCGGTGCAGAAGCCTTTGTTCCTACTCCACTACTGCTCTCTGATAGCGCACGCAAACGTATTAATGCGCTGATTGCAGAAGAAAATAACCCATCCCTTAAACTGCGGGTCTATGTAACTGGTGGCGGCTGTTCAGGTTTTCAGTACGGTTTCGACTTTGCAGAAAACGTCGCTGACGATGACACCGTTATTGAGTTCGGTAACGCAGCTCTAGTGGTTGATCCCCTCTCCTACCAATACTTGGTAGGCTCCACCGTCGACTACGAAGAGGGCCTGGCGGGCGCACGTTTTCGCGTTCAGAACCCTAATGCCACCACCACCTGCGGCTGCGGCGCCTCCTTTATGGTCTAAACAGCGTTGGCCCACAGCGCTCCCCGTGACTTGACGCCTTGTCGGTTTCTCGCCAAGGTTAATAGGTCAACAACGGCTTAAATAACGGTTTATAAAGAGCATCAAACGGTAAAAAACCGCTTTGTAACCCGCCACCAGCCACATAAAGCACGGGGAAACTTATGAAAGTAGCACTACCACTCAGCCTAACCAAAACAACGCTGGCGCTTGCACTGGGATTGGGCAGCGCCACTGCCGCCATGGCCCAAACGCCATCGGTGAACGTGGCCACTGACCCAAGCTTTGTGCCGTTTGAAATGATGGATCAAGAGACCGGCGAAATGGTCGGCTTCGATATGGATATCATCAACGAAGTCGCCGAACGCGCAGGCTTTGAAGTCAACCTCACTACCATGGAGTTCTCCGGCATTATTCCCGCCGTGCAAACCGGTAGCCAGGAAATCGCCATTGCCGGTACCACCATTACGGAAGAGCGTGCAGAAGTTGTCGACTTCTCCGACCCCTACTACGATTCCGGTCTTCGCATTATTGTGCGTGCCGACAATGACAGCGTCGAAACGCTAGAAGACCTTCAGGATCTCGCCGTTGGTACCAAAATTGGTTCCACCAGCTACGACTACCTGCAGCAAGAGCTTGGCGAAGATGCAGAAATCACCCCCTTCCCGGGTACTGCCGACATGTACATGGCGCTGCTAGGCCGTAACGTTGACGCGGTGCTCTATGACGCCCCTAACGTCGCCTACTTCTCGCAAACCCGTGGCGAAGGCCGTACCAAGGTTGTTGGCCCGCTATATGAAGGTCAGCAGTACGGCATCGTCTTTCACAAAGGCAGCGAGTGGGTGGAACCCACCAACGAAGCACTCGCCGCGATGAAGGAAGACGGCACTTACGATGAGATCTACACCAAATGGTTTGGTGAAGCCCCCAGCGAAGAGTGAGTGTAAAACCTCAACAATAGCGTAACGCCATTACAGGGCCGGGTGGCCAAAACCCCCGGCCCTGCTGCGTTGATCATGTGTTTTTTTGCCAACTGCTTTTTTGTTTCAGGAGTCTACGCGTGGACGTCAATTTTCAGTTTGATTGGTCGGCGGCGTTTGGGTCTATCCCTTACCTGCTGCCGGGTATTCCCTGGACGCTACTTATCTCATTTGGCGGCTTGGCCATTGGTTTTTTTATCGGCATATTCTTTGGCCTGTTACGCATTAGCCGCCTGCGCTGGCTACGCTGGCCGGCCATCATTTATGTCGAAGTGTTCCGCGGCACGCCGATTCTAGTCCAAGTGCTGTTTATTTTTTACGGCTTACCACAACTGCTGGGTGGGCCAATTAACGCCCTGGTCGCCGGGATTGCCGCGATCGCCGTTAATTCCGGCGCTTACATCTCTGAAATCGTGCGCGGCGGTGTGCAGTCGATTGAGCGAGGTCAAGGGGAAGCTTCGCTCTCTCTGGGCCTTTCCCGCACTCAGGCGTTTCGCTACGTTATCTGGCCCCAGGCGTTTCGGCGCATGATCCCGCCCCTTGGCAACCAAGGCATTATCAGTATCAAAGATACCTCTCTGTTCTCGGTGATCGGCGTAGGTGAGCTAGTGCGCCAAGGGCAGATCTATATCGCCACCACCTTCACGGCCCTTGAGGTCTACTTTATGGTCGCCCTTATGTATCTCGCGATCACCTGGACGCTCTCCATCATCCTGCGCCAACTTGAGCGCAGAGGTCTGGCCGGACAATAAGGACACGCGCAATGAGCGAGACATTGAAAAACACAACGCAACCAATTGTGCGTATGCAGCAGCTCAACAAACACTTTGGCAGCCTGCACGTACTCAACGATATTGACCTTACGATAGTGCCCGGTGAAGTTGTCGTGATCATCGGTGCCAGTGGCTCAGGTAAATCGACGCTGATTCGCTGTATTAACGGCCTGGAAGAGTTCCAATCAGGCAGTTTGGTGGTCGATAACAACGAACTGCTGCCCCATGGAAAGAGCACCCAAGCACTGCAAACCATCCGCACCGAAGTAGGCATGGTCTTTCAGCAGTTCAACCTGTTTCCTCATCTCAGCGTCATTGATAACGTCACCCTCGCGCCGATGAAAGTGCGCGGTTTAAGCCGTGACGACGCGGTCAGTAATGCCAAACGTTTGCTTGACCGGGTGGGTATCGCCGACCAGGCCGATAAGTACCCCAGCCAGCTCTCAGGCGGCCAACAGCAGCGTGTGGCGCTCGCTCGTGCCTTGGCTATGGAACCCCGGCTGATGCTATTTGACGAACCCACATCGGCGCTTGACCCGGAAATGATCGGTGAAGTGCTCGATGCCATGCGTGAACTGGCCAAAGAGGGCATGACTATGGTGATTGTTACCCATGAAATGGGCTTTGCCCGTGAGGTTGCCGACCGGGTGATTTTTATCCATAAAGGCGAGATTACCGAGCAGGGCCATCCAGAAAAACTGTTCGATTCACCGCAGCATGAACGTACTCAATCCTTCCTTGCGCGGGTGCTAAAACACTAGATGTAGCCATTCAATGCCCTAGCATAGACCTGCGTTTGGCACCTAAATAACTCGTTCGCTGATGCGAAATGACGCTTTTTTACCGGCCTGTCGACACGACAGGCCATTTTTTTGCCTGTGGATAAACTTTTTTTACATTGATCGTTTTTATCTCCGTAAGGCCTACCATGGGAGTCTCTCAGCGTTAGCTCCACACCCAACGATGGTTGTTCACAGCTGCGGTAACAACCCAGGTACTGGCCGGTGGATAAGCCGTGGCTAATTGCATCTGTGGATAAGGTGCTATTTCATCCACAGGCTTAGCACCCTTTCTACCCAGGCACTCCCGTCTTCAAACATGTAGAAGTCAACAATATAAGTTAATGAAATAATTAATGATTTATCGCTTATACACAGAAATTGTCCACACTAGTAATTACAACATTTACAGAACTTCTCTTATTTTATATTTATATTGTTATTAATAGAGGCGGTTTAGCGATTTGAGGTGTGGAAAAACCTGACGGTTACCCACAGGGGGTTTATACTTGCCGACTCATTGATCTAAGGTGGCTGCGTCTAGAATCGACTGCATTGGCCACATCATCCGTGCCGACAGGCACAAGACGAGGTGTTTCTTGAATTACCCCGACCGCTTTGACGTGATTGTCATCGGCGGTGGCCATGCGGGAACTGAAGCCGCACTGGCCTCTGCTCGTATGGGCTGTCAGACCCTGCTGCTCACCCATAACATCGAAACTCTGGGCCAAATGTCGTGTAATCCCGCGATTGGCGGCATCGGCAAAAGTCACTTGGTCAAGGAAATTGATGCACTGGGTGGCGCCATGGGGCTTGCCACGGATTTGGGTGGCATCCAGTTTCGCGTGCTCAATGCCAGCAAAGGGCCCGCTGTTCGGGCCACCCGTGCCCAGGCTGACCGCATCCGTTATAAGGCAGCAATCCGCGGAATGCTGGAAAACCAGCCCAACTTAACGATTTTCCAGCAAGCCGCTGGTGATCTGATTGTGGATAACGACACCGTACGAGGCGTTGTCACGGAGACTGGGATTCGCTTTCATGCCGACAGCGTAGTGCTGTGTACCGGTACATTTTTGGGTGGCGTGATTCATATTGGTTTGGATCAAAGCAAAGGCGGCCGAGCGGGTGATCCTCCCTCCAACGCGCTGGCTGAACGTCTGCGCGCCCTGCCGTTTCGGGTTGATCGTCTAAAAACCGGTACGCCGCCGCGCATCGATGCCAAAAGCGTGGATTTTTCCCAGTTGGAAGAGCAGCCCGGTGATAGCCCAACACCAGTTATGTCCTACCTGGGATCGCGGGAGATGCACCCTCAGCAGGTGAGTTGCCACATTGCTCACACCAATCAGCACACCCACGACCTGATTCTGGCCAACCTGGATCGTTCGCCGATGTATTCCGGCGTAATTGAAGGGATCGGGCCGCGTTACTGCCCATCGATTGAAGACAAGGTTCATCGCTTTGCCGATAAATCCAGCCACCAGGTGTTTATCGAACCCGAAGGCTTGGATACCCATGAGCTCTACCCCAACGGCATCTCGACCTCGTTGCCTTTTGATGTGCAAATTCAAGTCGTGCGCTCCATCAAAGGCTTGGAAAATGCTCATATCACCCGGCCTGGCTATGCCATTGAGTACGACTTTTTTGATCCACGAGACTTAAGACACTCGCTGGAAACTAAATTTATCCACAACCTGTTTTTTGCGGGTCAAATCAACGGCACTACCGGCTACGAAGAAGCCGGTGCTCAAGGTTTGCTCGCAGGCCTGAATGCCGCCCGCCGCGCTCAGGAGCTGGACGCCTGGTATCCCCGCCGCGATGAAGCCTATCTTGGTGTACTGGTTGATGATCTGATCACTATGGGTACCAAAGAGCCCTACCGGATGTTTACTTCCCGTGCGGAGTACCGCCTGCTGTTGCGGGAAGACAACGCGGATTTGCGCTTAACCGAAGCGGGCCGGGAATTGGGTCTTGTCGACGACACGCGCTGGGCAGCGTTTAGCCAAAAACGCGAGGCTATCGAACAAGAGAGCGCGCGGCTAAGCACCCTGTGGATACAACCAGGAAGTCCAGCGGCTGAACAAGTGGCCGAAAAAACCGGCGCACCGCTTACTCGCGAGTATTGCCTGAGTGATTTGCTTAAACGCCCTGAATTGAATTACAGAGATTTGGCCAATCTGCCCGGTATTGAGGGCACCCTGGTCACTGACCCGGCAGTCGCCGAGCAGGTGCAGATTCAGGCTAAGTATCAAGGCTATATCGATCGCCAGCAGCATGAGATCGATAAGCTCAAGCGCCACGAAGCTACGCCACTGCCTGCGGAACTGGATTATTTGAAAGTCGAAGGTTTGTCTAACGAAATTCGCCAAAAGCTGGCTGAAGCGCGGCCGGAAACGCTTGCTCATGCGGCGCGGATTTCAGGGGTTACCCCGGCGGCCGTCTCTATTTTGCTGGTACATCTGAAAAAGCGCCGTTTGGTGGCCGCAGCTGAGGTGGTTAACGGATGAGTTCGTTGAACCCACTGTTGAAGACTCTACCTGCAAGCGTTGCACCTCGGCTCGATCAAGGCCTTACCCAGTTAGGCATCGCCGTTGACGAACATCAACGCCAACAGCTGCTAGGCTTATTGGCGCTGTTGCACAAGTGGAACCGGGCTTATAACCTCACAGCGGTGCGCGATGTGGATGACATGGTGTCGCGTCATGTGTTGGATAGCGCCGCTGTGTTGCCCTATGTGCTGGGGCCAAAGCTACTGGATGTGGGTGCGGGCCCTGGGCTTCCTGGCATTGTATTAGCGATATTAGCCCCTCACCTTGATGTGACGCTGTTGGATAGTAATGGCAAAAAAGTGCGCTTTCAGCGTCAGGCGGTAATGGAGTTAGGGCTTGAAAACGTAACTCCCGTACAAGCGCGGGTGGAACAGTTTGAGGCCGCCGCTTTCGATCAGGTGATTTCCCGGGCTTTTGCCAGCTTGGTCGATTTTGTCACCTTGACCCGCCAGCTACCTAGCGCCGACGGCCAGTGGTTAGCCATGAAAGGCCCGGGTGCGGATGATGAACTGCGCGACTTACCTGCCGGTATATGTTTACACCAGCGTCACCTGCTAGAAGTACCCTTTGAAGCAGCCCAGAGGCAGCTGCTGGTTTTAAATGTGAAAGCTGAATGTTGAGAGCTGAACGTTGATTCTGACCCCCAGAAGGAGTTGAGTAAGTGAGCCAGATCATTGCCCTGACCAACCAAAAAGGCGGCGTGGGCAAGACCACCTCGGCCGTTAACCTGGCGGCCAGTCTCGCTGCGCTCGACCGTCGCGTACTGCTGGTGGATCTTGACCCCCAAGGCCATGCCAGCATGGGCAGCGGAATCGATAAATATGAGCTCGATAAAAGCGTGCTTGACGTTCTCCTGGGCGAAGCAACGGCCGCTGATACGATTGTCAAAAAGCTGGCGGTCAAGTACGACGTACTGCCGGGTAACGGTGATCTCACCGCTGCCGAAGTCGAGCTGCTGGATCGCGATAAAAGCGAGAGCTGCTTAACCACCGCGCTTGCTTCGGTTTCGGATGCGTATGACGTAGTGCTGATCGATTGCCCGCCCTCATTGAACATGCTGACAGTGAATGCATTAACGGCTTCCGATAGCGTGCTGATCCCTCTTCAGTGCGAGTTTTATGCCCTGGAGGGGTTGTCGGCCCTGCTCGATACCGTTGAGCAGATTAAGCAAAATGTGAATCCTGATCTTGCCATTGCGGGGATTTTGCGCACCATGTACGACAAGCGCACCAGCCTCACGCGGGAAGTGGATAAGCAGTTGCGTGACTATTTTGGCGATATGCTATTGAAAACGACCATCCCGCGTAATGTAAAAGTTGCCGAAGCGCCAAGCCACGGGCTGCCCGTTACGCAATATGCCCGGTTCTCCCGGGGTAGCCAGGCCTATCGCGTGCTGGCGAAAGAGATGATTCGTCGTCTTTCACTGTAACCACTCTTCACTTCAACTCTTCAATTCAAAAAAGGGCGCTGAAAAAATGAGGGAAAGCGTATGACGCGTAAACCCGCGCTGGGACGTGGCCTGGATGCCCTGATTGGTGCCGGTGCCCGTCGTCGTGACAGCTTAGAACTTGCCGGTAGTGGCACCTCGTTGGAGCTTTCTGACGCCGCGCGTAGCGCTGCGGCCGACGACGTTACCGAAGATCGTCTTGAACGCCTGCCGTTAGGGCAATTAACGCGGGGTAAATATCAGCCGCGCCGCGATATTCAGCCCGAAGCGTTAGAGGAGCTGGCGGACTCCATTCGCGCCCAGGGCGTGATGCAGCCCATCGTCGTGCGCCCAATTGGCGTGGATCGCTACGAAATTATTGCCGGTGAGCGTCGCTGGCGGGCAGCCCAACTTGCCGAGCTGGACGTTATCCCGGCGGTGATCCGGGAAGTCAGCGATGAAGTTGCCCTGGCACTGGCGCTGATCGAAAACATTCAGCGTGAAAACCTCAACGCCATCGAAGAAGCCATGGCGCTCAAGCGCCTGGGCGAAGAGTTTGAGCTTACCCAGCAGCAGATTGCCGACGCAGTGGGTAAATCGCGCACCCAGGTGGCCAATCTGTTGCGCCTGCTGGCGTTAGATCCGGAAGTGCAAACCCTGCTCGAACGGGGTGACCTGGATATGGGGCATGCACGGGCATTGCTGACGCTGAACAGCACCCAGCAGCGCCAAGTGGCTCATGAGGTGGTTAATAATGATATGACGGTGAGGGCCACCGAAGCGCTGGTGAAAAAAGTCCAAACCAGCCAAACACCAATCAAAACGCCTAGCCGCCAAAGCAAGCAGCCCGATGTGGCCAAGCTTGAAACACATCTTGGCGAACTGCTTGGTGCGCCTGTCTCCATTGATCATGGTCAAAAAGGCAAAGGTAAGTTAACGATACGTTATACCAGCCTCGAAGAATTGGACGGCATCTTAAATCATATTAAATAGCAGGCTATTCAATGTCGCGTAAGAAGCGCACACGTTTTCCCTCTTTGGTCGCAATTAGGCCCCTTAACGGGCAAATTCGGTGCGAGTTCGGTTGAAGGTGTGATAGCCCTTCCCTATAATCGCGCAAGATTTGTGCAAGTTGCCTTGGTTTGTCGAGGTATTAGCTTGTCGAGCAGTGGGTTTTAACTAGTGAGGCTGGGTAATTTTCCCCAAGAGTTATGCAGCGATACGAAACCCAGCGGAGAAAAGCCTATATCATTCGACTGACGATCGCGCAGCTGATGGTTACCTTTGTTGGTATGCTGGCAGCCTACCTAGTCGCAGATGCTGAAGGTATGTCATCGGTATTTAAAGGAGCGCTGGTAGCCTTATTACCGCAAGCCTTTTTTATTCAGCGAATGGGGGTTTTTCACGCTAGGCGCCGAACACGAGGAGCTATGCACTTATTTCGTGCTGAAGCAGGCAAGTTTGGTTTGACGGTGGCACTGTTTGTTGCAGTGTTCGTTGCAGCGCCCCCCTCAAACCCTACTTTCTTTTTTTACGCTTATGTTGCGGTTGTTCTAACGCATTGGCTTACGCCTTGGTTAATGCCAAAAAACGCTAATGCCTAGAAAATTGCACAACTGATTGAGGTGACACATCCATGGCCGCAGGAAACGAAGTCTCAACGACTTACTATATCCAGCACCACTTGCAGAATTTGACCTTTGGCAACCACCCCGAGAACGGCTGGTCGCTGGCGCACTCAGCGGAAGAAGCAAGTGAAATGGGCTTTTGGGCCATTCATTTAGATACCATGGGTTGGTCGATTGCCATGGGGTTGCTGTTTATCTGGATTTTCCGCAAAGCCGGCAAAATGGCCACCACGGGGGTGCCCAGTGGCCTGCAAAATGCGGTTGAAATGGTTGTTGAATTTGTCGAGGACATGGTCAAAGGGATATTTAAAGGGCATAACCCGATTATTGCGCCCCTGGCCCTGACGCTGTTCGTGTGGATTCTGTTCATGAACACGCTAAAAATTATTCCGGTCGACTACTTCCCTGTCTTGTTCAGCAAGTTAGGTGTGGACTACATGAAAATAGTACCCACTACCGATGTGAACGCCACATTGGGGCTGGCATTAGGTGTTTTCGGACTGATTCTCTTCTACAGCTTTAAGGTGAAAGGCGTGGGTGGCTTCGCCAAAGAGCTGTCACTGACGCCGTTTAATCACTGGGCATTGATTCCCTTCAACCTGTTGTTGGAAGTCGTTGCGTTGCTGGTGAAGCCGTTTAGTTTGGCGATGCGTCTGTTCGGCAATATGTTTGCCGGGGAAGTCATCTTTATTTTGATCGCCATGCTGCCGTTCTGGGCTATCTGGGTGCTGGATGTGCCGTGGGCTATTTTCCATATTTTGATCGTCGTACTACAAGCTTTCATCTTTACAGTGCTGTCCGTGGTGTATCTAAGCGCTGCACACGAACATCATTAACCTAGCAATAACCTTTTCATTAACCCTCAACCCTTAACCAAAACTTAAACTCAGGAGCTTCATCATGGAAATGGTTTATCTTTCAGCTGCCATCATCATCGGTCTAGGCGCGCTGGCTACTGGCATTGGCTTCGCTCTGTTGGGCGGCAAACTGCTTGAGTCAACTGCACGTCAGCCTGAACTGGGTGACCAACTGCAAACTAAAACCTTCATCATGGCCGGTCTACTTGACGCCGTTCCGATGATCGGTGTTGGTATTGCGATGTACCTGATTTTCGTTGTTGCCGGTTAATGACAGCTCAGCCGAGCGCTAAGCGCTCGGTTTTGTTTCACTCCGGTCGCCACGAACTTGTCAGAGGTACATTCCTGTGAATATCAACATGACGCTAATCGGGCAGACGATCGCCTTCGCGATCTTTGTCTGGTTTTGCATAAAGTATGTGTGGCCTCCGATCAGCAATGCGCTTCATGAGCGTCAGAAGAAAATTGCTGATGGCTTGGATGCAGCCAGCCGTGCTAACCGTGATCTTGAGCTTGCTCAAGAGCGGGCAGAACAGACGCTGCGTGAAAGCAAGGAGCAAGCTTCTCAAATTCTTGAGCAGGCCAACAAACGCTCTGCCCAGATGATTGAAGAAGCCCGCGAGCAAGCCCGCGCCGAAGGCGAACGCCTAGTAGCGAGTGCACGTTCCGAGATTGAGCAAGAAGTGAATCGCGCTAAGGATGAACTTCGTGCCCAGGTCTCTTATCTCGCCGTTATGGGTGCCGAGCGTGTTCTTGAAGCGTCGGTCGACGAACAAGCCCATCGCAAGTTACTCGATGAGCTTGCTGCTGAACTGTAAGGAGGTGAACCATGGCGGAATTACTTACCGTCGCTCGTCCTTACGCTAAAGCAGCGTTTGAATACGCGCGTGATCATGAGGCGCTTGATAGCTGGTCACAGGCGCTGGGCTTTTTAAGCTTAGCGGTCGCTGACAGCGATGTTCGTCGTTTGCTGGGCAGTCCAAAACTTGAGAACGCACAAAAAGTATCGCTGCTGGCCGATATGACACCAGGCGAGCAAGACGAGGCTTTACAGCGTTTTTTAGATGTTTTGGCAGACCAAGGTCGTTTGATGTCACTTTCATCAATCGCTGTTCAGTTTGAGCACCTACGTGCCGAACACGAACAGCGTGTTGAAGTAAACGTCACCTCTGCTTACAAATTAGATAGTAAGCAGAAGACCAAACTAGCGAACGCGCTCAAGAAACGTCTGAATCGCGAAATCTCCATTACTACTCAGGTGGACAAGTCGCTTATCGGCGGTGTCATCCTGCGTGCTGGCGACACCGTTATTGACGGGTCGGTACGTGGTCGATTGAACCGCCTTTCCGAAGCGCTAACCGCTTGAGTCTGAGGGACATGGCATGCAGCAACTGAATCCTTCCGAGATCAGCGACATCATCAAGCAGCGAATTGAAAAGCTTGACGTCGCATCCGAAGCCCGTAATCAGGGCACCATCGTCACTGTTTCCGACGGTATCGTGAAAATTCACGGCCTCGAAGACGCGATGTTTGGTGAAATGATTGAATTCCCCAACAGCATTTTTGGCATGGTACTTAACCTGGAGCGCGACTCCGTTGGTGCCGTGGTGCTGGGTGACTACCTGCAGCTTGAAGAGGGCATGACCGCCAAGTGTACCGGTCGTATTCTCGAAGTGCCGGTGGGCCCTGAGCTGATTGGCCGCGTTGTCGATGCGCTGGGCAACCCCATCGATGGTAAAGGCGAAATTGACGCTAAAATGACCGACGCCGTTGAAAAAGTGGCGCCGGGCGTTATTACCCGTCAATCCGTTGATGAGCCGATTCAAACCGGCCTAAAGTCGATCGATGCCATGGTGCCGATCGGCCGTGGTCAGCGTGAGCTGATCATCGGTGACCGTCAGATCGGTAAGTCCGCCATTGCCATTGATGCAATCATCAACCAGAAAGGCAAAGGCGTGACCTGTGTCTACGTAGCGATCGGTCAGAAGCAGTCGACCATTGCCAACGTGGTGCGCAAGCTCGAAGAGCATGGCGCCATGGAGCACACTATCGTTGTCGCCGCTGGCGCTGCAGATCCGGCGCCGATGCAGTTCCTGGCCGCCTACTCCGGCTGCACCATGGGCGAATACTTCCGCGACCGCGGCGAGAACTCGCTGATTGTGTACGACGACCTCTCCAAGCAGGCCGTCGCCTACCGTCAGGTATCGCTGCTGCTGCGTCGTCCGCCCGGCCGTGAAGCTTACCCCGGTGACGTTTTCTATCTCCACTCGCGTCTACTTGAGCGTGCTGCGCGCGTTAACGCCGACTACGTTGAGAAGTTCACTAACGGTGAAGTGAAAGGCAAAACCGGTTCCTTAACCGCGCTGCCGATCATCGAAACCCAGGGTGGCGACGTTTCTGCGTTCGTACCGACCAACGTGATCTCGATCACCGACGGTCAGATCTTCCTGGAAACCAACCTGTTTAACTCCGGTATTCGTCCGGCGATTAACGCAGGTCTGTCGGTTTCTCGCGTCGGTGGCTCGGCGCAGACCAAGATCATCAAAAAGCTCGGCGGCAGTGTGCGTCTGGCGTTGGCTCAGTACCGTGAGCTGGCGGCATTCTCGCAGTTTGCCTCTGATCTTGATGAAGCCACGCGTAAGCAGCTTGAGCACGGTCAGCGTGTTACTGAGCTGATGAAGCAGAACCAGTACTCGCCAATGTCAGTTGCCGAGATGGCGCTCTCGCTGTATGCCGCCAACGAAGGTTACCTGGACGACGTCGATGTGAACAAAGTGTTGGACTTCGAGCGTGCGTTGCACGACTACATGAAGTCTGAGCACGGTGATCTGCTCGACAAGATCAACCAGAGCGGCGACTACAACGGTGAGATTCAAGACAGCTTGAAGTCGGGTCTTGAGAAGTTCAAGGCGACTCAGAGCTGGTAATGTCTGGCCCGCCTGCGGGCGGGTTTGCATGCTTTCTGAGAGCCACGAACGAAGGGTAGATCGCTATGGCAGCTGCAAAAGAGATACGCACCCAGATCGGGAGCATTAAAAATACGCAGAAGATCACCAGCGCCATGGAAATGGTGGCTGCATCTAAAATGCGTAAAGCGCAAGATCTGATGAGAGCTAGTCAGCCTTACGCTAAGCAGATCCGCAAAGTGGTTGGCCACATTGCCGACGCGAACCCCGAGTACAAGCACGACTATATGGTCGAGCGTAGCGAGGTTAAGCGCGTTGGTTACATTGTGGTCTCCACAGACCGTGGTCTGTGCGGTGGCTTGAACCACAACCTCTTCAAAGCCTTACTCAAACAGGCCAGCGAGTGGAAAAAGCAGGGCGCAGAGCAGGATTTTTGCGCTCTGGGCGCTAAGGCCAGCACCTTTTTTCGCAACTACGGTGGCAATTTGGTGGCGGCGAAGAGTGGTTTAGGCGAAGCCCCGACCGTTGAAGGTTTGATTGGCAGTATTAAGGTCATGCTCGAAGCGTACGATGAAGGACGTCTCGACCGGCTTTACGTGGTGCACAACGAGTTTGTGAACACCATGACCCAAAAGCCAGTGGTTCGTCAGCTTCTTCCGCTGTCGCCTGATATGGGCGCAGACGCTGAGCAAGACGACGAAAACGCCCGTCCCGGAAGCTGGGACTACCTGTATGAACCGGATGCCAAGGCGTTGCTCGATAGCCTGCTGGTTCGTTTCATCGAATCGCAGGTGTATCAGGCGGTAGTGGAAAACGGCGCTTGTGAACAAGCCGCCCGAATGATCGCTATGAAAAGTGCCACTGACAACGCAGGCGGCCTTATCGACGATCTGGAGATGGTCTACAACAAGGCCCGTCAGGCCGCCATCACCCAGGAAATTTCTGAGATCGTCGGCGGCGCTGCTGCCGTATAACGCCTAGGGAGTCGACTATTTAAGCGACTCCCGGCAGACAGGTTTCATTTGCAGGTTTTAGAGAGGAACCAAGATGAGCGGACGTATCGTACAAATCATCGGCGCGGTGATTGACGTAGAGTTTCCGCGGGACTCTGTGCCCAAGGTCTACGACGCGCTGAAGGTCTCCGATGTTGAGACCATCCTCGAAGTCCAGCAGCAGCTGGGCGACGGCGTGGTGCGCACCATCGCCATGGGCTCCACTGAGGGCTTGAAGCGTGGCATGGACGTGACCAGCACAGGTGCCGCCATTTCCGTACCGGTAGGTAAGGAAACGCTGGGCCGTATTATGAACGTACTCGGTGAGCCGATCGACGAAGCGGGACCGATCGGTGAGCAAGAGCGTATGCCGATCCACCGTAAAGCCCCGAGCTATGCAGACCAAGCAGCCTCTAACGAGCTGCTGGAAACCGGTATCAAGGTTATCGACTTGGTCTGCCCGTTCGCTAAGGGTGGTAAAGTTGGTCTGTTCGGCGGCGCCGGTGTCGGTAAGACCGTTAACATGATGGAGCTTATCCGCAACATCGCCACCGAGCACAGCGGCTACTCTGTATTCGCTGGTGTTGGTGAGCGTACGCGTGAGGGTAACGACTTCTATCACGAAATGACGGAATCCAACGTTATCGATAAGGTATCGCTGGTTTACGGTCAGATGAACGAGCCCCCGGGCAACCGTCTGCGCGTAGCGCTGACCGGCCTGACCATCGCCGAGAAATTCCGTGATGAAGGCCGCGACGTTCTACTATTCGTCGATAACATCTACCGTTACACCCTGGCGGGTACCGAAGTATCGGCACTGTTGGGTCGTATGCCATCAGCGGTAGGTTACCAGCCTACGCTAGCTGAAGAGATGGGCGTTCTGCAGGAGCGTATTACCTCGACGAAAACTGGCTCAATCACCTCCGTACAGGCCGTTTACGTGCCTGCGGATGACTTGACCGACCCGTCGCCGGCGACCACCTTCTCGCACCTGGATGCTACCGTGGTATTGGCACGTTCTATCGCCGAGCTGGGTATCTATCCGGCGATCGACCCGTTGGACTCCACCTCACGTCAGTTGGATCCGTTGGTCGTCGGTGAAGAGCACTACGCCACTGCTCGTGGTGTGCAGAATGTTCTTCAACGCTACAAAGAGCTTAAGGATATTATTGCCATTCTGGGTATGGACGAGCTGTCTGACGAAGACAAGTTGGCCGTTTCCCGGGCGCGTAAAATCCAGCGCTTCTTGTCGCAGCCGTTCTTCGTGGCCGAAGTATTTACCGGTTCACCAGGTAAGTATGTCTCGCTGAAAGACACCATCAGTGGCTTCCAGGGCATTCTCGCTGGCGAATACGACGATATGCCGGAACAGGCCTTCTATATGGTCGGCTCCATCGACGAAGCCGTCGAGAAAGCCAACCAGATGAAGAAGTAATCCCGTCCATTAGGGGGATTCGCTATGGCGAATAGCTTTACTTGCAATATCGTCAGCGCTGAAGCATCGATCTTCTCAGGTACTGTTGAGCAGGTGATTGCTTCCGGGATGATGGGTGACCTGGGCGTTTTGCCGGGTCACGCCCCGCTGCTGACCGAGCTTCAGCCGGGTCCGGTACGCGTGATTCACGATGGCGGCAAGGAAGAGAACTTCTTTGTCTCGGGGGGCTTCATGGAAGTCCAGCCGGATGTCGTGACGATTCTGGCCGACTCTGCATCGCGTGCCAGCGACCTCAACGAGGCCGCTGCCGAAGAAGCACGTCAGCAGGCGCTGAAAGCCTTTAATGAGAAGTCATCGGAGCTCGATTATACTCGCGCTGCCGCTGAACTTGCCGAAGCCGTTGCACAGCTGCGAACGATTCAGCAGCTGCGTAAAAAGGCGGGTAAAGGCTAACTCTCACGCACTTGGCGTGTGTCCAACGCCCCTTAAACCCGCTACCAGGGTTTAAGGGGCGTTTTTTTTGTTTGGCAAAATAAGTAAGTATGATGAGCTTTGCCAGTAGGATGGGCTGGGTGATGGATTAGCTCGGCAGCACGACGCTTGTAAGCGCAAGGGGAGAGAGTCATGGCACTGAATGATGAAAGCCTACAGGAATTAAAAGCCGAACTGCTCGACGAGTTGGCCAAGGAAGTGCCCAGTAAATCGGTGCTCTCTTTGCGTTTGGCCGAAACCCGCTCCGCGGATATCGGTGAAGTGCTCGAAGAGATGATCGAGGATGATGAAGAGCTGCCTGCGGCGCTCGCTCTACTGGATATTCTTTCTGCGGAACGGGCAGCCAATGTGCTGGGCTATCTGCCCGGTGAGAGCCAGCTCGAAGTGGTAGGGAAGCTGGATGACAGCCAGGTTCTCAAGCTGCTCGAAGAGATGGGGTCGGACGAACGCGCCGATCTGTTCAATCTTCTCAATGAAGACCGTCGTGAGGCACTGCTGCGACGCATGGCTCACCGCGAGCGAGAAGACCTGAAGCGGCTTGCCAGCTACGAAGAGGGTACCGCCGGCGCCATCATGACCTCTGACTATGTCTCCATAGCCAGTGGCATGACGGTGTCGCAGGCGATGATGAGGGTACGCCAGACCGCTCCCGATGCGGAAACGGTCTATCAGCTGTATATCCTGGATAGCGATGGACAACTGATCGGTACCATGTCGCTGCGTCAGCTTATGGTGGCACGCCCCGGCGCTATTGTTGATGACATTATGATCAAGGATGTCATCAGTACACGGGTTGATAGTGCCCAGGAAGATGTCGCCCGTATTGTGGCGAAGTACGACTTGTTGGCGCTGCCAGTGATCGATGCCGATGAACGCATGGTCGGTATTGTGACCCACGATGACGCGATGGATGTCGCTGAATCCGAGGCGACAGAGGATTTCCACAAGGGGATGTCGATCGGCCAGCTGGAAGATGGCGTAAGCCGGGTGAAGCTCTGGAGCCTATACCGTAAGCGCGTGTTCTGGCTGGTACTGCTGGTCTTTGCCAATCTGTTTTCGGGGGCCGGGATTGCCTATTTTGAGGAGACCATTGCCGCCCAGGTAGCGCTGGTATTCTTTTTACCGTTATTGATCGGTAGTGGCGGTAACGCCGGGGCTCAGGCAGCTACGTTGATGGTGCGCGGCATGGCGACCGGTGACGTTGGCGTCAAAGATTGGGGCAAACTACTGGGCCGTGAGCTACTTGTCGCCGGGTCACTGGGTATCACCATGGCCATCGCGGTAACGCCTATTGGCATTATGCGCGGGGGAGAAGCGTTGGCAATGGTGGTCGCCTTGAGCATGGTGACCATCGTGCTGTTTGGTAGCCTGTTGGGGATGTGCCTGCCGTTCGTACTCGAGCGCTTTAAGGTCGACCCTGCCACGGCATCGGCGCCGCTGGTCACCACCTTGATTGATGCCTCTGGGGTGGTGATCTACTTCAGCATCGCCACACTACTGTTGACGGGGTTATAAGAAGAAACAACCAGTGGGTAGTGGCTCTAGCGCATCGAGCTACTGGCGGCGCGGGTGATAAACAGCACCTCGACGTGGCCGAGCCACTCGATATCGCTAGCCAGCGCTTTTAGTTGGCTAGCGAGGCACTGGGGCGGCTGATGCACGGCGTCGTCAATGATCAATGATACCGACACCTTATCGTCCAAGTAGTGCAACTGGAGCTCGTTCAGGGTGCGCCACACAGGGTGCTTGTACCAGCGTGCATCCAGGGCAGCCTCTACTTCAGGGCGGAGCGGAAGGCCGGGAAGGCGGCTAGGATCTCCTGCACCGGCGTCGTCTTCGGGGTCGACATGGAAGATCACGTCGGTCAGTGCGGGGAACTCGTGGCGCAGGCGGCGGCTGACTTCGTTACCGATTTCATGGGCTTCCGACACGGTAATCTTAGGCCCCACCACCACGTGCAGATCGACCATCACCCAGCCGGCGGATTGGCGAGTACGCAGGTCATGGACGCTATCCACACCTGGTACGCTGCAGGCCACATCGTGCATCTGATCCTGCACATCCACCGGCAGCGCTGTATCCACCAACTCACGAGCCGACTCCCATAGCAGATCCAAACCTACTTTACCCACCAACAGGCCCACAATGATGGCGGCCACGGCATCCAGCCAGCCCAAGCCAAACTGGGCACCCACCAAGGCTACCAACACCACGGCAGTGGATAAGGCATCACTGCGCGAGTGCCAAGCATTGGCTTCGAGTAACTTTGATTTTACCCGCTTGGCAACCCGCATGGTGTAACGAAAAATCCACTCTTTGCTAAACAGCGCGATGACGGTAATCACGATTGCCAGCGCGCCAGGGGCGTTAACGTCGGCGCCGCTAAACAGGCGATCCAGGCTCGACCAGGCAATCGCGCCAGCCACGAAAATTAGCACGCTTCCCAGCAGCAGGGTCGTCAGGGTTTCGATACGGCCGTGGCCGTAATGGTGGTCTTTATCGGGCTCCTGACGCCCATAGTGAATGGCCGCCAGGACAAAGCCATCGGTGACTAAATCAGATAGGGAGTGAATGCCGTCGGCAATCAACGCCGCTGAACCGACCATAAAACCGATCACGACTTTGACGATGCTTAACAGGGCATCCAGCCACGCACCGATATAGGTAACACGTTTGGCCTCTTGGCTAAGTCGCGCTTGATCGTGAACCACTGGCGTTTCGATGGTCTGAGTCATGGGTACCTTGCAAGGACGCACGCATTCAATAGATGCCTATTGTAGCGCACTCCTTATATCCTCTATAGGCTCCACTGCTTCCAGGCTGTGAAAACGATACCTTTGTGTGTCAGTGGCGGCTAGTGTCAGCAAAGGCAATGCGGACAACGAATAGGTGGATGTGTATCCTTAAACGCCATTGCAAACCATTAAATTGTTTCTATACACAGGATTTTTTTTATGGATTGGCTCCAGGTGGTGGTGTTAGCGGTTGTTCAGGGAGTGTCAGAGTTTTTACCCGTTTCAAGCTCTGCCCACCTAATCTTGGTGCCTGTGCTGACCGAGTGGCAAGATCAAGGGCTAGCCTTTGATGTTGCTCTGCATTTAGGCAGCCTCTCCGCGGTGATTATCTATTTCCGTCAGGAAATTTGGCAGATGGTCATTAGCAGCTTGGCTGCGCTCAGCGGCAAAGGAGTGAACGAAGATGCACGACTGGCTTTATGGGTGACGTTAGCGACCATTCCTGTGGGGCTTATTGGTTTACTACTGCACGATGTTATTTCTCATTTTATGCGCTCTACACTGATTATCGGCTTCAGTTTAATTGTTTTCGGGCTATTGTTGGGGTATGCCGATTGGCGTAAAGAGGGGACGCGCAATGAGTACCAACTACGTTTGAAGGATGTGCTGATTATTGGTGGTGCCCAGGCGCTAGCACTCATCCCAGGCACCTCACGCTCGGGAATTACCATTACCGCGGCGCTGTTGGTGGGCATGAGCCGAGAAGGCGCCTCGCGCTTCTCTTTCTTATTATCAATCCCGGTGATTGTGCTGGCAGGTGGCCTAGAAGCAGTGGGGCTGTTTAACGCTCCACAGTCGATTGATTGGATCGCGATGTTGGCGGGCACCCTGTTATCGGGATTAAGCGCGTATTTGTGTATTCACTACTTTCTGGTGGTTATAAAAAAATTAGGAATGCAGCCCTTTGTGATTTATCGCGTGCTGTTCGGCGCCTGGCTGCTGTGGTTCTTTTATTTTTAGGATAAAGCAACGATGAAAAAGGCTGTTGAACGCACAGCAAGGTGGGGACGTGCTCTTATCGTAACGGGCTCACTGCTGGGCTTGGGGTTAGGCGTGGCAGGCTGCTCAGAGAGCGATCGACCGCTGGAACCACCGGTACGCTTTGATGGCAATATTTTCGGCACCTTCTACCAGGTGACCATTATGGATCCGCTTACTCAGGGCGAGTCTCTTGAGTTGGAAGAGGGCTTTAAAGCAGAGCTTGAGAGTGTTGATCAGGCTATGTCCACCTATCGTGAAGATGCCGAACTGATTGCTTTTAACGAGGCTCCGCTGGAGGAGTGGCAGCCGCTCTCCAATGAGCTCATTGAGGTATTGGCGATTAGCCAATCCGTCGCTGAAGCCAGTCACGGCGCCTTTGATATTACCGTGGGCGACCTGGTCAATTTGTGGAGCTTCGGCCCCGGTGCGCGGCCAGAAGAGGTGCCCGCCGACGATGTTCTCGCCGAGCAGTTGGCCCAGGTAGGCTTTGACGCGTTAGAGGTCGATACTCAAAATATGCAGGCACGGCGTATCCGCGATGTGTTTGTCGACCTTTCTGGCGTGGCTAAAGGCCATGGAACTGACCGGGTAGCTGCTTACCTGGAGCAGCAGGGGCTTGAGCACTACTTAGTCAATATTGGTGGAGAACTGATCGCCCGCGGACTGCGTGATGAGGAAGAACAAACGCCCTGGCAGATTGGTATTGAGGTACCTGAAAATGGCCAGCAGCGTGCTCAGCATATTATCCCACTAGAGAGTATGTCGGTGGCCACCTCAGGTGATTACCGTAACTATTTTGAAGCAGATGGCCATCGCTTTTCCCACACCATCGATCCGCGCACGGGTCGACCAGTGACCCACCAGCTTGCCTCGGTGTCGGTTTTTCATCCCTCCAATGCCTGGGCGGATGCCTGGGCGACGGCGCTACTGGTGGTTGGCGAAAAGGAGGCGATGCAACTGGCCATTGAGAATAACCTCAAAGTGCTTTTGCTCGTGCGTGATGGCGAGCAGTGGCTCAGCATTGCTAGCCCGGAATTTGTTAATTATTTTGGGGAAACACTGGTTAATGAGTTGGGCATTGAACAACGACGAACCCCAGCGACCAACAGCCCCGCCACAGACAGCCCAGCGCCCGCTGACCCATCAGTAATAGGTGAATAGTATGCAAGAACTGGATATTGTCATTCTCGCCGCGGGTAAAGGCACGCGGATGCGTTCACAAATACCTAAAGTGCTTCACACCTTGGCGGGTAAGCCTATGGTGCAACACGTGCTGGATACCGCTTCAGGATTGCAGCCGGATCGCACCCATGTCGTGATTGGTCATGGCGCTGAACAGCTGCGTGAAGCGTTGGCAGAACATACTGTGCAGTTTGCCGTGCAGGCCGAGCAGAAGGGCACCGGACACGCGGTTGCGCAAGCGCTCGAGCAGTTAGGGAACGGCAAGGTGTTAGTCCTTTACGGTGATGTACCGTTGCTGCAACGGGAATCCCTGAGCGAGCTGTTGGCCTATGTAGATGAACAGCACATGGGGCTGTTGACGGTAGCGCTAGCGGATCCCACGGGCTATGGACGAATTGTGCGCGACGACGCAGGCGAAGCAGTGGCGATCGTTGAGCAAAAAGATGCCAGCAGCGCCGAACTTGCGATCACCGAATGCAATACCGGCATTATGGCCATGACGAGTGCCCAGATTAAACGCTGGTTACCGCAGCTCTCCGCAGAAAATGCCCAGGGTGAGTACTACCTGACCGATGTAATTGCCATGGCCGCAGAGGAAGGCATCAAGGTATGCACTGCCCAACCGGCCTCCGCCGTTGAAGTGGAAGGGGTTAATAATCGAGCGCAAATGGCCCGCTTGGAGCGCGTTTATCAACGCCAGTTGGCCGATAATTTAATGGCACAAGGAGTGGCTCTTGCCGACCCCGAACGGCTCGATGTGCGCGGGCGTTTGACCTGCGGTCACGATGTGTTTATCGACGTGGGTTGTGTCTTTGAAGGCGAGGTTGAACTAGGCGAGGGCGTGCGCATTGGCCCCTACTGCGTGATCAAAAACAGCACTATTGGTGCAGAGAGCGTGATAGAGACCCACAGCGTGATAGACGGTACCGTGGCAGCTGGCCTGAACCAGGTTGGCCCCTTTGCACGGCTACGCCCAGGGACGCGGTTGGCGGTAAAAGCCAAGGTGGGCAATTTCGTTGAAACCAAAAACGCCGATGTGGGTGAGGGCAGTAAGATTAATCACTTAAGCTACGTCGGTGATGCCCGATTGGGGCGTGACGTGAACGTGGGGGCTGGCACGATCACCTGTAACTACGACGGCGCTAACAAGCACCACACCGACATTGGTGATAACGCCTTCATCGGTTCGAACACTGCCTTGGTCGCACCTGTTTCGGTAGGCAAAGGCGCTACCATAGGGGCTGGGTCTACGATTGCTAAAGATGTCACCGACTACGCGTTGGCCGTTACGCGAGGCCGTCAGCTAGAAAAAATTGATTGGCTGCGTCCCAGTAAAGTGACAAAGCCTTAGGGCTGGAAGGAAGCAATTATTAAAGAGGGCTCTTGAGTCAGTTCTTAAAACAGCACTTAATATCGTTTTTAAAATGGTGCTAAGAATCATTAAAAAGCCGTATTCATAATCATTAGTCGTCGTTTTACAGTTCTGCGGACTGGTTGAGTCGCTTTTGAAGCGCTCTGGTTCAAACCTAGGAGAATCACTATGTGTGGCATTGTGGCCGCCGTTGCCCAGCGCAACGTCCAAGAAATTCTATTAGAAGGACTAAAACGCCTGGAATACCGCGGCTACGATTCAGCCGGTATGACGGTGTTCAACGACGGTGTATTAACCCGCCATCGTGCGCTTGGAAAAGTGGCGGCGCTTACCGCCCAATTGGATGCGGCCGCACTGCCGGGTTTTTCGGGTATCGCGCATACCCGCTGGGCAACCCACGGTAAACCCTCTGAGGCCAATGCGCACCCGCACCACAGTAGCGATCAGGTTGCCGTTGTGCATAACGGGATCATTGAGAACTACGAGGCTATAAAAGAGAGCCTCCAGCGCAGTGGCTATGCGTTTAGCTCAGAAACCGATACCGAAGTAATTGCTCACTTACTCTCCGAAAAGCTGGCTGATGGGCTCACCCTGTTTGATGCTACCCAGCAGATCGTTAACGGCTTAGGCGGCGCCTACGCCTTGGGGGTAATGAGCGTTAAAGAGCCTGGAGTCGTGGTTGGCGCACGCCAGGGTAGCCCGCTGGTGGTCGGTGTGGGGATTAATGAGGCCTTTTTAGCCTCTGACCCGCTGGCACTGCTGCCGGTTACCGATCGCTTTATTTACCTGGAAGAGGGCGATTTGGTTGAGCTGCGCGTTCAAGGGGCCATTCGCATAGTGGATCGCCACGGTAACGACGTCGAGCGCCCTATTCATACCTTTGAGCACGGCGATGGCGCGGCCAGTAAGGGCGATTACCGCCACTATATGCTCAAAGAGATTTTCGAGCAGCCAACGGTGATTGAGGCGGCACTAGAGGGGCGGCTGAGCGCTCAAAGCGTGTTAATAGAGAGCTTTGGCCCCGATGCGCTGGCGCTTTTCCAGCGCACTCGCCACGTGCATATCATTGCCTGCGGCACCAGCTACCATGCGGGGCTGGTGGCGCGTTATTGGTTGGAGCGCTATGCGGGGGTGCCGGTGCAGGTCGAGGTGGCCTCTGAATATCGCTACCGCCACCCGGTCGTGCCCGAAGGCACGCTGTTTGTCACCCTCTCCCAGTCCGGCGAAACCGCCGACACCCTGGCCGCGTTACGTTTTGCTAAAACCCTCAACTATGTGGGCTCGCTGGCGATTTGTAACGTGCCCGGTAGTTCGCTGGTGCGTGAGTCAGACATTACCCTTATGACCCGCGCGGGCCCTGAAATTGGCGTGGCCTCCACCAAAGCCTTTACCACCCAGTTAGTGGCGTTAATGCTGCTGACGCTTTCGGTCAGTAAAGCCAAAAATCAGGTTGAGTATCCGGATATAATCGCTGCGCTGCGCACGTTGCCGGAGGTGTGTCAGCGGGTGCTGGCGTTGGATAGCCAGATCGAAATACTTTCCCAAGCGTTTGCAGAGAAACATCATGCACTCTTCTTGGGGCGCGGGGCTCACTATCCGATTGCCCTTGAAGGGGCGTTAAAGCTCAAAGAAATTTCCTATATTCATGCCGAGGCGTATCCAGCAGGGGAGTTAAAGCATGGCCCGCTGGCGCTGGTGGACAGCGAAATGCCAGTAATCTCGGTCGCCCCCAACGATGACCTGCTTGAAAAGCTAAAATCCAACCTTCAGGAAGTCCGTGCCCGCGGCGGTCAACTGTTTGTGTTCGCTGATGAAAGCGTGGGTATCGACGCCCAGGAAGATATACGTGTGCTGACCCTGCCACACGTGCACGAAGCGCTGGCGCCGCTACTGTATACCCTGCCGCTACAGCTATTGAGCTACCACGTGGCCGTACTCAAAGGCACCGATGTAGACCAGCCCCGTAACCTGGCTAAAAGCGTGACGGTGGAGTGATTTAGACCTCAGACTTTATATTTAGTTAAGCCAATAAAAACGCTTTACAAGATGCGGCAATAAGTCGCATCTTATGCGCAACCGTTGCGTTGCAGCATGTCATTAGGGTGCTTATGATCGTGGCGGTCTTTTTCCCTTCTGATTGGATAATATCGCCATGAAACCACCAAACGTCCACGTAACCCGGCATTATGCTAGCCGGGTCACTTGGTTGTTGCTCGCCTGCACGCTTTTTGTCTTTCCTTCTCTCTCTTATGCCGCCGCCGGGCCCCTAGATCTTACTCTTTCGCTTGCCGGTATCTCTTCTGTCGTGATCTTCGTGCTCGCCTATGCGTTGGTGATGAGTGAAGAGCTACTGCATATGCGTAAGTCTAAGCCGGTGCTGGTTGCGGCAGGGCTTATCTGGGCGCTAGTGGCCTGGGTCTATGTACAAGCGGGGATGCCGGAAGAGGCGGAAACCGCCTTCCGTGAAACACTACTTGAATACGCTGAGCTATTGCTGTTTTTGCTGGTGGCAATGACCTATATCAATGCCATGGAAGAGCGTCGGGTATTTGATGCGCTACGTTCTTGGCTAGTGCGTAAAGGCTTCAGCTATCGCTCCTTGTTCTGGATTACCGGTGTCATGGCATTCGGTATTTCGGCGATCGCCAACAATATGACCACCGCCATGCTGATGTGCGCCGTGGTACTCAAAGTGGCCGAGGGAGATAATAAGTTTATCGGCCTTTGCTGTGTCAACGTAGTAGTGGCTTCCAACGCGGGCGGTGCCTTTAGCCCATTTGGCGACATCACCACACTGATGGTGTGGCAGGCGGGCCAAGTGCCGTTTGAAGGATTCTTCGCGCTGCTGCTTCCCGCGGTGGTTAATTTCATGGTACCTGCGGTTATCATGAATTTCTTCATCGTTAATCGCCAGCCAGCCTCGCTTAAAGAGAATGTTTGGCTCAAGCGCGGCGCGCGGCGAATTATCGTACTGTTTTTGATTACCGTGGCCATCTCGGTTCTGTGCCATTCTATCCTCTACTTACCGCCTGCCATGGGCATGATGTTTGGTTTAGGCCTACTGCAGTTCTTTGGTTACTACCTGCGCCGCAGCCTGCCGCGTTCGCTTGAACGCAAGCGTGAACGCTATTCCCGCCGGGGCGATTGGAAGAAGCTGGAGCAGCTGGGAAGCGTGGTACCCTTCGATATTTTCAGCCGTATCGCCCGTTCCGAGTGGGATACGCTGCTGTTCTTCTATGGGGTGGTGATGTGCGTGGGTGGCCTTGGCTTTATGGGCTATCTCAGCCTGCTTTCCGAAACGCTCTACGGCAGTTGGAACCCGGTGTGGGCGAACGTGGTGCTGGGGCTTATCTCGGCAGTCGTGGACAACATCCCGGTGATGTTCGCGGTACTTTCCATGGCCCCGGATATGACGGAGGGTAATTGGCTGTTGATTACCTTAACCGCAGGCGTGGGGGGTAGTTTGCTCTCTATGGGCTCTGCCGCGGGAGTCGCCCTTATGGGCCAGGCGCGAGGTATTTATACCTTTGCCGTACACCTTCGCTGGGTACCGGCAATATTGCTGGGCTATGCCGCCAGCATTGCGACGCATCTTTGGATCAATGCCGCTTTGTTCTAAGGTGCGTTAAAACGTGAAACGCCCTTCATCGAGGAATCGGTGAAGGGCGTTGTTGTCTCTGGATTCAGGAATTAAAGGTGATTAACTTAAAGATGATCAGCGGCGACGTGTTACAGGTCATGGCCGGTAATGACTTGGCAAATATCAGCGAAGCTTTTTGCCATAGGCACCGGGTTGATCTCTTTCCCCACCGCACTCTGTATATCGCTGGCTGAGATAAGGCCGCGAATTCTAATGTGGTGGTCATCGTTTTGCTCAGTGATTAACAGGTGTTGATCAGTCACGGCTTCCATTGACAGCACCAGATCCTCAATTGTCAGTGATGCCAACTGGGCGATGGGCATGGCGCTAAGCTTGTGCCAAGGGGTCATGATCATTTCAGCGGTCACTTCTTCGCGGCTGAGATTACGCTGCTGCATGGCGATGTTGATACGCCGGGTGCCAATCACTTCTTTTGAGTTAATAATGCCGATGCAGTGCGCTTGGTGATCCATCACGAACAGTAGTCTTACGCCGCTATAACGCATCTTAAGGTGCGCCTCGTCGATGGGCGTGTCGGCATCAACGGATTGAGGCATGACTTGGGAAAAGTCAGTCAGTACCGTCATCGCTGGGCTAGTAGGCAGTAGCCGCTGCGCAGCTGGCTTGGCTAGCAGTGGTGCTGAGCCTAGTTGAATTAAGGGCTTAGGTGAAAATGTCACTTGGTTCATCAGGGTACCTCCATGTGGAGAAAAGGGGAGAGCCGTGGGTATCTGGCTCGCCTTGCAACTCCACAGTTGCACGCAATTCTTATCGCAACCTTAAGAGACCCATAAAACTCAGCTTAGGAAGCAAAGAGAGTGTTACTCCTCTTTTAGTCGCTGTAAAACAATACGCACACGCAATCCCCCACTGGGAGCACTATCAAGCTGAAGGGTGCCGCCGTGGCGTTTGATCAGCCGCTCAACGATGGAAAGTCCTAATCCTGAACCAGCGCTGGGGCCTGCGCGTTGAAAACGCTCAATCACTTTTTTGCGTTCATTAATCGGTATCCCCGGCCCCTGGTCATCCACCGTCAATTGAAAGCAATGTGGCGTCGTCGCTAGGGTGATGCTGATGACACTTTGGTTAGGCGAGTGTTGGATGGCATTACCGACCAGATTCTGTACCAGGGTTTCAATGGCACCGGGCTCTTCTAATATCGACCAATCTGCCTGCTCATCTGCATTTAACAGTAGCTGCTGTTCGCGCTCGGCGGCCAGCGGCGAAAGCTTGGCCAGGGTCTCACGCACTTCACTAAGCAACTGGCTAGTGCGGTATTCAGGCTGCGACTCCTCTTCAGGCTCCAGGCGAGCCAGCGTTAAGAGTTGGGTAACCAAGCGCGTGGCCCGTGCAACGCCGCCACGAAGGTGATTGAGCGCCTCCTGACGATCTTCAATATTGTCGGCAGTCAGGGCATTTTGGGCGTGTAGATCAAGCACTGCTAAGGGTGTACGTAATTCATGGGCGGCATCGGCAATAAAGCGTTTTTCGCGCACGCGCATTATGCGGATTCGCTCTAACAGCCGGTTGAGTGCACCGGCGATAGTATCTAGTTCCTGGGGCAGTGGGCTGAGGGTGAGAGGCTGTAAATTATGCGGATCACGATTGCGAATTTGCTCGGCCATGCGCGACAGCGGTACCAAGCCCCAGCCAATCGACCACCACAGCAGGGCGGTGAGTAGCGGCAGGCCAATCAGGTCAGGCAGTAGCGTGCGCAATGCTACCGCCCTGATCAGCTCCCCGCGAACGTCTTCGCGCTCGCTCACTACCACACGATTTGATGAGCCCGGCACCTCAAGGACATACACTCGCCAATCGTGCACCCCCACGGTAAGCGTTGAGTAGCCGATGGGCTGTTGAGCAAGGGGCGTTTCAGGAGCGCTCGCAGAGCGCAGCAGTAGGCGATCGTCTTCCCACAGTTGGAAGGCTAATTTGCTTTCGTAGCGGTGGCCCGCAAAGCGTTTGTCAGAGTCGCGAGCGCGCTGTAATGCGCTCTCTAAGCTGTTAATTAACACATTGCGATTGGTATCAGGCAGCGGCGCCTGTAACAAACCTTCTAGCAGACGTGCATTCTGGGCTAAGCTGGCATCGTACAGCTCTTCTATTTCATGGGCGGCATAACGGTAGCTGACAAAGCCGATTACCAGCATGCTTAGGCCAAATACCAGTAGCGATAGCCCCAGGGTACGTTGTCTAATTGAGGTCATACGTCATCCTTTGACGGCTTATCCATGACATAGCCAATGCCACGCACCGTGCGAATGACCTCGGTGAACAGCTTGCGGCGTAAATGATGGATATGAACCTCAATGGCATTGCTCTCCACATCTTCATCCCAGCCGTAGACCAGCCGGGCTAAAGTATCACGGGTAAATACTCGGCCAGGGTGGCTCATAAACTCTTGCAACAGCGTGAGTTCGCGTCGCGATAAACTTACATCTTGCCCCTGAAAGCTAACGGTTAAGGTATGGGGATCCAGACGAATGCCACGACAGCTCAATATACTGCTGACTTGGCCCTGGCTACGCCTTAGCAAGGCGCGTAGTCGGGCTTTCAGCTCCGCCACTTCGAAAGGTTTGGTTAAATAGTCATCGGCGCCCGCGTCTAGCCCCGCGATGCGGTCATCCACCGCATCGCGGGCAGTCAGTACCAGAATGGGCACCTGGCTGCCGTGTCGCCTGACAGCGTTCAATACCGTCATACCATCCATACGCGGCAGCCCCAGGTCGAGAATCACTGCATCAAAGGGTTCTCCCTCTTTTAGCGCATTCAGCGCGGTAGCTCCGTCGCTCAGATGATCCACGGTGTAGTGCTCGGGCTTCAAGGCCAAGCGGATACCCGAGGCTAGGCTTGGGTCATCCTCTACCAGCAAAATGCGCATAGGGCTCCTTCCTATTGAAGTTCTGACATCAATTGACGGATGTCGTCACGGCGGCCACTGTCCGCCAGTTCGCGACCTAGCCGGGGCGCTGCCATCAAGGCGCGTTCCAGCGCTTGGCGTGCTTCTGCATCGCGACCCTGCTCATGTAAATAGTCGCCCCAGAAGTAGAGACTGTCGATCCCTTCGGGGTTAATCGCAAGGGCTCTTTGCAAATGCCACTCGGCTTTTTGTTCATCGCCAAAGCCGAGTGGCCAGCCGGGAACCTGATAATAGAGCGCGCCCAGACTGGTATAGGCCGAACCATCAAGCGCCAGTGGGTTCAATTCCAGCGCGGTTTCAAGCTCCTTTTTAGCCTGTTTTACCAGCCCCAGCGCGCCCAGCCCGCCGCTGGCACCTGCTTCTGTTGAGCGGATAATGCCGACCCAGATATGCAGCTCGGCGGCGTCCGGGTAGCGTTCGACAAGCTGTTCAGCTTGGTCACCCAAGCGGCTGAAGGCTGCCGCCTGTTCGCCTGGTGGCAGCGTATAGTTAATTTCCGCCCAACGCTGCTGTAACTCGGCAAGCGATGCGGCGGCCGCCGCGCTGTCGCCCTCACTGGCGACCCCCTGAAGGCTTGCCAAGCCAATGACACTAGCCAGTAGCGTAGTACGCAGCGTTTTGAAAGCTGGCATGATCATGAGGAAGACTCCTTGGTGGCAACGAACCGGCGAATGACGGGCAGTTGGCGTAACAGGGCCCGGTCAACAGCGCCTGGCCATAGCGTATTGAGGCGGGTAAAAAAGCGTTCCGGCAGCCCGATCTGCAACTCCTCGCGCTGCTTTTCCACGGCGCTGATAATAGCCAGGGCGACGGCGTCAGGAGAGTCGACGGTATTGCCCAGCGCTGCATTGAGCGCCTCGGTTTGCGGTGAGTTCATGGCAGTGCGGGTTGCCCTGGGGGCGACATACATGACGCGCACGCGGGTATCGGCCAGCTCACGGCGCAACGCCTGGCTAAAACCGCGCAGCGCGAACTTGGTCGCGCAGTAGGTTACCTGGCCTGGATAACCCAGTCGCCCAAGGGTCGAGCCAATGGTGATAATCGTCGCCTGGGAACAGGCCATCAGTTGAGGAAGCAACGCGCGAGTCAACTGCAGCGTGGCAGTCAGGTTAATCGCTACCAGTTGTTCGATATCACTGTCGCTGGTGGAATCGAAGAAGCCCTGCTGATTGCTGCCGGCGGCATTAATCAGCATATTGCAGCCCGCTATCCGGGCTGCATCGATCAGGCGACTACGGTCGTCTGCGTTGGTCAAATCGGCGCTAACGGCCGTGATACGGTCGGGAAAACGGTCGGCCAGAGTGACCAGCACCTCTTGCTTCCGCCCACTGACCAGCAACTGCGCGCCGCGTTGGGCTAAGGCTTCAGCAAGAGCATAACCGATGCCGCCGCTGGCGCCGGTGATCAGTACTCGCTGTTCCGCCCACCCGCCAGGAAAAACTCGCTTGCTAGGCCAGTGCATGGCTAAGTTCCTCCACCGCACTGCGGCCTGAGCAATGCGCTTCTATACCTCTAAACATCGCGCCATACAGGTGATAGAACATGTTGGCGCTATCAATTACCACGGCGAGATCATCATCTCCTAGCTGATTTATCTGCTCTTCAAAAAAGGCCAGATGACCAATATCCAGGCTGCCGTGGGAGGTAAGGTAGCGCACGGCGCTGTTAGGCAGCGACAGGCTGGCCTGGAGGTGCTCGGCGGCCTGGGTGGCAAGTGCTGTGCTGGTGCCTTCCAGTACCTGTACCATGCCGAAGAACGCCACCGGATTGCCGTGCTCGACTGCGTCACGAATCCAGGCTACCATCAATCGCGTGGCCGGGTCTGGCGTGGCAACGGCTACGGCCTCAGCATCACCGCCCGCAGCGCGGATATCGTCCAGAATCCACTGCTCGTGGCCGTGCTCCTCTTCGATGTACTCCACCAGCGCGGTGCGCAGCCAGTCGAGTCGGTCGGGTAGCCGTGCGCCGCAGGCCATCATTAGCGGCACAGTAAAACGGACGTGATGATAGGCCTGGCCGAGAAAAGCAAGATACTCCTCCAGAGTGACACGGCCCGACAAGGCACGGTTGACGATGGGTGTCGTCAGGAGCCAGGTGCGTGCTCCCTGGGTAGCGTCTTGCAGCTGTTGGTAAGCGGTCATGATAGTGCTCCTTCTTGTGAGTGAGTCGACGCGGCCGTTAGCCAGTGGCCATAAGCAGCTAGCAAGGTCTCGCGACGCAGGCGGCCATTGGCTGTAACTTGCTGGTTATTGGGGGTAAAGGGAGACACACGCTGCCACTCATGTACCTGGGCGTAGTCGGGCAGCGTGAGGTTTACTGCCTGGATGGCAGCGTCGATCTGGGTATCGGTCAGCTGGGCCGCGGCGGGTACGATCAGCGCCCGGTTAGCAGGCAGGGCCTCGCCGTATACCATGGCCTGGGCAATGGCAGGCTGGGTGCAGAGCTCGCCCTCTACCCACTGGGGATTGACGTTTCGGCCATAGGCCGTAATGAACACTTCCCGCTGACGACCATTGAGGATGATGGTATCGCCCTGCCACTGGCCGGTATCTCCGGTGGCGTGCCAATCGCCGCTGGGAGGCTCACCGAGATAGCCCAACATCAGGGCACCACTCACGTGTAGCTGGCCGTCTTGATCAATACGTACCTGGGCATGGGGCAGTGGTCGGCCAACGCCGCAGACTGGCTCTCCGGGACGATTAAGGCACACCACCGAGGAGCACTCCGACAAACCGTAGCCTTCAAACACCGGCCAACCGCCACCCTGGGCACGGGTGAGCAGGGTGGTGGCTACCGGTGCCCCGCCCACCGCGACAAAGCGCAGGCTATGAGGGGAGGTCGGAGCATGGCTAACCAATGCCTGCAGCAACTGTGGCACCAGAATCATGCTGTGCGGCCGGTAGCGGGCGATAGATTCCAGGGCGAGAGGAGCGCTGAAACTGCTGGCGCCCTGCCAGCCCAGCATGGTCAAGCTGGGCAGCACGCTGCACGCACCTAACCACAGTGGTAGATAGAGCCCGCCGATGTTTTCCAGCAGGGTCGCGAGCGGCAGCATGGCCAGGTGGCGGCGTATGGCGAGCGGTTCGACCACCGCCGCCAAGCTCTCGGTTACAGTTAGCAGCGCAGCATTATCCAGGCACACACCCCTGGGGGAGCCGCTGGTACCGGAAGTAAATGTGATCCGCGTGGTGCCCGTAGGTAACTCGGGTGGCAGTTCGATCTGGCGCTGTGTGATAACCGCATCACCGATGGTCTGAAAGCCGTAGGCCTCGCCACCGTGGCCAATCCAACTGTCCAGTCCTGCCTGCTCAACGATATGGCGGCGCTGCCGATCGCTGAAGAAGTCAGGAATAGGCACCGCGACACACACTTCCATCATCAGGGCCAGGTCCCATAGGGCCCACTCCAGCCCATTATCCAGCGCCAGTGCAACGCGTCGTGCGCCAGCCGTGCGTAGCCGTTGGCGTCGCTGAGCGATGTGTTGAATGACCGCGGTATACGAGAGACGCTGTTCGCCATCGCTAAGTGCGGTACGCTGGGGAGCATGGTTGGCGTGGTGGTCGAGGCGTGCCATCAGCGCATTAGGCAAGTCGTGCATGCATCACCTCGGCCGCACCCATTTCAGCCAGGATGGGCTGCGCTTGAAGCGTCTGCATGGCGCTGCGTAGATCGCCTGCCATGACCCATGGGCGATGCTGGTAATAGCGCCCCCAGAGATGCGACTCTTCGCCCAGTCGGTTAGGGTCGGCAGGGGTGATAGGCTGTGGGGACAACCCTAGACGGCGCAAGCCGTTGGCAACCTCGGGAGTGGCGGTAAACAGTAGCCAGGCGATGCCATCAGCCGCCAATTGATGGGCCAGGTAAATAAACAGTTGGCGCTGCAAGCCAGGGCGCAGGCTAGCCAAGTTGCCTATTTCGGCAATATCCCGGCGGGCAAGTGTCTGCTGAAACCCATGGTTAATAACCTGTTCGGCCTTGCCATCCAGGTAGCGCTCCAGAAAGAGCGGTCCGCTGCTGGCAAGGCGCAATCCCACTGCCGCTTGCGGCTGTTCCGCTTGCCACAGCCCAAACAGGCGCGGCAGGAAATGCTGGATATGAGCGCTGTGCTGCTGGGCGAAGCGTTGCTGAATCAGTTGCTGAAGCGCCGCTTGCTCCTGCCAATTAAGGGCCTCGTGCCAATTCAGCCTTGTCCGCGCAGTGGGGAGTGAACGTAGGCGAGCCATCGGATAATCTCCATCGTGTTTTCCGACACTCTGGGCGGGATAACTTAACGAAAACTTAAGCTGGGTAAATATTTATCCCCGGTTTGACCGAGCAATGGACAGGTAACGCATCGATGACCTCCGCGCAGGTAACGCCTCTTCAGACCGTGCAGTGCCCACCCTCCCGGCGGCGCGAGGCACTGCTGCAGTTGGCTGCTGCTCATGACCCTGAACAGCAAGCGGCACTGAGCGCGGCTGTGAAGGCAATGTACAATCAGCCAGATGCCCAGTGGGATGGGCTATGGATAACTATTAAGGCAGGCCAGTTAATGAGCGCCATCTGGGTACAACCGCTGCCCATGAATATGGCGCAGCTATGGTTACCCAAGCAATTGCCCAGCGAGCAGGGTGTGCATACTAGCGCGCTATTGCGTGCGGCCAATGCATGGGTAAAAGCCCACAATATTCGCTTGTGCCACTTAGAGCTGTCACCCCAGGCGCCCGTATCAGAAGCACTGTTACGTGAGCATGGCATGCAGCGTTTGGCTTGCTTGGAGCATTTAACCGGCAGTAGCCGCTACCGCTTAGCGATGAATGAAACGCTGCCGCTTTTACTGCAGCCGCTTTGCGAGTTTTCTTTGGCGGAACAGCTGAGCCTGCTGGCCGCAGTGGGGCAAGATTCGCTGGATAGCCGACCCTTGCGCGACGTACTCTCAGTGGAAGAGTTATTGAATGGGTTTTATCAGCAGGACCCCCAAGCGCCACAGCACTGGTACGCTGTGGGCTATCACGAAGCCGTGGTGGGTGTGCTATTGCTTGCGCCGCGCCCTGCGCTAGGCCGCTGGGAGCTAATGTTAATGGGAATAACACCGAATTGGCGTGGTAAAGGCTTGGGGCGCTCGTTGTTAAATAAAGGCCTCGAGCTTGCCCAACAGGCTGGCGTGCAGGAGGTCATGCTGGCGGTAGATGATGTCAATTTACCGGCTAAACGGCTTTACCAGCAGGCGGGTTTCATACGCTATGCGCAGCAACGTTTATTCGCCTGGAAAGGCAGTGGTGAGAGGAAGGGTTTGCCAAATTAAGCTGCCAATAGTCGTCAACGGTTGAATAGGCGCTCTTAGTAGCATTTTCTTGCGCTTTGCGTTGCCGTTATACTAGTCCTATATGCACGTCTTGGCGTCTCAGCTGCGCACCGTCAATATTGGCGCTGCCACGCACAGGGGTTGAGGATAAAAGTTTGATGACAATACTCAAGAGGTGGTGAGAGTGAAAGCTAAGCTGATCATGAGCGGGCTGGCGGCCCTCGGCTTCATGGCGGGCACATCCAGTGTTTATGCCCAAGATGACGCCGCACGTGATGCGATTGCCGAGCGTTTGGCGCCGGTGGGTCAACTCTGTTTACAAGGCCAAGACTGTGGTACCGCAGCGGCACCTCCTAGCGATAGCAGCAGTGGCGGTGATGTCGATGGCGAGGGCATCTATGGCAATGTGTGTAGCGCTTGTCACGAATCGGGTGCTGCAGGCGCACCTATCCGTGGCGATGAAGAGGCTTGGGCTGAACGTACCGAACAAGGTTTCGCCACGCTGCTAGAACACTCGATTAACGGTATTGGTGCTATGCCTGCTCGCGGTGGCAACCCCAACCTTTCTGATGCGGAGATGGAAGCGGCGACTGCCTATATGGTCGAGCCCGTTATGGACGTGCCTGAATTAGGCGGTGGCGACGAAGCTGCATCCGAAGAGGAAGCTGCGGAAGGTGAAGAAGCGGCAACTGAAGAAGAGATGGCTGCTAATGACGATGCAGCAAGTGAGGAAGACGCGGCCGCATCTGAAGAAGCGAGCGGCGGTAGCGATTTAGACGGTGAAGCCCTCTACGCAAGCTCTGGCTGTGTGGCATGTCACGATAACGGCGTTGCTGGCGCACCGACCACAGGCGATTCAGAAGCTTGGGCGGCGCGTTTAGAGAAGGGGGCTGATGAGCTCTACGCCAGCGCCATTAACGGTATCGGCGCTATGCCAGCCAAAGGCGGCAACCCCAACCTTTCCGATGAAGAAGTGATGGCCGTTGTCGATTATTTAATGGCTGAAGCCCAGTAAAGTAAGCAGCAATGATTTAGCTTGGTAAATTTATCCACAGGGTGTTTGAATCGCCGCCCTGTGGATATTCTTTATTTAAAAGCCCTAGTTTTATAACTCCCGCTTTATCACCCCAGCAGCGAACGCAGCCCGGCAATAGCGTCTTTGCCACGGGCCTGTTTCTTATCCGGATCCTCTTTATCGGCACGACCTTCCCACTCCAAATCCTCCCCGGGCAGCTCGTCTAAAAAGCGGCTAGGCGCACAATCCATCAGTTCACCGTAGGCTTTGCGCTGGCGGGCAAGTGTCAACGTTAGCGTGCGCCGCGCCCGGGTAATGCCCACATAGGCCAGCCGCCGCTCCTCCTCCACGGTGCCTACTTCGATGGCGTTGCGGTGGGGTAGCAGATCCTCCTCTAAGCCCATTAAATAGACGTGGGGGAATTCCAGGCCTTTAGAAGCGTGCATGGTGAGTAGCTGCACTCTATCCGAGTCATCCTCTTCCGCCTGCTGCTCCAGAATATCGCGCAGTACCAAACGTGAAATAGCCGCTTCTACGCCGTCGGTTTCGGTCTCGGTGGAATCGGTATCGTCCTCTGGGTCGCGGTTGAGTGATTTTTCCAACTGGTCGATTAGAATCCACACGTTGGCCATGCGGCGTTCGGCGACGGTGGGCGCGCTGGCGTTTTGATATAGCCAGGCTTCGTAATCCATATCTCGCAGCATGTCGCGAATGGCGGCAATGGCATCGCCTTGATCCATGCGCTTGCGCACGCCGTCGATAAAGTAGGTAAAGCGCGACAGCCGCTCCACTGCTCGGGTCGGCAATACTTGCTCCAACCCAAGCTCATGGCAGGCGGCGAACAACGAAATTGAGCGCTCCGTCGCGTAGTTGGCGAGTTTCTCTACCGTGCCTGGGCCTACTTCGCGGCGCGGTACGTTCACGATGCGTAAAAAGGCGTTATCGTCGGCGGGATTAATCAACAGGCGCAGGTAAGCCATGGTGTCTTTAATCTCGTTGCGCGAGAAAAACGACGTACCACCGGAGAGCTTGTAAGGAATTTGGTAGTGCTGGAGTTTAAGCTCTAACAAGCGGGCCTGGAAATTCCCCCGATAAAGCACCGCAAAGTCCCGCCACTCGGCCTTTTCCTTGATACGCCGGGTGAGCATTTCGCTGGCGACCCGCTCAGACTCCGCCTCTTCATGGCGATTCACGATTACTCGAATAGGTGCGCCGTCGCCCATATCGGACCATAGCGTCTTCTCGTAAACGTGGGGGTTATTGGCGATCAGTGTGTTGGCGGCGCGCAGTATCGTGGCGGTAGAGCGGTAGTTTTGCTCCAATTTGATCACTTTCAGACGCGGGAAATCTTCACCCAGGGTAATCAGGTTTTCAGGGCGTGCGCCGCGCCAGGCGTAGATCGACTGATCATCATCACCCACCACGGTGAACGTGGAGCGCTCCGCCATGAGCAGTTTCACCAGCAGGTACTGGGAGACGTTGGTGTCCTGGTACTCATCGACCAGCATGTAGTGGATTTTGCGCCGCCAACGCTCCAGCGCTTCAGGGTCACGTTGCAGTAGTACCACCGGCAGCAGAATCAGATCGTCAAAATCGACCGCGTTGTAGGCTTTAAGGTGGCGTACGTAAGCTTCGTATACTCGGGCGGCAAACTGTTCATCGTCATCAGCCGCAAACGAGAGCGCATCGCTGGGCAGAACCAAGTCGTTCTTCCAGGTGGAAATTTTGCTCTGCACGGCATTGATCTGCTCGGCGTCCACCTGAGCATCTTTATTCATCAAATCGCGCAGCAGTGCTTTGGCGTCTTCCGGGTCAAATAGCGAAAAGCCCGGTTTATAGCCCAGGGTTTTAAGCTCACCACGGATAATATTCAGCCCCAGGGTGTGAAAGGTAGAGACCGTCAGCCCGTGGCCCTCTTTGCCGTGGAGCATCTGGCCCACACGCTCTTTCATCTCTCGGGCGGCTTTATTGGTAAAGGTCACCGCGGCGATCCTGCGCGCGCTCATCCCACACTCTTGCACCAAATAGGCAATTTTAGTGGTGATAACGCTGGTTTTACCGGAACCTGCACCCGCCAACACCAGGCAAGGGCCATCAATGTAGCGCACGGCTTCCTGCTGGCGCGGGTTTAGCCCTTTGATGCGGCTAAGAATGCTCTTGGGCGTTGCAGGCGTCATGGCGTCGGTCGTCCTCTACGAGAGTTGCAGGCGGTTTCAAGTACAGTTTCGATTACGATTTCAAGTACGGTTTCAAGTACGGTTTCAAGTACGGTTTCAAGTACAATCGTCCGCTTGGCGAATGCATAATAAACAGGCAGGTGGAGATGTTTGAAGTAGCGCTTTTTGAACCGCGTATGGCGCCCAATACTGGCAATATCATGCGCTTGGTGGCCAACAATGGCTGCCGATTACACCTGATTGAGCCGCTTGGCTTCGACCTAGAAGAGAAAAAGCTGCGTCGCGCCGGGCTGGATTACCGCGACCTCGACAACGTCACTCGTCACGCCGATTTTAGCGCCTTTCAGCAAACCATGCAGGGGCGGCGCATCTGGGCGATCACTACCAAAGGCACGCGCATCTACAGCGATGCGGACTTTGCCCCAGGCGATGTACTGCTGTTTGGCTCTGAAACCGCTGGGCTCTCACCCCAGGTGCATGAAGCGCTAACTTCGGAGCATAAATTGCGCCTGCCCATGCAGCCCAACAACCGTAGCCTGAATCTTTCCAACGCCGTGGCTATTGTGAGCTACGAAGCGTGGCGCCAGCAAGGGTTCGCTGGCGCGCTGCAAGTCTAATCAGCTCGTAATCCCATAGCGGTCACGATAAGCCCTGATCGCTTCAGCGTAGGCGACCATTTCCCCACCGGCATGCTCTTCAAGGTAAGTGAGCACTTGCTCCAGGGTGACGATACTAACCACTGGCATACCGTACTGAGCCTGCACTTCCTGAATCGCGCTCTGCTCGCCCTGGCCGCGCTCTTGACGGTCGAGTGCGATAATTACCCCGGCGGCGTGGGCACCGCTCTGTTCGATCAGGCTCATCACTTCACGAATCGCGGTGCCCGCGGTAATCACGTCATCAATGATCAAAATATCGCCCGCAAGCGGTGCGCCCACGATATTGCCGCCTTCGCCGTGGGTTTTAGCCTCTTTGCGGTTGAAGGCGTAGGGCATATCTCGGTCGTGATGATCGGCCAATGCTGCCGCGGTGACTGCCGCCAGTGGGATACCTTTGTACGCCGGGCCAAACAGCACATCGGCGTTTAAGCCGCTATCGACAATCGCCTGGGCGTAAAAACGCCCGAGCTTGGCCAGCGCGCGCCCAGTTTGAAACAGCCCAGCGTTGAAAAAGTAGGGGCTAACGCGGCCAGATTTAAGCGTAAACTCGCCAAACTTAAGCACGCCTTGCTCAATGGCAAAGGCAATGAAATCGCGCTGGTAGGGTTGTAGAGTGGTGGCCACGGCATTCCTCACTAGGCGGTAGGTTTAAATCAGTACGAAAGCAACAATAAAAGTGGGGTAAATGGCAAGTTTTACTAGCTGCCTTTACCCAAACGTCTAAACGTCGGGTATCATACAGCAGCGACGCAAAAGGGACGATTTATGAAAATTGCCAGCATCAATGTCAATGGTATTCGTGATGCCGTCGATCGTGGCTTCCTGGACTGGCTGGCTCAGCAGGATGTCGACGTGGTCTGCGTGCAGAACATCAAGGCAAAAAGTTTTGAACTGGGTGACCACATTCTGTATCCGGAAGGCTATGAAGGCTATTTCCTGGATGCCGAAGAGGACGGTTTCTCCGGTGTGGCACTCTATTGCCGCAAAATTCCCAAGGCGATTATGTATGGCCTTGGGTTTCCACAGTGTGATCATGAAGGGCGTTTTCTGCAGGCGGATTATGAACGCTTCAGTATCGTCTCCTTCCTGATGCCTGACGGAAGTGACCAAAAAGCCAAACAGGCGTTTATGGAGCAGTATCAAGAGTACCTGACGAAGATGTCGCGCAAACGCCGCGAATACATCCTCTGCGGTACTTGGCATATTGCCCATAAAACCGTCGATTTGGCTAACTGGTCGGATAATCAACTGACCTCAGGCTTCCGCCCGGAAGAGCGCGCCTGGATGGATCAGGTGCTTGGCCCCACCGGGTTTATCGACACCTTCCGCGAAATTAACCGCGATGCAGGGGAATATACCTGGTGGCCGAAGCTTGACCAAGACGTGCCCCGTGAGCGCCAGGAAGGCTGGCGGATCGACTATCAGTTAGTCGGCCCCAACTTCCGCCGCCACGTGGTCGACGCGTGGATCGATTACGATGCGACCTTCTCCGAGTTCGCACCGCTAATCGTTGAGTACGACCTGGCGCTCTAAGCGCTAGGCAACGAACTTTTCCCGCGTCGCCTGTCACCCTTGCTGATTAGCCGGGGTGACAAACAACAGGCCAGCTAAATGCTGGCCTGTTGTTTTTTACGCCTTACTCCTCACATCTCACCTTCATTACCCACGAACACCCAGCGCTTCGCGCTGATGGTCGCGTAGTTCGTCGCCCGCTTTCTCGGCCAAATCGAGCATGGCATTTAGCTCGGCGCGGTTGAACGGGCTCGCCTCGGCGGTGCCCTGCACTTCGATGAGTCCGCCGCTTTCGGTCATCACTACGTTTAGGTCGGTATCGGCTTTGCTGTCTTCCGGGTAGTCCAGATCCAGCACCGGCACACCTTTATAAATGCCCACGGAGATTGCGCTCACCAACTGCTTGAAGGGGTCTGCTTTGATCTTCTTCTCGCGCTGCAGGTAGCGGATCGCATCGATCAGCGCTACGCAGCCACCGGTAATCGCCGCGGTACGGGTACCGCCATCGGCCTGGATCACATCGCAATCCACGGTGATGGTGAACTCACCCAACTTCTTCAAATTCACCGCGGCGCGCAGGCTGCGGCCAATCAAGCGCTGGATTTCCAGTGTGCGGCCGCCTTGCTTGCCGCGGGTCGCTTCACGGCCACTGCGGGTGTGAGTGGCGCGGGGCAGCATGCCGTACTCAGCGGTGACCCAACCCTGATTCTTGCCGCGCAGCCAGCGCGGCACACCGGCCTCTACACTGGCATTACACAGCACTTTGGTATCGCCAAACTCCACCAGTACAGAACCTTCCGCATGGCGGGTGTAATCGCGGGTCAGGCGAATATCACGGAGCTGGTCGGCTTCGCGACCGCTGGGGCGCACAACATCAGGACGCTTAGCACTGCTCACAAATAGTACCTCTCAATAAACGCTCAACTAGTAAAAGCCCTCCATTGTACACGTCTGAGAGTGCGCTGATTGGCTTAACGTCCAGCTAGCGTCTTGAAACAGGTTGGCTGTGTCAGTCGAGACGCCCTTCGTAAAGTTTCTTGAAAGCGGCATAACGCGCAGTGTGCAGCGCCTGCATTGCCTGGTCGGGCTCTAATGTTTGTTCGCCTGGGGCGAGGCCATTGGCAACGCTGAGCACCTCACAATTGGCCTGAGCAGCCAGGGCCGCCACGGCTACCCCAAGTAGTACGGGTTCCGGCGCATCCGCCAGCACAACCCGACAACCGGTACCGTCGGCATAGAGCTTGCGCAGCAGTGCTGAACGTCCATGCCCTCCGCTGAGGTGCAGGGTATCGATGGCATAACCATGGGCATTCATACGCTCTATGATGGCGCGGGTGCCGTAAACTAGCGAGGTGGCTGCCGCCCAATAGACCTTGATGAAGTTCTCGCAAGGCGTATCAAGGGTCAATCCCGTGATGGTGCCGCGAATTTCCGGATCCGCCAAGGGCGAGCGGTTGCCAATGAAGTCAGGACAAACATGGGTGTCAGGAGCTGGGTCGCCGGATGCCAAGCGCTCGAGTAGAAGGTCTGATAACGCGCCGTGAAGATCGTCGCCGAATTCACTGCTGGCTGAAAATAGTGCCGCCAGGTGATCTAGAAGGGCTCCGGTAATGCTTTGCCCACCTTCGTTGGCGACAAAACCATCGCATAGTGCCCCTGGATAGGGGCCCCACACACCGGGTACCTCGCGCCGTTCGGGCTGGGCGCCGATATGGCAGGTGGAGGTGCCGCCAATCACGGCAAGCCGGCGCTCGGGAGCATCAGCGAGGCTTCTGCCTAGTGTGCCAAGCGCACCGGCATAGGCATCAATCATGCCCACTGCGAAGGTACACCGAGTCGTCAGTCCCAAGTCATCGGCGGCTTCTTCGGTCAACTGCCCAAGTGCTACGCCCACTGGAAGGGCTTGTTCGGGTAGGCGGGCGCACTCGAGTACATCCTGCATATCGATCTGGTTTAGAAAGTCGCGATCCCAGCCATGGCCAGGGCGTGGGTCAAACGTCCACTTGCAGGAGAGCATGCAGACCGAGCGTTCAAGAGAGCCGGTGCATTTAAAGCCCAGCCAATCGCCTAGATCGCCAGCGTAGCCGATCTTTACATAGAGCTCGGGCCGGTGCCGCTTCAACCACATGAGCTTAGGCATCTGCATCTCTGGAGACATGACGCCACCCAGGTTGCGCAGCGGTGCTGCCTGGGTAGCCGTGCACTCAGCGGCTTCTGCGGTTGCCCGGTGATCCATCCACACAATGATATTCCACGCCTCATCGCCCGGTGAGAGCGCTAGCGGCTTATCCTGCTTATCAAGGAGCACCAACGAGCAAGTGGCGCTCACCGACATACTGGTGATGGAATCGGACGTCACACCGGCAGCCTCGCGGGCGCGCTGGGTCGCGCTGCATACCGCGCGCCAGATATCCGTTGAGCTTTGCTCCACGTGGTGCTCGGCAGGGCGATGCATCGCAATCGGTGTTTTCGCTTCGGCAAGCATCACGCCATCCGGCGTGAAAATGCCTGCTCGGGCGCTGCCAGTGCCGATATCGATGCCTAGAACATGTTCTTGATGACTCATGGAAAACCTTACTCACGACTGTTTAATAAATGGCATGCGTAGTGCCATTACAATAATTAGAAAAGCCCCCCATACCGCGGTGGCTAGATGCTGGCTGGCGCCCATCAGGTTCATGCCGGAAGCGATTACCTGCAGGCTCATCAAGCCCAGCACCAGTGGCAGTACGCGGCCAAAGCCACCAAAGGGGTTTGCCCCGGCCAGAAAACAGGCCAAAACCGTAATCAGTAGGTAGCTCTCGCCGTGGCCTACACGTACAGAGTTAAAGCGGGCGAGCATTACCATGCCTGCTAGCCCTGCCAAAATGCCGGAAATCGTGTAGACGGTGATCAGGACGCGCTTGACGTTAATGCCCGAGTACTCCGTCGCGCGAGGGTTGGAGCCCAGCATATAAATCGAAAAGCCAGTGCGGGTGAAATGCATGATGTAGATCAACCCTGCGGCAGCGGCGAGAAAGATCAGCATGGGGATTGGAATGCCCAGAAAACTGCCGCTGCCGATGGTTTGAAATACCTCCGGCATGCCTGACATACCGCCACCGCGGGTTAAAAACTCACCCACACCCTGCAGAAAAATCATTGCCCCAAGAGAAACCAAAATGGGGTGGGCGCCCACATAGGCAACGATAACGCCAATCAAAAAGCCTGCGGCAGCGCCAACGGCAAGCCCGGCGATAATCGCCATGGGAACGCTTAGTATGCCCATGCCCGCGAGTAACCCCTGAACCAGCCAGGCGGTCATCAGCCCTGCGATATTGGCGGTAAAGGTAACCGAGAGGTTCAGGCCACCGGAAATTATGGGCAGCAGCATCGCCAATGAGAGTAACCCCAGCTCCGGCAACTGCATCGACATTGAGCCAAAATTAGTGGCGGTCAGAAAGCCTGGTGCCAGTAGCGAGAAGAGTCCAATACTGCCGATGAGCAGAGCCGTCATGGCGGCCACTTCAAGGGTATCGCCACCAAGGCGGAGTCCGGCCGTGGAGGGCTGTTTATTCAGGCGCTTATTCATACGTTCCTCGCCTTGGTGGTGCGGGGCAACAGGTTGCCTAGGTTGCTGGTGGTGATCGCAATCAAGATAATCAGCCCGACAATCATGCGGAAGGCGTAAGGAGTGACGCCCAGCAGGTTCAGGCCGTTTTGGACGATGGCGAGAAGCAGCACACCCAGTACGGCGCCGAGCACTGAGCCACGCCCGCCACCCAGGGTGGCGCCGCCTAGCACGACAGCCGCCAGAATTGGCAACTCCTGGCCTATCAAGGCGTTGGGCACGACCTCTTGTACGATATGTGCCTGCATCAGGCCCGCCACCCCCGCGCATAGCCCCAGCCAGCCGTAGGCAAAGGCATGGATCTTCCAGACACTAACGCCAGAGCGGCGAGCAGACTCGGGGTTTGATCCGAAACCGTAGATCGCGCGACCAAAACCGGTACGGGCCAGAATGAACCAGGTGAGTATTACCATCACCACCATGACTGCCGCGGGTAAGTAGAGCGTGGCTGATCCGCGTTCGGCAGGTAGGTCAAGCAGTGGAACGGAGTAGTAGAGCCAATCGGGAATATCGTAGATGGACACCCCACTGGTGAAGTACATCAAGAGGCCGAAAAACAGGTTAAATGTGCCAATAGTGACGATGATCGAAACGATTCGGAAGCGGTGGATCAGCAGCGCATTGAAGAGCCCCAGTAGCATGCCAACCAGCATCGAAAGCAGGATGCCAAGCAACCAGTTGCCCCCGCCCAGGTAATTGATCAGCAGTGACAGCACCACGTACTGCACCACGGATGCCGCCACTGCGAAGGAAATATCTATCCCACCCGCAATCAGAACGACGACCAGGCCCACTGCAAAGATGATATTGACCGACTGATTGTTAAGCAGGTCAAACAGGTTCTGAAAGGTGAGAAAGCTGTCGGTCGCAAGTGCTAACACCACGCACAGCAGCATGAGGATGCTCAATAGCGTACCTTCAGTGCCGATCCTTCTGTTTAGCAGTCGTTTATGCATTGATGATCGCCTCCAGCGCTTCTTCCGTGGTCTCCGCAGGTATGACCTCGGAGTAGATGCGCCCGTCGCGCAATACGAGCGCACGATCTGCGTTCATCCAGATTTCTCCTGCTTCATCCGAAATCAGAATGATGGCCATGCCCTGGTCGGCAAGATTTCTGATGATGTCGAAAATACCGGCTTTGGCGCCTACATCGACGCCAATCGTCGGGCAGTCAAGAATGAGAACCTCGGGTTCGGTGGCTAGCCATTTGGCGAGTGCAATGCGTTGCTGGTTACCACCGGATAATGAGGAGACCGCAAGCTCGGCATCACTCACCTTGGTTTTAAGCTGCTCAATCCAGTGGACGGTCAGTGCCTTGATGCGCTGAGGGGAGAGAAAAAAGCGCGGTTTTTCCAGCCTTGGTAGTACTGTCACTGCGGTATTCATATTGATGGACTGGTTTTGCACCAGGCCAAGATTGAGTCGGTCTTCAGAGAGGTAGGCAATGCGATGGTGCACTGCATCGCGGTTGGAGTTTAGCGTCAGCGGTTGACCCTCTTTTAGCAGCTGCCCTGAAGTGGGCTGGGTCATCCCAAAAATCGTGTGGGCTATTTCGGTACGCCCTGCGCCCAGCAAGCCCGTCAGGCCAAGAATTTCACCGCGATGCAGGGTGAAAGAGACATTTTCAAATTCCCCTTCACGGCTTAAGTTTTTAAGCTCCAGTACCGGGGCGCCTTTGTGTGTTTCAGCACGGGGGGTAAACTCAAGTTCAAGCCCGGTCATCAGGGTTGAAAGTCGTGCCTGGGTCATCCCCTCGGTGGGGTAGGTGCCGACCAACTTCCCGTTGCGGAGCACGGTCACGCGTTGACACACCTCCAACACTTCCACCAGCCGGTGGCTGACCAAGACAATGGAAATGCCTTTCGCCGCCAGTGAGCGGGTAATGCCCAGCAGTGTCTGCACCTCTTTATAGGTAAGCGAGGCGGTGGGCTCATCCATAAAAATGATACTGGCCCCTGCACGCAGCACGCGGCAAATCGCAACGAGTTGACGATGGGCAATCGAAAGGTCTTCAACACGGGCCATCGGATCCAGGTCTAGGCCAAACTGCTGGATGATCTCACGGGATTGCGTCAGCGCATCTTTATAGGAAATAGGCCGCCAAGGCTTGGCAACGTAGTCATCGAAGACGATATTTTCCGCGACGGTCAGGTGCGGGAACAGAGCGAGATCTTGCCAGATCACATGGATGCCCCGGTTGCGCGCCTCTATCGGGCTAATGGCAGAGAGCGTTTCATCGCCAAACGAAAGCTCTACCCCCTCTTCAGGCGTGTATACGCCGTTAATAATTTTAATGAGCGTGCTTTTGCCACAACCGTTTTCACCTGCAAGGCAAAGCACCTCACCCCGGCGAAGTTCGAATTCGACATCATCGAGCACCCGGCTTTGACCGAAAATCTTGCTAACGTGACGCGCTCGAATCGCGATATCGCCCATTGGAGGCTCCTCTCTTAACATCACTGCCGCGCTCATCAGGAGCGCGGCAGCCTATACACGATCAATAAGCGCAGTCTTATAGGCCGAGCTCGGCCAGCTCATCCACGGTATCTTTGCTCAGCTTGAGTGGCTTTGAGGCAAAGATCGTTTTGCCGTCCAGGGTAATTTCACCCAGTACCGGCAATTCGGCGCCATCGGTAATCTCTTCGCCGTTATAGAGCATTTCACCCAGGGCAACGAACGCTTTGCCCGCGTCCAGAGGGCTCCACTGGAAACCACCGGTAATCACACCTTCGTGTACCAGGCGGCGCCCCTGGCCTGGAGAGAACAGGCCCATAACGGCCACATCCCCTTCCAGCCCCCGCTCTTTCACGGCCCGAGCAGCGCCTATGGTTCCCTGGCTACCAAACGACATGATGCCGGCCAAGTCTTCGTGGGCACGCAGCAAGTCCAGTGTAGTGTTGCGGCTGTCATCGACGCTTTCGGCAACGCCGAAACGATCAGCGGCCTGGGTCAAGCCCGAGCAGTTATCATCGAGCCAGTTCACGGCAGCATCTGCCCAGGCGTTGTGAGCGGGCACGCTGAGGCCGCCAACGTAAACGGCATAAGAGCCTTCGCAGCCGGTGCTGTCAGCCAATAGCTTGGCGTGCTCTTCACCTAACTGCTGCGCTGAAATCATTTCAAAGTCGTAGTCGATGTTGACCGATTCGGGGCTTTCATGGGTCAGTACGATAATTCCCTGATCACGTGCCCGTTCCAATACCGGTTCAAGAACCTCGCGATCATTCGGGACAACACCAATGACATCAACGCCACGGCTGATCAGATCCTCTATCGCACGCACCTGCAGGGCGGGGTCAGCACTGGTAGGGCCTACCATATAGGCTTCTAATCCAAGCTCTTCACCCATTTGTTCGATGCCCATTTCCATGGCATTGAACCAGGGGATGCCCCCCACCTTGGCGACCACGGCAATCGTAGGAGACTCCTGAGCCATTGCGCCGGTGCTGCCGATAATGCCTGTTAGCGTAGCTGCGGTAAGAAGTGCTTTGTATTTCATTGTGATTTCCTGCTTGCTGTTGGCTGACCCAGTCAGTGGAATAGAGTGCATTGAAGCGCTTTAATAGTGCTGCTGTACGTTGCGCCATGGTCAAATGAAATGGCGCAGACGCTTCCGAGCCTCACAATGCATAGGAATTTAATGCATAAGAACTTAATGCATAGAAGCTTTACACAGTGCTGGATACGTTGAGTGGTACCTAAGCGATGCGTCATCGCTATCGTTATTGTCATTTAATCGAGCATGCACAATCGGTTGTGCATAGCGTAGGATTGATCTATTGCATCATCACGTCAATGCTACTTTTATCTAATCGCAAGGAGCTGCCACGTGGTTAGCGACTCTTCATCCAAGCGGCTGACTATTTACGACCTGGCGAGGTTGGCAGAAACATCGCCCAGTACCGTCAGTGCTGTGCTCAACGGCACTTGGCAGCGCCGTCGCATCAGTAAGAAACTCGCCAGCAAAATTCTTTCGCTCGCCCAGTCGGAAGGCTACTCGGCCAACATGCAGGCCCGTGCCTTGCGGCGCGAGCGCTCAGGTATCATCGGTATGATTCTGCCGCTTTACGACAACCGCTATTTCAGTTCGATAGCCCAACACTTCGAATCAGAAGCACGTCGACGGGGGCTGTTTGCGATTGTTTCGTGTACGAATCGAGATCCCAAGCAAGAGTGTGAAGCAGCCCGAATGATGCTGGCTTACCGTGTCGAGTGCCTGGTATGCACCGGCGCAACGGATCCGGATACGATTGCACAGATGTGTGCAGAGAGCGGCGTGCAAAGCATTAATCTCGACCTTCCTGGCAGTAAGGCCCCGTCGGTTATTTCCAATAACCGTGAGGGCGCGCGACAGCTTACCCATGCCATCCTCAACCGCCTTACTGAAGAGAAGCGCAGTGATGATCCTGTGCTATTTATTGGCGGCCGTGATGAAGATCACAATACCCGCGAGCGTATTGCCGGCTTCAAGCAAGCGAGAGAGGAAGTGGGACTGGCGACGGCAGAAGAGAATATCCTCCCTTGCGATTATGCTGCCGATAAGGCCCAGGCTGCGCTGGAAACATACCTGCGTAATCGCTCTACTCTGCCCAGTGCTATGTTCGTCAACTCCACGATTTCTCTTGAGGGCATCGTTCGCGGGTTACAGCTAAATGGCTATTATCTAGATGACATTATTTTTGGTTGTTTTGACTGGGATCCCCTTGCCGCTGCCTTTCATCCGCGTTTGATGATGGTTCGGCAAAATGTGATCGAGATGATCGACCGCGTCTTCGAGCTGATTGATACTCCACCGCGGGATCCGCAACTGCTCATAGAGGTTCAGCCAGAAATAATGGGTGTTTGATGCGCTCTTTTGCACAGCACTTATTTAATCGAATGAATAGGCTAGCCATTTAGGGCAATGCTTTATACACCGTTATTCACTACCAGGATGAAACATGGCCACTTCCAGCCGCGTACACAGCATGACCGCCTTTGCCCGCACCGAGCAGGCTGCCCCGTTTGGCACGCTGCAGGTGGAAATTCGCTCAGTGAATCAGCGTTATTTAGAGCCTCACTTCCGCCTGCACGAAAGCCTGCGTGACCTAGAGCCAGTGCTGCGTGAAGCGCTGCGCACCCGTTTAGCCCGTGGCAAAGTCGAGTGCAGTGTTCGCTTTGAGAGCGCCGAAACCGCCCAAGCCCCCGCCGTTAACAGCGTTCGCCTAGCCGCCATTGCTGATGCGCTAACCGCCATACAGCAGCAAGTGCCCAGCGCCGTGCCACCCACCACGCTTGCGCTACTCAACCAGCCCGGTGTGATGGAAACCCAGCACCTTGACCAAGACGCTATAAAGGCCGCCGCCAAAGCGCTGTTTGATCAGGCGCTGAATGAGCTGATCGACGCCCGCGCCCGTGAAGGCGAAAAGCTCGCCGAGATGATCACCACCCGACTTACCGCCGTAAGTGAGCAGGTAGCCACCGTGCGTAGCTTGCTGCCGCAGATTTTAGAGCGCCAACGCGCCCAACTGCTGGAACGCTTGGAGGTTGCCAAAACTGAACTCGACCCGCAGCGCCTGGAAGCCGAACTGGTACTGGTGGCGCAAAAAGCTGATGTGGATGAAGAGCTAGACCGCCTAACCACGCATATAGAAGAAGTGAGCCACCAGCTCGCCCAGAAAGGCCCCAAAGGCCGCCGTTTGGACTTCCTAATGCAGGAACTCAACCGCGAAGCCAACACGCTGTCGTCAAAATCCGTGGTCGCTGAGACGACCCGCTGCGCGGTGGAGTTGAAGGTGTTGATTGAGCAGATGCGGGAGCAGATTCAAAACATCGAATAGATTTTTTACCCGTTCAAGAATGGCTAAAGAGCCCTGTTAGCCTACTGGCGGTTTACTAGGCGGTGACCGGGTTGTCATGAGGTTAATCATCCAAAATACTATCCTTTTACACAGCACATGCGTGGGAGGTGTTACTGGGCAGGCTGGCTTTACGCTCGTGACCAGCACCTGCACGGTAGGTTTAAATCTACCAGTAGATATCGCTCAACCAGGCCACGGGACAGGCGCCAATAAGAATGGAGTGCGGAAATCACCACTGGTCATCAATGCTTTAATAGTGCAGCGGACAAAGGTACTTACGGTTTTGACATCGGACAAGTTAAGAATGCGCTGCTGCGCTGAGCAATCTTGGTTTACGTCGATACTATCGACATAAAATAATAGGACTATATTCCCGATTATTCAGGAATTTCAGAATTATGAACCGAATAAAGAGAAGTTGTGCTTGATACTGACATTACTCAAACATTAAAGGCTTCTTGCTTCAAAGTTTGCTCAGCTCGGCTGATCCCTAATCGCTGTGCAATCAATTGCCACTGTTTCACGGCATTTAAAACCTCATCGTAAATTTGCATTGCCTCGGTTTGCGTGAGCCTGAAGAAAGCTTGCACTTCAAAGGCTAGCTGGTAGTCAAGCGCGTTGTCTGCATCGGTAATATTCAGGTGAAGGCCTTGCTTTCCTACAATGGGGTTTAAATCGTAAGCAGGTGATAGCTTCCAGCCCTTGTCAGTCAACAGAAAACCGTGATTACGCAAGTGGTCATCTGTGTTCGACACCGCAATGTTAAACACAATCCGTCGCCATAATTGGGCAAGATCAGCTTTTGTTTGTGCGCCCTGATTAGAGAGGAATTCTGCGATTTCAAGATAACTAGCACCGTGGGAATGCTCACCATCATAGTACTGGAGCTGCGTCATTGCGGATGAAAAATGTAGGCGTTTGTCACCCATCCGATCAAAGCGCTTGGTCAAAAAGGTATGATGCTGAGTCGAGAATTTTCGGATCTCGCTTGGAAACATCTCAATACCGGCCGCTAATGCAAGCTCATAACACACCATCTCCCACGCCCCGACATCAAAAGTGTCGTTTAAATTTGGAAATTTGGCTATCCACAGGTGATTTTGCTCGTCAGTAACACAGGCTTTTGGCCTTGCACCGCCCAAAGAAGAGCCTGGAGAAATCAACATTTTTAACCACCGATAGTATTCATCACTGTCGATGTTATTGTCTTTTTCAATTTGGATGGCGGCATGCTCTAACTCGCGAAGCGCTGCCATGGGTGGCGCCGAAAATTCGGCATTGTTATCAAGAAAATGAGGTGAGTCTGGTCTTTTAAAGCGAATTCCACCCATGCGGTAGGAATCATGTACCCCAAGCAAATAATCGAGCTCCGTTAATCGATTACTCGGCCGAATACCTTTGCGATTTTCGATAGCCGCCCTGCGCTGCATCAGAATACGTCCCCAGTGATCTGGCGATGAATCTAAAAATGCACGAAAGTTTTTATCTGCTTCGTCATTGTGAAACTCACCGGCATGCAGAGTCAGCAAGGGGTCAATTTGCAAACAGTAGGGTGATTTTAAAAAAGTTCTGGCATAGGCAAAGCTAAATACGCCGCCACGACTTGAGTCACTATAAGCCAACAGACCAATTAATAATGGTTGCTCAATGGGATGCCAATCCGCATAAACCTCTACCAACTCACGGCTCATTTTGAACCTTCCAGAAGTTTGATGTTTTGCAGTTTGATGCCTAGCTCGTCATGTGCGGCCACTTCAGAGAAGTTACTTTCCATGCCCAACACAGCCATAATTTTCAAATAGGTGCCAATTGCCACACCAGGATCGCCAGCGAACACCTTGTTCACGGTTTTATGATCAAAACCTGTTCGCTCGCAGAGCATTTTTTTGGTCAACCCTCGTCGCTTCATTGCTAGCAACAAATCCTCACCAAAATGAGTGAGAATTTTGCGCTGCTTTGGAAACAGCACACTGTGTAAATTCCGCTTTGCCATACAATCACCAATGAAGGGACTATATTCCCATTTTTAAAGATGTAATGGGAATATAGTCCATCTTTTAAAATTAGCAAATCGATGCACGTAAAGTAAGGACTATATTCCCATCTTTTGTATAATTGTGGGAATATAGTCCTAGTTTTAAGTGCTCCAGCTTTGATTGATAGCGTCGTGCAAATACCAGTCACGGGCTTGAGCATTTTCCACCCGAAGCAAAGTGAGGTAGTGAGTCCAGCTCAATTCGGTACGCACTGCGTTCCGTTTTGGAAAGCTTTGATATCACTAGCGCATATTGCGCAAGTTGGTGACATCAAACTTTTGTCCAGACAATCGGTGAACTGGGCAAGAGCGGTTCTTGTTTGCCATTGATGGAGAACTCTACCCTATGCCCATCCTACGCCACTTCACGTTAGCCCTGCTGCTCGCTGTGTTGAGCATATTCTCGACCACTGCCCAGGCAAACGACGCCACTTGGCAAGCACTCCAAGAAGGCGGCTTGGTGATTCTCATGCGCCACTCCCTGGCCCCAGGCATTGGTGACCCGCCGGAATTTGAGCGTGGCCGCTGCGAGACTCAGCGCAACCTTCCAAGAGCAGATTGCCGCATGGCAGGGGCCGGGTAATTTGCTGCTGGTCACCCACCAGGTCAATATCACCGCACTGATGGGGGGCGGCGTTGGTTCGGGGGAGATGATCGTGGTGCGTCCAGTGGATGAATCGTTGCAGGTCGTGGGGCGGTTAAGCGTTAGCGGCCAATAATTTGCTTCTTATCCGCATGAGACTTTATAAAGTAAAAAAACGATATAGATTAGGAATTATTTATGAAAGCCGTTGTTTTTGAGCAATTTTCCGCCCCACCACAGATCCAGCAACTGCCTGATCCCACCCCTGAGCCGCATGGCGTTGTTGTGAAGGTGATGGCGAATGGGGTGTGCCGCAGCGACTGGCATGGCTGGGTGGGGCACGATACCGATATTCAACTTCCCCATGTGCCGGGCCATGAGCTTTCCGGCGTAGTCGAAGCTGTGGGTAAAGACGTAAAAAAGTGGCGCATTGGCGACCGCGTCACGGTTCCATTCGTTGGCGGTTGCGGTACTTGCCCTGAGTGCCACTCTGGCAACCACCAGGTGTGCGATAGCCAGTTTCAGCCGGGTTTCACGCACTGGGGCTCCTTTGCTGAGTATGTGAGTATTCACTACGCCGATGTCAATTTGGTCGCGCTGCCCGAGACGCTCGACTTCGCAACGGCAGCCAGCTTGGGTTGTCGTTTCGTCACTTCATTTCGGGCGGTAGTGGATCAAGGCAAAACATCGGCAGGGCAGTGGGTGGCTGTCCACGGCTGCGGTGGGGTTGGCCTCTCTGCCGTGATGATTGCCAACGCCGTCGGTGCCAACGTGGTGGCCATCGATATTTCGGAAGAGGCGCTTGATCTGGCTCGCCAACTGGGTGCCACTGCCACCGTGAATGCTGCCAAGGTACCCAATGTGGTCGAAGCGGTTGCGGAGATAACCCGGGGAGGTGCTCACGTATCGCTGGATGCGCTGGGCCACCCGACGACCTGCTTTAACTCCATCAGCAATCTGCGTAAACGTGGTAAGCATGTCCAGGTCGGGTTGATGTTGGCCGAGAACAGCACACCCGCCATTCCCATGAGCAAGGTCATTGCCCATGAGCTTGAAATACTGGGTAGCCACGGCATGCAGGCCCACCGTTATGACGCCATGCTGGCGATGATCAAGTCTGGAAAGCTGGCGCCTGAAAAGCTTATCGGCAAACGAATCACTCTTGAGCAGTCGATTGATGCGCTGATGAACATGGATAAATTTGAAGGGGCGGGTGTGACGGTGGTCACGAAGTTCTGAGGAAACCGCTGAGATTTTAGATAACAATTTCCTTCAATGAAACGGGGCAAATTATTCGCTCCTCATCTGCTGCCGTAGGTTTTACGCTGGGCGGTATTGATAAGGAGTCAGTTATGCCATCAGATACTAACCAAACAGTGCGCCGGGTGATCGCTCAGCATCCGGCCAAGCGCGATGATATCGGCGATTTAGTTACTCGTCGGCCACTACCGGGGCCGCAGCTTGAACAGCTCGATCCGTTTCTGTTTCTCAACCATCACGGCCCGCAGACCTATCCGACCAATAACCGTGGCCTGCCGTTTGGCCCGCACCCGCACCGGGGCTTTGAAACGGTCACCTTTATTTTGGAAGGCTCGTTGGCCCACGCCGATAGCGCTAAGCATCAAAGCGTGATCAACGCGGGCGGCGTGCAGTGGATGACCGCGGGTAGCGGTATTGTGCATGCGGAAATTTCGCCGCCCGAGTTTTTGCGCGAAGGTGGCCCGCTGGAAATTCTGCAGCTGTGGGTCAACCTGCCGTCGCGCTTGAAAATGAGCGAGCCGCGCTACGTAGGGCTGCAACAGGCAGACATACCTGCCATCGCTTTACCCGGCGGCGGTGAGCTGAACCTGATTGCCGGTGAGTGGCAGGATCGTGCTGGCCCTATCGAGACGCTCACAGGTGTGTTTATGTCGACGCTGAGGTTGCCTGCCGGTAGCCAGGAACAGTTACCCGTAGCACCTGGGCGGCAGGTGTTTCTCTACGTGGTGGATGGCGATGTCACCGTAGGTGGCGAGCCCGTTAAGGCCCATCATCTGATTGAAGTGGATCGCGATGGTGATAGCCTCGACATCGAAGCTAACAGCGACGCGCGCCTGCTGTTTGGCCATGGCGAGGTGATCGATGAGCCGGTCTATTCCCACGGCCCCTTTGTAATGACGACCCGCGAAGAAATCGTTCAGGCGGTCGACGACTATCAGAACGGTAAGTTTGGCGGGCTGGATGCTTAGTATTTAAAGCGGCTCGCCGCGATAGTAGTGCCACAGAAACAGCGAACCCACGCTGCGCCAGGGCGACCAGTGCTCCACCAACTGGCGGGCCTGTTTAGGCGTGGGTTTATCGTCCATGCCTTTTAAGCGGCCAAGCGCAACCCGCAGAGCTAGATCATCGGCAGGAAAGATATCTGGGCGTTGCAGCGAGAACATCAGATAGATCTCAGCACTCCAACGGCCAAAGCCGCGTAGCTCGGTAATCGCGGCAATGGCTTCATCATCGCTTAGCTGTTCAAGCCCCACGGCGCTAAAAGTGCCTGCCAACTCTGCTTCTGCCAGCCCTTTAGCGTACTCGATCTTGCGCCAGGAAAGCCCCGCATCGCGCAGCGCTTGGCCCTCTATCTCTATTACCGCTTTAGCGTGAAGCTCGGGCAGCAGTGTATTTACACGACCCATAATCGCGCGAGCCGCTTCGGTAGATAGTTGCTGGCTAACGATAGTCGAGAAGAACGTCGCAAAGCCTTTATCACGCTCGCGAGGCGAGGGCGCTCCGACTAGCGGTAGGGCGCGGGCGATATCGGGGTCAGCCTTGGCGAGTTCAGCCATGGCGTGTTCAATCGTGTTAAAAGATGGGGTATCAGCTGGCATTATTACTCCTGGTTAAAATGAGTATTATATTGCTCACTAATTGAGTTTTTATATATTTATGAGTATTAAAATGCACATTCAGGAACCTTGGGCTACACTATTGAGCATTAAGCTGCTCAGTTATTAACTGCTCAATTAAGGTGTCCCACGTTGCTAACCATCCAGACATTTCATCATGGCCAGTGGCACGATGCCGCTGAGCTGGTGATTGAGCACCCAGAGCAAGGTCGTCGAGGACCTGCGCGTATGGGCTATATCACCGATTATGCCCTTGAATGGCTGGATCGCGATGATGAGCATGCTTGCAGCCTGCTTTTGCCGATTGAACTCATGAATACTCATCAATCGCCACGCTGGTTCGCTTTTTTAGACGATATCATGCCTTCTGGGGCCAGCCGCCGTTACTGGGTCGCGCAGTTGGGGATATCGGCGCTTACTGAGGCTGAACAAGATTACGCCCTATTGGCTAAAGGGACGATTGCTCCGGTGGGTAATTTACGTATTAAAGAGGCCCTTCCCGAGCGCCCAGTAGGTAGCACGCTAGAGCAGCAGCGCTTTGCCTTACGTGATGTTGTGGATCGAGATAGCGATTTTCTTGCTTATGCGCAGCAAATGGGAGCCGCTGGGGGTGGTGCGACCGGAGCTGGCGGTGAAGCGCCTAAGCTACTGCTACGCTGTTCGCCAAACGATCAGGTCTGGATCGATACCTATCAGGATGACCCGGCGAATACCGACCAGCACTATCTGGTGAAATTTCCTCGCGGCCAGCGCACCGAGCTTGATAACAATATCCTTCGCGCCGAATACCATTTCTATCATGAGCTGGCGTCACTCGGCATAGCGACGATCGACACTCAAAGGATGCGGCTACTGGAAGGCGAGCGCTATCCATCGCTGTGGTTGCCCCGCTTTGATGTTGATTACCCCGCTGGGAAGCGAACGCTGTATGGGCTGGAGTCGGTTTATTCCGCGATGAAGCGTCAGCCGGGAAGCTTCTTAAACCATTTTGACGTGATTGAGGCACTGGTTGGCCTGTTGAGCCAGCAATACCGCGTTCGCGAGTTAGGAGGTCATTTTGATACGTCGCGTTTCGTGAGCGAGTGGGTGAAACGTGATCTGCTTAATGTTGCTTTTGCCAACAGCGATAACCATGGTCGCAATACGGCGCTGTTGAAAACGCCTCTGGGAATCTGGCTGGCGCCAGTCTACGATTTTGCGCCCATGAAGGCTGACCCAGAAGGCATTATTCGCACCACCACTTGGGGCGCGCCGTTTGAAGAGGGCCCTGAATTCAACTGGGTCGCCATTGCGAAGAACTTAAATGCCTATGTGCCCCCCGAACAACTGATGGCAGAGCTAAAAGCGCTGGGGAGTCAGTTAGTCGGGCTAAAAGAACGACTTGCTGCGCGGGGAGTGCCGGAAGCGTTGCTAGCATCGAATGCGGTGGGGTTGAATTATCTGGATGCTAAGCTGCGCCGCTGGGGGCTGGTATGAAACGCAAAGAACTCTCTAGCATTGAGCGCGAGGCACTACTTATGGCGCTATTGTCCCAGCTGCTGCGGGAAGAGATCAGCTCAGGGCAGGTGCTGCGTCAACTACGCCGCGAAGTGTTGGGAATGTCGCAGACACAATATGCCGAGTTGGTGGGTATCAGTCGCCGCACCTTGTCTGATCTGGAAGCCGATAAGGCAAGCCCTACACTGGCGCTGTTAAACCAAGTATTCCACCCCTTGGGTATGCAAACCGGCTTGGTGCCGCGTAACCGTCGTCTGCGTGAGCGGTTGCTTTCAGTGGAACCCCCTAGCGCCTGACCGCCAAACACCGTATCCAAACATTTCCAATTCAGCCAAACTTAACTATTGAGTTTGCACGCTAACTTTTTAAACGCAGCATGTTTCTACTTTCGTCTAATCCTGCGATCATTTAGCGCTAATCGAGATGCCAACAGGGTGGTATCCCAAGGAGTTAAACATGCAGGATTCAACAGCATCGTCGTCTCAAGGGCTGGCGCGTAACCCGCGCTTGGCTGAATTTGTGTTGGCGCTGGGTGGCTTTGGAATCGGCACCAGCGAGTTCGTCATTATGGGCCTGATGAACCGTGTGGCGGGTGATTTAGCGGTAACGGTGCCGCAAGTGGGTTACGCAATAAGCAGCTACGCCTTGGGCGTGGTAGTCGGTGCGCCGCTGATTTCGGCGCTGGCCGCGCGAGTACCTAGGCGGTCGCTGTTGATTATGCTGATGCTGGTATTTGCGGTGGGCAATATTGCCAGTGCCATGGCACCGGGGTTCTGGTCATTCGTAGGGCTGCGTTTTCTGGCTGGCTTGCCTCACGGCGCCTATTTTGGCATCGCCGCACTGGTGGCCGCGGGGGCAGTGCCGATAGACCAACGGGCGCGGGCCGTTTCCCGGGTGATGATGGGCTTAACCGTGGCGATTCTGATCGGTGCGCCGCTGGGTACCTGGGCGGGTAACCTATTGGGCTGGCAGATCGCCTTTGCGGGTGTCGGCGGCATTGCGTTGCTCACCGCTCTGTTGATCCGGTTCTATGTACCGGTGCAGCCCGTCGATACCCTAGCAAGCCCTGTACGTGAGCTGTCAGCACTGCTTAAACAGCGGGTGTTGGTTACTCTGGCGCTTGCCTGCATTGGCTGCGGCGGCATGTTCGCCATTTTTAGCTATGTGATGCCGACATTAACCCAGCAGGCGGGTATGAGCGAAGCACTGGGGCCGTTGGTGCTGGTCATTTTCGGCCTGGGCTCTATTGCCGGTAACTTAATCGGCGGGCGCATGGCGGATAAAAACCTGATGCGTGCCATACCCACCATTCTGCTCTGGTGTGGCGTGGTACAAGGGTTATTTTATTTTGCGGCGAATAACGTTTGGACGGGGTTGCTGTTCGTTGGCCTGGTGGGTACCAGTATGGCACTGGCACCTTCGTTGCAAACCCGCTTGATGGATGTGGCGGAAGATGCCCAAACCATGGCGGCCTCGCTGAACCACGCGGCCTTTAACGGTGCCAATGCCCTAGGGGCGTGGCTTGCAGGCCTGGCAATCAGCGCTGGCTTTAGCTGGTCGAGCACGGGCTTAGTCGGTGCGGGTTTGGCGCTCTGCGGCTTGGTGATTTTTGCCGCTGGGCGCTGGTTGGAGAAGCGCACCTACGGCGCCGTGGCCCAGCGAGCATAGCTTTGGTTAACGTTGCATAGTTGACCAGCTACATAGATATTGACCAGCTACATAGATATTGACCAGCTACATAGTTATCGAACAGTGATAATTAACATGGCTAAAAAGTCGAATTCTCTCTACTGTGTAAGAGTAGTAACCCATAAGGAGATGACCATGCACATTCAGGTATTGAATTTGACACGTATAGTGACCCTCGGCGCGGTGGTGGCGTTAACCATTGGCTTGGCGGGTTGCGGCACCACTACCGGAGAGCGTGCCTCTAGCGGCGCCGGTGTGGGTGCAGCCGTTGGCGCGGGTGCCGCTGCTGTAACCGGTGGTAGCGTCGTTCAAGGCGCCGTTATCGGCGGTGGCGTTGGTGCTGCCACTGGTGCCGCCACGGATGAGGATGACATCAACCTCGAATAAGTAATAGGTTGATCTATTAGCGACATAGCCGAAATCCGCGCATGCCCATATGAAAGTGATCGGCATGCGCGGCGTTGTAATCCGGCCCCAATACATTACCGAAGGCATTGCAGGCGCCATCCCGCGCGGCGCGTAAAAACTCATCCTCCTCGCCCCCATCATCCCAGTCATTGATTAGCGTGATGCGCTGGCCGTTCTCAAACTGAAATCCCACTACATCCAGAGCTTCGGCGGTGGCGTGTTCGCTGCGCCTGCCGGTTTCGCGGCCATAAACGTTACGGCAGGCAAAGCTACCTACGTGGTTAATCTGGCTCACCCGGCTGCCCATAATCTCCTCGGCGACAGGCTGTAACGCGTGACGTTCAAACATCACCCACGCCAGTGCCATGGGGCAGGAGGCCACGAAACTCTGGTTAAACGCGACCCCACTAGAGTGCATGCGCACGATATTAGAAAGCGGGCAGCTCTCCATGGGGGCGTAATCGGACAATGGTGTATAGCGCAGCTCGCCCTCAGGGACGGTATCTAACGCAGCTAAACAGCCATTGCGGTCATCCTCCAAGCGGCTTAGCTTCAGTTGCGTGACCGGCGTGATAGGGTCGTCAATATGCAATGGAGCCCATGGCGCCCAGTGGCGGGGAATCTCAATGGTGCCCTTTTGCAGAGCTACGCCCAGCGCAATCAGGGCTAAAATAAATAGCGTACTGCGCATGCCTACCTCCCTGTATGTCACCACCAACGCTACAGTCGTCGCGCTGGGTGTGCGATACTGCGCAGCCTTGCTGCTCTGCTGCAGTCGCTCTACTTGCGTTTACTACGTTTTCCGCTACTTATTTTGCTAACTGAAGGGAAAGTACTTCATGTCCCAAGGTACGCTGTTTATCGTTTCTGCCCCCTCCGGTGCTGGCAAGACTAGCTTGGTGCGCGAGCTAATCGAAAGCCTGGATGGGATTCAAGTGTCGGTGTCGCACACTACGCGTGCCAAGCGCGAGGGTGAGGTGAATGGCGTCAATTATCATTTCACCGATGTATCCGAGTTTGAAGCGATGATCACGCGGGGTGAGTTCTTCGAGTATGCCAAAGTATTTGATAATTACTACGGCACTTCGCGTCAGGCAGTAGAGGTATTGCTAGCGGCAGGTCAGGACGTCATTCTGGAAATCGACTGGCAGGGCGCTCAGCAGGTACGCTCACAAATGCCTGATGCAGTGTCGATTTTCATTCTACCGCCCTCCCGCGAGGAGCTGGAGCGACGTCTTGCTAGCCGTGGCACCGATGAGCATGCGGTGATTGCCCGGCGGATGCGCGATGCGGTGAGTGAAATGTCCCATTACCACGAATATGATTACCTCGTCGTTAATGATGACTTCACCACGGCGCTGCAGGAGTTACAGTCACTGGTGATCAGCCGTCGATTAAGTCGCCCGGTAATGAGCGAGCGCCACGCGCCGCTGTTGGCTGCGCTCTTGTCACAGGCGCCTACGGTCGAGTAATCTATACGGTTCTACTACTTTCTATTGTATTGCACTACATCATCTTTTTCGCTGGGTCGGTGCCGTTGGTTTTTTTATAACGGTGTCGGCCCGGTTCCGTCATAACAGGAAGGCTCCCATGGCTCGCGTAACCGTTGAAGATTGTCTTGAAAATGTTGAAAACCGTTTCAAGCTGGTGATGATTTCCACCCAGCGTGCTCGTCAGCTGGCGCGCGGCTCCCGCGATGCTCTGCTACCTTGGGAAAATGATAAACCTACGGTGATGGCGCTGCGTGAAATTGCCGCAGGCCTGGTCGATCACACTGTACTGGACGAGCCCGTTGAAGCCGCTGTTCGTCCGCGCCCGGCTATGGCGCCTACTCATATCGACGACTAACGTTTTCAACGAAACCGATAGAGGCGCGGTAGATGTTCACCATTGATGACCTGGCCGATAGACTCGGCGGCTATTTACCCTCGGATGAGATCCAGCAGGTCAAACGCGCCTTTTACTATGCTGAGCAGGCCCACGACGGCCAGCGGCGGCGTTCCGGCGAGCCGTACGTTACCCACCCACTGGCGGTAGCGAATATTCTTGCCAATATGCACATGGATCATCAAAGCCTGATGGCTGCCATGCTGCACGACGTTATCGAAGACACTGGCGTATCCAAAAAAGCCCTGGAGGCTCAGTTTGGCAAGCCGGTAGCAGAGCTGGTAGACGGGGTATCCAAACTTACCCAAATCACCTTTGAAGACAAAGCCGTCGCCCAGGCGGAAAATTTTCAGAAGATGGTGCTGGCGATGTCGCGGGATATTCGCGTTATCATCGTCAAGTTGGCTGACCGGTTGCATAACATGCGCACCCTGGGCGCCCTACGCCCAGATAAAAAGCGTCGCATCGCCCGTGAAACGTTGGAAATTTACGCGCGAATTGCCGGGCGGTTGGGTATCAATACGATTCGTATCGAGCTTGAGGATCTCTCCTTTCAGGCGATTCACCCCATGCGCTCGGAGCGCATCAAGCGTGCGGTTGCCAAAGCGCGGGGGCACCGGCGTAGTGCCATGCGCGAAATACAGTCCTCCCTGCAAAAAAGCCTGGACGATGACGGGCTTAATGGCACCGTCATCGGACGCCAAAAACATCTGCTGTCGATCTATAAAAAAATGCGTGACCAGCGTAAGCCCTTTGTCGAAATTATGGATGTATTTGGCTTTCGCATCATTACCGAAGATGTGGCCAGCTGCTACCGTATTCTAGGCGTGGTGCATAACCTCTATAAGCCAGTACCGGGGCGCTTTAAAGACTACATTGCGATTCCCAAAGCTAACGGTTACCAGAGCCTGCATACCACCCTGTTTGGCTCCCGCGGTATGCCCATTGAGGTGCAGATACGTACGCGTGAAATGGAGGCCATGGCCAATAACGGTATCGCTGCCCACTGGCTTTATAAAGCGGGGCAGACTTCCCATCCGATTGCCGAGGGCAGCCATGCACGTGCTCGCGCCTGGGTTAAGGGCCTGCTGGAAATGCAGCGCCACGCCGGCGACTCGCTGGAGTTTATCGAACACGTTAAAAACGACCTGTTCCCTGACGATATCTACGTGTTCACGCCTAAAGGCGACATTATGGAGCTGCCCCAGGGTGCTACCGTAATCGACTTCGCTTACACCGTGCACACGGATATCGGCAATAACTGTATCGCTTGCCGCATTGATCGCCATTTGGCGCCGCTCTCGACGCGCTTAGAGAGTGGTCAGACGCTTGAAATTATCACCGCCCCCGGTGCGAAGCCCAATATTACCTGGCTCAATTTTGTGACCACCGCAAAGGCGCGTTCGGCAATCCGTCATGCGCTTAAATATCAGCAGCAGACCGAAGCGGTCATGCTGGGACGACGGTTGCTCAATAAAGCCCTGGCGCCGTTCGATACCAGTCTGGAAGAACTGGATGAGAGCGCCCTTAAGCGCGCCTTCAAAGAGTTGGATGTCTCTTCTGAGGATGCTCTGTTGGAGTCGCTTGGGATGGGCAACCGCATGACCCACGTGGTGGCACGCCGCCTAGTGGCTGCGGCGCATGGCGAAAGCTATGAACACCCTGTAGACGGGGATGGCAGCAAAGCCGTCATGATCAGCGGCAGCGAAGGCATGGTGATTAACTTTGCGCGCTGCTGCCATCCGCTACCAGGCGACCCCGTGGTGGGCCACCTTTCCACAGGCAAAGGGTTGGTGGTGCATCGCGCTGAGTGTAAAAACGTAGTGGATAAGAACTTCGCCGATAAAAACGATCCTGATAAGCTCTTTGCGCTGGAGTGGTCGGACACCATTGATGAAGATTTCCCGGTCGCGCTGCGTATCGAAATTGAGAGCCGTCGTGGGCTAGTCGCCGAGCTTGCCGGGCTGGTCACCGATGCCGATGCCAATATTGAGCGGATTGGTATTGAAGAGCGCGATGCCCATCTTTCCACCGTCAATCTGACGCTGTCGGTGAAAGGTCGTGTGCATTTGGCACGCATCATTAAACGCATCCGTAACCTTCCCAACGTTGGCAAAATTACCCGACTCGCTAATTAATACTATAGATAACAACATGCTGATATAAATCGGCAGCGATCACTATTTTTCAGTATTAAATAATTAAGTGTTACCCATTAGAGGAGCGAAACAACGTATGAGCAATAAGGCCGTTATCAATACAAGCAAAGCCCCTGCAGCTATTGGCCCTTACTCCCAGGCCATTAAAGCGGGCAACACGGTTTATCTCTCTGGCCAGATCCCGCTGGATCCCGCGACTATGGCGATTGTGTCAGAGGATTTTGAAGCTCAGGCACGCCAAGTTTTCACCAACCTTCAGGCAGTGTGCGAAGAAGCGGCGGGCTCGCTAAGCGATATCGTCAAGCTGAATCTGTACTTGGTGGACTTGGATAACTTTGCGATTGTTAACCAAGTCATGGAAGAGTTCTTTACCGCTCCTTTTCCCGCTCGCGCAGCCGTTGGCGTCAAAGCACTACCCAAAGGCAGCCAAGTGGAAGCGGAAGCGGTGATGGTCATCGGTGACTAGGCTTTATTTAGCTCTAGAAAGCCGCCCTCTTTGAGTACCTGTGCATAGCCCTCGCGGTAGCTGGGGAAGCGGAACTGATAGCCAGTGTCAATAATGCGCTGGTTATCGCAGCGCTTGCTGGCTCGACGGCGGAGTGGGGACTGCATCGTCTCGGTGGCTTCTACTTTTAACTGCTCAGCCAGCCACATCATCACGTTGTGCATGGTGACCGGTTCGCAGTCGCTACCCAGGTAGATATCCGCCAGCGTCTCACCGCCCTCCTGGTAGCGAATTAGGTGGGCGATAATGCCGGTGCAGTCGTCGCGGTGGATACGGTTGGAGTAAATCACCGGGGTGATCGCAGCCACGCGGCCTTCGGCGACTTGGTGAATCAGTCGATCGCGGCCAGGGCCGTAAATGCCGGAAAAGCGAATCACCGTACCCGGCAGGGGGTGATTGATCAGCGCCTGCTCAGCCTCGCACATTAGAGTGCCAGAGAAGCTAGTGGGGTCGGTGGGGCTCTCTTCGTTAACGACCTCGCCCTCCTGCTGGCCATGCACACTGGTTGATGAGACGAAGAACACCCTACGCGGAGGCGTTTTGTGCTGCTCCATCACGCTCAGCACGCGCTTTAAACCTTCCGGATAGGCGCTTTGATACGCGCTCTCTTCGAAACGGTCAGCGCTGACGGTATAGACCACATAATCAGCCTGGGGCAGGCTTTTGGCATCGGCCTCTTCAAGGCTATCCAGGTCTAACGCCAGCGGTGTAATGCCGGTGTCTTTTAAGGCTTCCACGTTGCGGCGTAGGCCAATCACTTGGTGCCCTTCCTCAAGCAGCTCGTGCCCAAGGTTGATCCCTATATCGCCACAGCCGATAATCAGTACGGTTAGCTTCACCGTGCTCACTCCTCTTGATTAATATTCCCTATTAGATGCAAAGTCTCTACCAACGATGACATTGAACTGAGATATTGTCAGTTGAGAAGACCGACGGCAGAGCTTGCTTGTCCTTTCCATCTCGCTGACTGTCATGATGCAAGGACTTGCATACAACACTTTTTCATACAAGCCCTAGTCACGAGCTGCTACGAGAGGATGCCACTGGCACCGCTATGACTTTAACAGAACTTCGCTACATCGTAACCCTTGCCCAGGAGCGTCACTTTGGCCGCGCGGCAGAACGCTGCCACGTTTCACAGCCCACGCTCTCGGTGGCGGTGAAAAAGCTGGAAGAAGAGCTCGAAACGCCGCTCTTTGAGCGTTCCAAGTCCACCGTCCAGGTTACCCCGCTGGGTGAAAAAATCGTCGCCCAAGCCCAGCGTGTGCTGGAGCAGAGCAGCCTGATTTTTGAACTCGCCAGTGCGGGTAAAGATCAGTTGGCCAACCCGCTGCGCATAGGGGCGATTTACACCATTGGGCCCTACCTGTTTCCCCATCTAGTGCCTGCCCTGGCGAACGCGGCCCCGCAAATGCCTCTTTATATTGAAGAGGGCATGACCGGTACGTTGCGCGCCAAGCTAAGAAGCGGTGAGCTGGACGTGATTATTGTGGCATTGCCGTTTACTGAAACCGATGTGGTCACCAAGCCAATCTACGACGAAGCCTTTGAAGTTCTCATTCCTGCCAACCACCCATGGGTCGAGCGGGAAGCGATCAATAAAGAGGACTTACTTGAAGAGCGCCTGCTGCTGCTCGGCGAAGGGCACTGTTTTCGCGATCAAATTCTGGAAGCCTGCCCGGCGATTACCCAAAAACTCAACAGCCCCAACAATACGCTGATCGCCGAAGGCGGGTCGCTGGAAACCATTCGCCATATGGTGGCCTCTCGATTAGGTATTACGGTGCTGCCGCAGTCTGCGCTGGGCACCGACCAGTATGAAAATGCCATGCTTGCCAGTCGGCCATTTGTGGAGCCAGCGCCGTCGCGCACCGTGGCGATCGCCTGGCGGGCGAGCTTTCCCCGTCCCAAGGCTATTGAGGCGCTGATTCAGGCGATCAGCCACTGCCGCCAACCTACTAAAGCCGTGAAAAGCGCCCTATGAGTGATCTTTCCGCGCCCATCACCGCGCTGAAGGGCGTAGGCGAAGCGCTGGCGCTGAAACTGGGTCGATTAGGTATTGAGCAGGTAAGCGACCTGTTGTTCCACCTGCCGCTGCGCTATCAGGATCGCACGCGGCTTACGCCTATTGGCCTGCTGCGCGCAGGGCAGGAGGCGGTAATAGAGGGCGAAGTGACCGCTTGCGACGTAGTCAAAGGGCGCCGCCGCAGCTTGCTGGTGCGCCTGCGAGATGCTAGCGGTATTTTGAGCCTGCGGTTTTTTCACTTCTCACCGGCCCAGCAGCAACAGATGCGCCCAGGTGCAACCGTGCGCGCCTTTGGCGAAGCTCGGGCAGGGGCGACCGGGTTAGAGATCTACCACCCGGAATACCGGCTCAGTGGCGGTAGTGAGACACCGGTGGAGGAGTATTTCACGCCTATTTATCCCACCACCGAAGGGTTGAACCAGCCGCGGCTGCGCGCGCTGGCACAGCAGGCACTTGGTTTACTGGACACCGCCCCCGAGGCCTTGCCCGATGTAATACCCGATGCGCTTCTCACGCGCTTTCAACTGCCGGGCTTACACACTAGTTTGCACTTGCTGCACCAGCCGCCTCCCGATGTGAATATAGAGCAGTTGACCAGTGGCCAGCACCCGGCCACTCGGCGGCTGGCGCTGGAAGAACTGCTCGCTCACCAACTAAGCTTGCGTGAAGTTCGCCTGCGTATTCAGGCGGATGGCGCACCGACGCTACCCTCCGGGCGCAGTCTGCAGGCGCGCTTTTTGGCCCAATTACCGTTTGCCTTAACCGGTGCCCAGCGCCGCGTTCTGGAGGAGATCAGCCACGATTTAAGCCGCCCGGCGCCGATGCTGCGGCTGATCCAAGGCGATGTCGGCTCGGGAAAAACCGTGGTCGCCGCCATGGCCGCGCTGAGCGCCCTGGCGGGCAACTGCCAGGCGGCGATCATGGCGCCGACTGAAATCCTCGCTGAGCAGCACTACCGCTCGTTTAAAGCCTGGTTTGAGCCGCTAGGGATCGAAGTAGCGTGGCTGGCGGGCAAGCTCAAAGGCAAGGCGCGGCTGGATGCCAAAGCGGCGATTGCCGATGGGCGTGCGCGTATGGTGGTGGGCACTCACGCACTGTTTCAGGACGACGTGCATTTTCAGTGTTTAGGACTGGCGATTATTGACGAGCAGCACCGCTTTGGCGTGCATCAGCGCCTGGCGCTGCGCGAGAAAGGTGAGGCGGGCGGGCTAACTCCGCACCAGTTGATCATGACCGCTACGCCGATTCCGCGCACTTTGGCCATGAGCGCCTACGCGGATCTGGATGTGTCGGTGATCGACGAGCTGCCCCCCGGCCGTACGCCGGTGAAAACCGTGGTGGTGCCCGACGAACGCCGCCCTGAAGTGGTTGAGCGTATCCGGCTGGCCTGCAGCGAAGGTCGTCAGGCGTATTGGGTGTGCACGCTGATCGATGAATCAGAGGTGTTGCAGTGTCAGGCGGCCGAGGTTACCCGCGATGAGCTAACCATAGCGCTGCCCGAGTTGGCAGTAGGCTTGGTTCACGGACGGATGAAGTCGAGCGAGAAAGCCGAGGTGATGACCGCCTTCAAAGCGGGGGAGCTGGATTTACTGGTGGCTACCACGGTGATCGAGGTGGGGGTAGATGTACCCAACGCCAGCCTGATGATTATCGAAAACCCCGAGCGTCTGGGGCTTTCCCAACTGCACCAGCTACGTGGCCGGGTAGGGCGTGGCAGCACGGAAAGCTTCTGTGTGTTGCTCTACCATCCGCCGCTGTCGAAAAGCTCTCGCCAGCGCTTGGCAGTGATGCGCGAAACCACCGATGGCTTCCGCATCGCCGAGAAAGACCTGGAGATTCGCGGCCCCGGCGAAGTGCTCGGCACCCGCCAAACCGGCCTTGCGCAGATGAAAATTGCCGACCTGGAGCGCGATGCCGACCTGCTAGAGCGAGTCAGCGCCATGGCACAAACGCTGCAGGGCAACTCCGAAGTCACCGCCGTACTAGTGCGTCGCTGGTTAGGCGAAGCCGCAGGGCGCTATGGGCAGGTGTAGCGTCGTTTTCTCAGGATCATAACCGCATTCTCTTTGATTAAGCCGAGCTGAACGATGAGTTGCTTGCTCACTCAACGAACTCAAAACCCATTGTTCTTGCATGATAATGGAGCCCACCATCCTGAACGATCAAGAAGAGTGCTGTTTCGTTGCCAAGGTTATGATGGCTATGGATGCTACCAGGCGGAGTCACCATCGTTGTCCACTGTTGCCACTTGCAATGCTGCTTATCGATCATCGAGTAACAGCCATCACCTTGAACAATCAGCGTAATTGCTGCTGAGTTATGTCGGTGAGCGCGCTGCGTACAATCAGGTGCCAACGTGTTGAATGATAGTGTTAGCGAAGGTGTGATGTTCCGCTCAGCTTCGAGCGTTTCAGACGAGAAGATGAGAGCCGTTCCTGATGTATTGGCATCGCTCTTCAACGTAGCTAGAAGCGACAGCTGTCGTCGAATCTCTGCAGCAGTATAGTGCACGGGCTCAATCGATTCCGCGCTCCCACGTAATTTTTCGAAAGCTAACAATGGATCATTGCCTACCAGCCACAACAGCGCTCCGTTGGCATCTGCCCCAAGCGATACTCGCCCTTCGCCTGGCAGCAGCAGTACATCTCCAGGCCCCCATTCCCACACTTCGTCATCATCACGACAATAGCCCGTCCCAGTGATTACAAAGCAGATGAGCTGGCTGGCTGGCGCGGATAGATTTTGCTCATCGTCCGTAGCCAAGCTTAGATAACGTGCCAGCATCAGTGGGGTCGTCGCCGCCATTTCACAGTTAAGAACGCCTGATTGGTCGCATTCGAAGGTAGCGCTGACATCGCTATCTAAGGCGAGCGCAGCATGTGTATTGAAGCTTGCTGGAGGTACCGGCGGTAATTTAATATTAAAGGCGTTACCTGAGTTGAAAAAACGAGCTCGTCGCTGGGCCGTGGTGAGCGGAGCCTCAGGTAGCTGAACTGTTAGGTCGGCCATTAGTTGGCTGTTTGGAAGGTTACTCATTCGTCACTCTCCTCATTCGCTGGAACAAGCTGCGTTAACAGCGTTACGACAACATCGAGTAGAACGCTGGCCCCCGCGGTAACATGCTTGGGTTCGGCCCATTCGTGTTCTGCGTGACTTACTCCATCCCGGCAAGGGATGAAGATCATTGCAGAAGGACACTGTTGGGCCAGATAACGTGCATCGTGACCCGCTGCCGAAAGTACAGGCATAACAGGATAGCCGCGGTGCTCAGCACATTTTGTGATATATCCTCTCAGGCTCTCATCGAAGTCGTTGGAGGGCGCGACTACCAGTGGTTTGACTTCTACTCGGCACGCCCCCGAATACGCCTGGATAAGTTCTGTAACTTTCATCCCACGATCTTTCAGCACCGCATTGTCTGGATGGCGCAGATCAAGGCTGAACGTGACCGCTTGCGGGACAACAGATGGTACGTTGGGGGTGACATTCAGATGACCGATAGTGAGTTTGATACACTCGTCGTAATGACCGATTTCCTTTTGCAGATGCACGGCAATGTCCGCAAATGCCATTAGCGCGTCACGCCTCTCAGCCATTGGTTGCGTGCCAGCGTGACCAGGCACTCCGACCAAACGAACCCGATAGGTAAGTTTCCCCTGGATACCTGTGACAACCCCAATCGAGCAGTTTGCCTGTTCCAATCGCGTCCCTTGCTCGATGTGCGGCTCGATATAGGCGTGAACAGGAAACCCAGGTGAACTAGGTAGCAGATCGGGGAAGGCAGCAAACTGTGTATCAAGTGCCTCACCGACACTTATTTCGTTGGCGTCACACACACTCCGAACCATTGCTAGATCGCGTTTGCCTACAAAAACCTCGGATCCCATCATCCCAGGTGCAAAGCGTGAGCCCTCCTCGTTCATCCAGGCAACAGCGACTACGTCACGCGGCCGCGGCAATTGGCTGGTCGCGAGGGTTTGCAAAATTTCAAAAGCCGCCATTACGCCAAATACGCCATCGAAACGTCCTCCTTGAGGCTGGCTATCGAGATGGCTGCCGATTAGGATGGGGCGCGCCTGGGGGTTCTCGCCCGGAAGGCGTAGGAAGAGGTTGCCTACAGCATCGATAAAAGGTTCTGCATCAAATTCTTTTGCCCATTCAATGAGCTGTCGCCAAGCGTGGTGCTCTTCATAACTTAATGCTTGACGATTGACACCACCGCCATCGGTAGCGCCAATTTCGGCCATCGCCATCAACCGTTGCCAGAGGCGGTCACCGTCGATATTCAGATTATATTGCTCGACGATTTCCATTAGGCTGTTTCCTCATCGCCTGTTCGCATGACTTGATCTGGATTGGCCCTGGGGTCGCGTGCCTCCCAGCGGCCAGCCTCGACCTGAGAGAAGAATTCGGCCAGCAGTCTGTTGAAAAGCTCGGGTTCCTCTAGGTTAAGCGTATGGCCCGTTTTGGGGAAAACGGCCAATCCACACGCTGGCAGTGTTTTCTTCAAGAAGATCCCAGGCTGCAGGCAGTGATCATCCTCGTCACCTACCATAACCAGTGTGGGGCAAACCATCCCAGCAAGCGGTTTTGAAAGATCCCAGAACGACGGGCGTCTTGCCTGAACGCCACGCATTGTCATGGCAGCTCCCAAGTCATCATGCGTTGCCAAACGCTCAACGAACTCTTGCCAGCCACGAGGGTCCTTGTTCTGGTACTGTACTCGGCTGGCGCCAGCACCATAGATAGGTGCAAATGCCTTGGCCCCACGGGTCTCGAAGTTATCAGCTACCGATAGTGATACTCCTCGGAAATACGCTTCCAGTTTCTTCTCGCAGCCATAACCCGCACCGGCTACGGTTAGCGACAAGACTCGGTCGGGAGCAGTCAACCCAAAATGCAGTGCAGTAAAGCCTCCCATCGATAGACCTACGATATGAGCTTTATCGATTTTCAAGGCATCCAGAACGGCCAAAGCATCCTGGACAGCGATAGACTGTGAATAACTTTCCAGATCCTTTGGAACATCTGAAGGCGGATAGCCGCGTGCAGCATAGGTGATACAGCGGTAGCGTCGGCTGAAAGCGCGTATTTGAGGTTCCCAGCTGGCATGGTTGCCGCCGAATTCGTGGATGAACAGAATTGGTAAGCCTTGTCCGGCCTCTTCGACATATAGCTTGATGCTATTCGGTGTGGTGATATGCACGTTTGCACTCTCTGCGTTGTTTTTGACGCTCTGTTTCGGGTTTAAGGTACTTTCGACAGATAGATGGTGACGTCAGAATTGCGCCTCGATATTCTTGATACCGTGCGCCTGTTCAACAAGCAGCGGTAAGTGTTCGCAGAAACATCTAGCCCAATCTTCGGGAACAGAAGTACTTACTTTGATGAAATGATCACCAAATTGCTCGGTGTGGTAACTACCTTGGCGAATCATGATCCCTTCGCGGCTAAATAGATCGACCAGTGCTGCTGGTGAGATGTCTGCGCTTGCAGTTTCGATCACCAAGAAATTCCCATGAGAGGGCCATACAAGAACGCGCAGGCCCGGAATGCTATCGACCGCATCACGAATACGTTGCTTATTGGCACGGTCGATTCGACGAACCTCTGTCATCCACTCCTTTTTTACTGACAGGCCAGCCAGTGCGGCTCTCTGGGCGATGACACTGCCCCCCAAAACGCTTGTACTTTGAGCTGCGAACTCATCAATCAGTTTAGGATTGCCAACTAGGGCCCCGACTCTTAGGCCGGCCAGTCCCAACCATTTTGAAAAGCTCATGCTGACTACGGCATGCTCACTATTAATTGATATCGCCAGAGTATGGTCATCGGCAAAATCTCGGTAGGTGCAGTCGTGAATTAATAGGGCACCGTAGCGGCGAGCGACGTCGATGAATCCTACAAGCTCTTCACGACTGTACCGACACCCCAATGGATTATTGGGATCAACGATATAGATGAGTGCCGTACGCTCGTCGCATGCCTCGGAAAGGTGCTCGACACTCAGACGGTTATCGTATTCATCGCCGTAAATAGGGAGTTGAACGATCTCAGCTCCTTGTTGTTCCGCAAACTGGCATGGCCATTTCCAGGTGGGATCGGTAGTTACGAAGGTTTTACCTGGGGCACAGCGAGCACGGCAGATCAGAGATAGCGCATTGACACCACCTTCGGTAATCAATGCTTCCATTCCAGGTACACCCAAATCATCCACGACCGCATCTCGTAGTGCCTCGAGCCCCCAAGGTGGTGCATAGGCACTGTATTCTTCACGCTCTATGGATTTGAGCATGGCAGCCTTAACAACAGGATGGGTGGGGATATGGTTGGTGTTTTGCCCCATCCACATCAAGTCATGGTTGCTAAACAATGTATCGAAGTAGCGATTACGTAAGCGAGCATTGCTCATGGCGGTTCTCCTAGCAGGCAAAATAAGTCAGGGGTCAGATCACTGACCCGCGTGCTGCAATGCCACCATCAATGGTGACGATCGTGCCTGTGATATAACCTGCTTTAGGGGAGGATAAAAAAGCAACCAAGTCGGCAACCTCTTCTGATTCAGCAGGGCGACCGCCTGGGTATTTCTCGAATAACTCTTCCCAGCGTGATTCATCACCCAGCATGTCTACTGCTTTGCGCTTCATGATCTTAAGCATACGATCTGTCGCGACTGGGCCAGGATTAACACCAATTACTCTAACGCCATGGTTAAGGCTAGCGCCCCCTAGAGCTTTGGTAAAAGCCATCAATGAGGCATTGCCAGTGCTACCTGCAATGTAACTGGCATCCCAATTTTCGCCCGAATTGCCAATGACATTGATGATGACCCCAGCGCGCTTGCGCAATACAGGATAGTAAGCGCGGGCGAGGGTGATATAGCCGAAGACTTTGAGATCAAAGCCTTTTCGCCATGCAGCATCGTCAACAATATCCAGTGACCCGGCGGGGATATCGCCTGCATTGTTGACCAGAATATCGATTTCGCCTGTTGCCGCTACAAGCGCCTCCATTGCCTCCGTAGTGGAGAGATCCATCGCATGAACAGTAACCTGTGTCCCATGGGTCGATATCAGCTCTTCGCGCAGAGATTCCATAGCGCTACCGTTGCGTGCTGCTAAATGCAAGTGGCATCCCTCTTCTGCCAGCACGCGCGCGACGGCCATGCCAATACCCTGAGATGCGCCTGTGATCAGCGCTGCTTTGCCATTAAGGTTGAGTTTCATACTTGCTCCATGTTTCCAATTTGATTTATTGGTATACATGTTTGTGCAAGTTGCATGCCAAGCTGTTTCTAGCTGTGCTAGCGACCAAATTGGGCAATGAAATCGATCAAGTCCTCTCCCAATAACGTCAAGTGACCTCGCATAGCATTGTGTGCTGCTTCTGCATCATGCTGAAAAATCGCTTGCATGACTCTCTCGTGCTCCTCAATTGTACTGGCTATGCGTTGCGGCAAGTTAGTTACTTGACGACGATAAGCGCCAACGCGATTACGCAGGCTGTGGGTCTGCTCTTCCAGAAAGGTGTTGTGCGATGCAGTATAGATCAACTCGTGGAACTCAAGATTGACCTGATAAAAGAGATCGGGATCGGGGGTTGGCGCCTCGCCGATTTCCACTAGATGCTGATGAATTTCGGCCAGACGCTGGCGCTGACATGTAGTAATACGGCGCGCTGCCAGGCGAGCACACAGCCCTTCAAGCTCAGCCATTACTTGGAACATTTCCAATAATTGATTGACTCCAATCTCTCGCACGATAGCGCCTTGACGACCACGCAGCTCTACCATTCCAGAGGCGGCAAGGAGCCGAAACGCCTCTCTGACAGGCGTTCTAGAGACTTGATATCGGGCAGCTAATTCCTTTTCATCGAGCCTTGTTCCGGGAGCTAGCTCACCGACGGAAATGGATCTTTCCAAGTGGCGTCGTAAATTTTCTCCTAACGTCTCTCTTTCCCTCTCTTTTCCCACGATACGCTCATCAATGGTGCAGTTTAGACCGTCTTCAGCTCGATTTTGCATCAAAATGTTTCCTTTTTTATTAACTGGGTATACCTATATATGTTTATTGTATTCAAGTTTGATTTATAAAAGCACTGAAATTTATTAATGAAATGCTACTGCGCTGGACTTAAAAGCACAGCTGTCAAATAAATGCGACAAAAAATAAGATTTTGGCATGCATAGTGCATCAGTCTAAAAAAGCTTCGCGTCATTGCAAGCGCAACGTCAGGAAAGGTGTCATGACTACAAACAGTGCCGCTATTAGCGAAGGTTGGGTGGAGTCGGTAAGCCCTCGGGCTGTCACTAAAGGGAGTTCAATACTAGGTCTGCAAAACCTTACTAAGCGATTTGGTGCCATTACCGCCTTAGAGAATGTTTCCGTCGATATCAACAAGGGCGAGTTCATTACCGTCATCGGTCCAAGTGGCTGCGGTAAAAGCACGCTTTTCAATATTGTAGCGGGCCTTGACTCACCTGATGACGGCCATATCGCTCATCATAGTCGCGCTATTGATGCAAGGGAGTTGCTTGGTCAGGTCGCTTTTATGCCGCAGCAAGATTTACTACTGCCGTGGCGAACCGTACTGGATAACGCCATTCTGGCTATTGAGCTCGAGGGTACACCCCGTGCCAAGGCACGAGCGCAGGCATTAAAAATGTTACCGGAGTTCGGGCTAAAGGGCTTCGAGAAACACTACCCTCATCAGCTCTCTGGTGGTATGCGCCAACGTGTTGCGCTTATGCGTACTTTTCTTTTTCGACGGGAACTGATGTTACTCGACGAGCCGTTCGGCGCACTCGATTCGCTGACGCGTTCAATGATGCAGCGTTGGCTGTTGGAGATTTGGCAGCATCACGAACGTACCGTTCTATTTATTACCCACGACATTGATGAGGCCATTTTCCTCGCTGACCGCGTGCTGGTCATGTCGGCTCGCCCAGGTCGGGTCAAGCTGGAACAACGGATCGATCTGCCACGCCCCCGCCGGGGCGATATTGTAACCAGCGAGGAGTTCATGGCAATCAAACGGCGGCTACTGGCTGAAATTGAAGAAGAAAGTATGAAGTCTTTTGCTTCATAGCACGGTTTGCCTTAACGCTCTCCATTCACCGAAATAGCGAGATGCCTGATGAGTGCTGATATACCCAGCCAACGCCGCAAAAGTATCGACGACGCTGAGTGGCAGACACGCGTGGATCTAGCCGCCTGCTATCGTCTGATCGCCCTGTTGGGGCTCGACGATATGATCTACAACCATATATCTGCGCGGGTACCGGGAAAGCAGGACGAATTTCTGATTAACCCATACGGCCTTCTATTCGAGGAAATCACTGCTTCAAGTCTGGTCAAGATCAATCTCCAAGGAGAGAAGCTTGAGCAGTCTCCTTACGACGTCAATGTAGCGGGATTCGTTATACACGGTGCCATCCATGCCGCTCGACACGATGCAATGTGCGTGCTGCACACCCATTCTGATGCCAGTACCGCTGTGTCCACTCAGCAAAATGGTTTGCTGCCATTAAGTCAGTTCGCTATGCGTTTCTATCGCCGTCAAGCGTTCCATGACTATGAAGGTGTAGCCATTGATATGGACGAGCAATCTCGGCTAGTTAGCGATCTTGGGGAGTGCCCCGTGATGTTGATGCGCAATCACGGCGTATTGGTACTCGGCCGCACACCTGGAGAGGCCTTCATGCTGCTCTATTACTTCGAGCGCGCGGCCCGTATTCAGCTGGATATTCAGGCAACCTCGGCAACTGCCGGAGCAATGGTTCTTCCTAGCCCAGCAGTTTGTGAAAAAGCAGCTCTTCAATTTTGGGAGCAGCAGGGAGACATTCTGATCAATGGGGAGCGCGAATGGCCAGCACTGCTGCGTAAGCTGGAACGCGATTGCCCTGATTATCACCACTAAGCTAGACCCACATTGCATTTAGGGAGAAAAAATAAATGACACTGAACACTACCCCTCTAACAGCAACATTTGGCATTGAAGTTCATGACTTGGATTTGAGTCAGCCCCAACCCGATGGTGTTATTGATGAGTTGCAATCGGCGCTCAATCATTATTCCGTCATAGTGTTGCGTGACCAGCGGCTAGAGTCGGCTCGTCATGTCGAACTCAGTCGCCAGTTTGGGCCCTTAATGGTACATGTACTAAAGCAATTTCTGGCCACCGGTCATCCTGAAATTTATGTGCTGTCCAATGTTTCCGAGAATGGTCAGCCGATAGGCAATCATAAAGAAGGTTGGAACTGGCACTCGGATCTTTCCTATGTAGAGGAACCTAGCATGGGATCGTTACTCCATGCGATAGAAGTACCTCCTGAAGGAGGCGATACGCTGTTCGCCAGTATGCATGCCGCTTACGATGCGTTGTCATACGCCACCCAACAACGCATTAAACAACTCTCTGCGGTTCACTCCTATGTGGGGTACTACGCTAAAGCCTTCGCTGATCGCACCCCATTAAGTGATGAACAGCGTGCTAAGACGCCCGATGTTATACATCCATTGGTCCGTGCTCACCCCAGGACTGGGCGCCCCTCGCTCTATGTCGGCCAAGACATCATCAAAGAAATTGTTGGCCTGCCTCCTCAAGAGAGTCAACAGCTCTTAGACGAACTCAATCAACACGCCATTCGTGATGAGTTCGTCTATCGCCATCGTTGGCAAGCGGGCGACCTAGTGATATGGGACAACCGTTGCACCATGCACTGCGCGACTCCCTATGACGACAATCGATACCGTCGCGTTATGCATCGAACTACCGTCAAGGGTGATCGGCCTTTCGCCTCTTGTGAGTGACATCAAGCCGAGTGAGAAAACATGCAACCATAACGATGGGGATAGGCGCCTTTGAGGCACCCCGATTAATGGAGTAAAGTCACAATGAAATCCACTATTTCCAAATGGCATAGGCTGAATGCTGCACTGGCCGTGATCCTTCTACCAATCATCTTCTCTCACAGTGCGACTGCGCAGACGCTGACGGAAGCCAGCGTGAGGCTCAAGTGGCTTCCCCAAGCTCAATTCGCAGGATTTTATGTTGCCAAGGAGAAAGGCTTTTATATAGAGAACGGCATCGATCTGACGATCAACCCTGGTGGTCCAAACGTTCTGACTGAAAATCTGGTAGCCACAGGCAGTGATACCTTTGGTCTTGCAGGTGGGGCTCCCAGCGTGATTTCTTCGCGCGAAAATGGACTGCCGGTGGTGGCAATTGGCTTGGGCACCCAACAGACAGACTTCGTTTTTGTTGCCAAAAATGATGGGCCAGTTGAAACCATTCAAGACTTCAAAGGCCATAGCGTCTCAACTTGGTTTACCGGTGCAAACCATATCTTGTCTGCCATGCTGGCAGACCAAGGCGTCGATCAAGATGATGTCAATATTCAACCGCAACAAGTAAGTGTCACACCCTTTGTAAATGGCAGTGTCGACGTAGTAACTGCGACTTGGTACAACGAACTCAATACCATTAGAAATGCTGTTGGCGAGGAGAGTTTGCGCTTTTTTATACCCGAGGATTACGGCATATCCATCCCACGTGACGCCCTGATTACATCGGAGCGGACGTTGGCCAATAGTCCCGAGTTAGTCACACATTTCGTTGAAGCGACCATTCGTGGATGGAAATACGCTTTTGACCATCCAGACGAAGCCATTGATATTGTTATGCAGCAGTCACCTACGCTCGAACGTGATCATCAGGAAACCATGCTGGCCGAAATGCAGCGGCTCATGACAGCAGATGCTGCTCAAGACCATGGTCTTTACTGGCTTGATCGTGAAAAGCTACTCAAGACCCACGATTTATTACGCAGATATGATGTCATTAGTAGCGATATTGATATTGATAGTGCATTTAATATCAGCATCTTAGAGTCTATCCCGCTAGCGGATCGCATGCCATGAAAGCGTGGATCGCCCCGATTATGCGGGGGAATTCGTTCCGCCTAGCATTAGGCGTGTTGGCGATGGCATTGGCTTGGCAGCTCAGCGTAGTGTTATTTAAAGTGCCTGTTCACTATTTGCCAAGCCTACCTCTGATTGCTGAGCGTTTGAGTCATTATCCGGATCCTTTCATCGCCGGTTTTATTCGTACTGCTAGTGAGATGTTGATTGGGCTTGCCGTAGGAACGCTGTTTGGATTGTTGAGTGCTGTCATTATGCAGCGTTACCGAATGGTGCGTCACTTGTTACTGCCGCTCTTTATAATCTCGCAGACGATTCCTGTCATCGCCTTCGGAGCTATCGTGGTGATGTGGTTCGGAAATTCGCTACTGGCCAAAGCCGTCATCGCCTTTTACCTAACGTTCTTCACCATTACTGTCAATACGCTGGCTGGCCTCGATAGCGTCGACCCGAAGCAGATCAGTCTGCTGCGAAGCTTCGGAGCTAGCAACCAGCAACTACTCTGGCGTTTGCAACTGCCTTCAGCGTTACCTGCTTTCTTCACGGGGCTCAAGCTAGCGGTAGCCACGAGCTTATCCGGCGCGGTCGTTGGTGAGTGGTTTGGCGATACCACTGGGTTGGGTGTTCTGCTACTGCAATCAATGTACAACGAGGACACCATCTCCCTATGGTCGGCCATCTTACTCGTTGCGTTGCTAGGCTCGGTTTGCTTTGGTGTTGTTGCTGCGATCGAAAAAAGAGTCCTGTTTTGGCAACACAAGCAGGATATCAACCATTGAGGAGCGGGTCATGAGCCAGTCACAGAGTGGGCGCTTATGGGGATTAGTCAGCGTCTTGGGGTGTCTCGTTATATGGGAAGTCAGTGTCAGGCAATTAGATATTCCCAGTTATTTACTACCACCTTTTAGTGACATCGTCATACAGGTATCTCAGAATTTTCCGAGCCTGATGAGTGCCAGTGCAGCCACACTCTCTGCGGCGCTCTCCGGTTTTGCAATCGGCACGCTAGCTGGTCTCTTGCTAGCGATTTTACTCACATTCTCACCCGTGATGCGGCAGTCACTGCTTAGCATTATTGTTGCTATCAATACGGTGCCTATGGCTGCCTATGCGCCATTGGTCATACTATGGTTCGGCGTAGGGATGGAGTCGAAAGTTGTCATTGTTGCTTGTGAAGTGGGGTTTACTGTGCTGCTTGGAGCACTAAGTGGCCTCGCTCAAGTTGATCGCCGTAGCATTGATCTATTAAGTAGTTTCGGTGCTGGGCGGTGGAAGATTTTGTGGTGCCTGCGCCTGCCAACTGCACTACCGGCCATAATGACGGCGCTACGCCTTTCTACGGTACGCAGCATTATTGCCACAATTGTGGTGGAAATGCTTGGTTCATATCTAGGACTGGGATGGACGCTCTATCAATCCGTTGTCATGAGCAACTTTTTGACAGTGTGGTCGGCGATTCTGCTGGCATCCGTTATCAGTTTGCTTTTTTTCGCCTCAGTCGCCTGGATTGAGCGGCGCGTTGTATTTTGGCAATGATGAATAAAAATAGTAGTTATTGGCTATCTCAAGGCGCCTGGCAACAAGTTGCGGCAGTCAAAAATGGGCATTTCAGTGCTCGAGCTTTAGTTGAGGCGAGTCTTGTAGCTGCGGAAAAAAACTGTGCTCTTAATGCAATCATTTCGCTTGACCCCAACGGTGCACGTGATACGGCTGACCGTCTTGATCGAGGGAGTGATAAAAGCGTTGCACTACCACTGGCCGGTCTCCCAATTGTTGTTAAGGACAACATTGCGAGTGCCCGTTTACCGACGACTGGCGCGACGCGAGCTTTACAACGCTTCCAAGCTAATCGCAACGCTCCCTCTTTACAGCGTTTACTGGATGCGGGTGCCATTCTAATTGGCAAAGCTAATTTGCATGAATTGGCCTCAGGTGCTACTTGCGTTGGCACTTCCTCCTTTCCTGGAAGCGTTCGCAATCCCCACGCCCTCCACTGTTTTGCTGGGGGCTCTTCTGGAGGCACCGCTGCAGCAATAGCTTCGGGTATTGTCAGTGCAGGGCTAGGCACCGATACCGGTGGTTCGTTACGGATTCCAGCGGCACTGACCGGCATTGTTGGATTTCGCCCCACCCATCATCGGCTTTCAAAGCAATGTCGCTATGATAGTCGAGGCCTGCTGCCGATCAGCCCTCATCATGACACCGTTGGGCCAATGGCGCGCTCGGTCTCAGATATCCGGCTACTGGATCATGTGCTAAGCGGTAGACCTATGGCGAAAGGGCGGGCAACGCTACGTGGAAAAAGGTTCGGGATTTCGAGTTGGGCGTGGGAACCCATGAGCGAAGAAGTCCGCATACCTATGTATCGGGCGCTGGAGCGCTTAGCTCAAGCTGGGGTCGAACTGGTGGACATTGATCTGAAAGAACTCGACGTACTCAATGAGAAAGTTTCTCCAATCATTAATCTCTACGAACCATTAGCTTCAATACCTGACTTCTTACGTGATTATGGACGTGAGCTCTGGATGCGAGAGTTAACGCTCGACGTTGTCGTCGAACAAATGGCAGGGCAAGAGGGACGCGATATGTTTGAGCGCACGCTAGCCGGTGCGACTGCTCAACAATATACGGAAGCCATATCCCGTCACTCTCCGGCCTTAACTCAATATTTCGTGCGGAAGTTTCGCGATCACCGACTTGATGCTATATGTCTTCCCACCACGCTATTCTCCGCACGGGAAATTGATCGACCCGCCGACGAATGTTTGAAGATTGGTGAACGAATCGTCAGCCGTTTCGAGGGCTATATCCGCAATACCACGCCGATCAGCAGTGCCGGATTACCCAGCGTATCAATACCAGGCGGCAACACTGATGTTGGGCTACCTGTAGGGTTGGAACTGGCAGCCAATCTAGAAGAGGACGAAGAGCTTCTGGTATTGGCTGAGAGTGTTGCTCAGTATTTGAGAGAGGTCGTTGACACCCCACTTCCTGGGTAAGTGTCAACTTTGACGGTTACTAAGAGTATAGTGGTCAAGTGTTTGAGGCCCCTGTGCTTTGTCCCGCTACTTCACTTCCCACCAATCGATTAGCAGCCTCGCCCAGCGGGGCGAGCTGCTCGGTAATAAGGCGCAGCTGGCTTTGGATAGGGCGGTAGAGCGTGACGGCTTTTTCATCTGCTGATAGCGCACTTTTCTCATCTAACTGGGCTAATAACTCGGCAACTTGATCCGCCAGTGGCTCAACCGGCTGGCGCTGGTTTAATCGCTCGGCGATTTGTCCCAGCAGCTCACCAATACGTTTTGCTACCGGCACCAGCGTGGCATCGTCTTCATCGTCTGCCAATTGGTGGCGATGAGCGCCCAGTGCAGAAAGGTGGCTGAGCAGGGTATTGGAGAGCACTAAAAAGCGCAGCCCGTTGTCCGCGTCCAATTTTCGGTAGTGCCCCGGCTCATGGAGCATATTGGTCAGCAGGGTGGAGAGCGCTGCATCGGCGTTATGGGCATTGCGCCGCGCTAGGCGATAGGCCAAGTCATCCTGCTTGCCTTCCTCGTACTGGTGGATAATCTCCTCCAGGTAGCGGCGGTGGTTATTGAGCGCGTTGGCGGCTTCGCGATAAAGCCTGCGGCCCTGCCAGTCGGGCAGAATAAAAAACACCGCTAAGCCCGCAATCAGTGAGCCAATCAAGGTATCGAGCAGACGCGGCAAAATCAGGTTAAAGCCATCGCCTACCTGGTTAAAACTGCACAACACCAACAGGGTGATGGAAGCGGTGGCGATCACGTAGTGTTTTTCGCGGTTAGCGAAGAACGAAACCCCGGCGGCCACGGCAATCATGCTCTGCACCAGCGGGTGCGGAAAGAGACTGATCGACGCCCAGCCCACTACTAGGCCAAGTACCGTGCCCATTATCCGCTGGGACAAAAACCGCCGTGTGGTGGCAAAGTTGGGCCGGCAAACAAACAGCGTGGTCAGCAGAATCCAAAAGCCTTGCTCGGGGTCGATCCACTGCATCAGCCCATAGCCGGTCGTGAGGGCAATGGAGAGCCGCACTGCATGACGAAAAGTGGGGGAGCCGAGAGTAAAGTTTAGGCGCACCCGCTTCCACGCTTCCTGCAGACTCGACGGTGAGCGGTCATACAGTGAACTGTCGCGCCGCTCATCGCTGACGCCGGGATTGTGGGCGCTGGCGAGCTGATTCTCCAGGGTGGCCAGATTCTCTGCCAGCGCGCTCAATGGGTAAAGCAGCGGGCGCCACTCGGGCTTGCCACGGCCGCGTAGGTTCTCAATTGAGGCGTGCAGGTCGGCCAGCGCCTCTTCGCTCTGCTGATGATCAAACGGCCTATTGAGTAGCAGCGATTTGGCTAGCTGACGGCAGGAGCGCCCCTGTTGATCCAGCAGCCGCTGGCAGCGAAACAGCACATCGTGGTGGAAAAAGGCCTTGCTGAGCGCGCTGTAGGGGTAATGGGTGGAGCTGGCGCGTTCGTGAATATCCTGGGCGATAAAGTAGATACGCAGGTAGCGGTTGAGTTTTTGGTCACCACGCTGGCCTTCAAGCCGCCTAAAAATCATCTCTTTGGCTTGATTGAGCGCAGCGACGACTTTGCCGTTCTGGCGCGCCAAGGCTACCCGACGCGCTTCCACATCGACACCGCGCACCGGTTCAAACAGCGCCGATTTCAGTATCAGAAACTCACCCAGCGCTTTGTACACCCGTGCCATGCTCTGCTTGACCGGTTGGCGCGAAAACAGTGCGCACCATACCACTGAAATTAGCCCATACCACACCGCCCCAGCCAATAGCAGCAGTTGGCGCGCCGCCACGTCTTCATCCACCCCGCCGTGCTGCTCGATGTTGATCATCGAGTAGATCGAGAGTATTAGCGTGCCGGAAGCGATGGTGGCATAACGCTGTCCGATAGCACCGAGCATGATCAGGCAAAAGGTCGAAAGCCCCAGTCCCACTACAAATAGCCACGGCCAGGGAAATAGCCACTGCACGATAAAGGACGCTGACGTAAAACACACCAGCGTTACCAGCAGTGCTTGAAGACGGCCTTGCCAGCTGTCGTCAGTTTCAGACAGCGCACAGGCGATAATGCCGAGGAAAAGCGGAATGACTAGCGCCACATCGCCCATTAAGCCGCTAAATAGCAACGCACCGCTGAACGCTATAAAAACGCGCAGGCTGTAGGCGAATTTATCGAGAGTCCAAAGGCGCCGTAGCGGCAAAGATATGGGCATAAAAGCTCTTATAGATGGCTGTTAGACTTTAGTATAAATGCGTAGGCGTTGGATGTCGCTACTCAGCACTCAACGTTTGAGTGTTCTAAAAAATAGCGCACTAAAGCCCTATGATTGAAACAGTAACCTTTCGATACTCGGAGTGACTCTAAAAAAAACAGGGACACTCCTATGGATATCAAACTGCTGCTGGACTGGCGTCTTCACCTTACGGTGATTGTGACGTCGATGTTTGCCGAGTGGGTCGGCATCGTACGCATCCCCCTCGGGCCTGGAACACTGTTGTTATTACCGCTGCTCTACGCCTTTGTGATTGGCGTTCTGTTCAATCCTCATCTTTTTTCGGCAATGGGCAAGGTCATTCCCAAGCCGGTCAGCAATGCTGCGGGCCCGATTATTCTCATCGCGATCCTGCCGTTTATCGCCAAGTTCGGTTCCACCATTGGCCCAGCGATCGAGCAGATCATCGCTGCCGGCCCTGCGCTGATTCTCCAGGAACTGGGTAATCTCGGCACCATGCTCATAGCGCTACCCTTTGCAGTATTAGTCCTCAAAATGGGGCGTGAAGCGATCGGTGCCACTTACTCTATCGCCCGTGAGCCCAATATTGCCATTATTTCAGACCGTTACGGGCTGAGAAGCCCTGAAGGTATCGGTATTATGGGCGTTTACGTAGTGGGCACCATGTTCGGTACGCTCTACTTCGCCTTAATGGCGGGCTACATCGCCTCGCTGGATATACTCGATATTCGTGCTTTGGCCATGGCCTGTGGGGTGGGAAGTGGCAGTATGGTGGCGGCGTGTTCGGCAGCCTTAGCCGAAGCGGTACCTGCATCCAAAGACGAACTACTCGCCTTTGCCGGGGCAAGCAACCTGCTTACCTACGCCACCGGTCTGTATATATCGCTATTTATCGCGCTACCGATCACTGAGTGGATGTACAAGCGCTTAAAAGGCTCGCGCCAGGAGGTTAGCCATGAAAACTCATGAGAGCCCAGTCGATCAGTTCGATGCTGAGGCGTTAAAAGAGCTACGTCCCGAAAATCAGCTAGGTAAAACCGCGTTGGTACTGGCAGCAGTGTGTGTGGCTGCATGGTTTAGCAATATCGTTAACGGTTCGCCTTTATTAGATGCGCTGCCCGGCATGTTGATTCTGTATGTCATGGTCATTATCGGCTTGGTAGTTGGGCGGTTTTGCCCTTTTTACCTGCCCAGCGTGGCCTGGGTGTCGCTGATCAGTATTATCGCGACGCTGCCGTTCTTCCCAGGTAATGGGTGGATCATCGCACGGCTGGCTGAAGTAGATTTCCTGGCAGTGGTCACGCCGGTACTGGCCTACGCAGGGCTGGCGCTTACCGGGCGTGAGTTTGCCATGTTCAAGCAAACTGGCTGGAAGCTGGTGATTGTGGCCCTGCTGGTCTTTACCGGTACCTTTATTGGCTCTGCCGTTGTCGCCCATGTGATGCTTTAAGGACAAGACGATGACTGCTTCAGTAGACTTACCGGATAACGCAGAACTAAAAGCGTGGCGCCATGATTTTCACCAGCACCCGGAAACGGCGTTTGAGGAGCACCGCACCAGTGCGCGTATTGCCGAGCTGCTGACTGAGTGGGGATTTGAGGTAACCACCGGGATTGCCGGAACGGGTGTGGTAGCTGCTCTGGATGGTCAACAGGGTGAAGGCAAAACCATCGGCCTACGGGCCGATATCGACGCTTTAGATATAAGAGAAGAGACGCAGTTGGACTACGCCTCGCAAACGCCCGGCAAAATGCATGCCTGTGGCCACGATGGCCACACAACGATGCTATTGGGCGCTGCCTGGGCGTTAAAGCAGCAACCGGATTTCAAAGGCCGGGTGGTCTTTATCTTTCAACCCGCCGAAGAGAGCGCCGGTGGCGGGCGGGTGATGGTCGAAGAGGGGCTGTTTGAGCGTTTTCCCATGGACACCGTGTACGGCCTGCACAACTGGCCGGGTCTGCCCGTAGGCGTCGCAGCGGTGCACGATACCGACGTCATGGCCGCTTTCGACATCTATAGCCTGACGCTGACTGGCAAGGGCTGCCATGCGGCGATGCCCCATTTAGGTACTGATACGGTTTTGGCGAGCTGCCAACTGATCAGCCAACTGCAAGGGCTAGTGAGCCGTGAAACGCCGCCGGACAAATCTGCCGTGCTGAGTATTACCAGTATTAACGCGGGGGATACCTTCAATGTGATTCCCGAACAGGTGGCGCTTCGCGGCACGCTGCGCTGTTTTGATATGGCGCTTAAAGAGCACCTGGAGGCACGCTTTAAGCAGGCGATTGCCAGCTTGGCGGAGTTTCACGGTTTAACCGTTGAGCTGGACTATCAGCGCTGCTACCCCGCCACTATCAATACCCCTGAACACGCCCAGCAGTGCGCTACGGTGCTCGAAAACTTGCTTGGCAGCGACAACGTGATTCGCAATCCGCCGCCAAGCATGGCGTCTGAGGACTTCTCGTTCCTGCTGGCCGAGCGCCCAGGTGCCTATATCTGGATGGGCAATGGCGAGGAATCCGCTTCGCTTCATAATCCGCACTATGATTTCAACGATGCATTGTTGCCGTTGGGTGTGCGCTACTGGGTGGAGCTGGCAAGGGCACTGCTCGTCTAAATCGTCACCTTTTTCTTAACAACAATTTCTTAACAACAAGCGTTATTCGCTCTCTGATGCCCACTGGGTAGGGGAGCGTCTACCCCGAACATGGCGTCTTCATACTCAACAGGGCGTTCAAGGAGCATTTACGATGTCTTCAACTAGGATCTCTTCAACTATGGTGTCCTCAACAACAGCGTTATCGATCGTGGTCATTGGTTTGGGGCAGATGGGCGGCAATATGGCGCTCACCCTCAAAGCAGCAGGGTTTGAAGTAACGGGTAGCGATGTATTTGAGCAAGCGCGGTCGCGTCTTGCTGCTCAAGGATTAACCGTTGTGGCTCCCGAAGAACTACCCGCAAGTGACGTTTACCTGCTGTCGTTGCCCACCTCTGCTCATGTGCGCGAGGTGATTGAGCAATCGCCAAGCCTGCTTGACCTTGCGCCGAAAGGTAGCGTGATTGTCGATACCTCCACCAGTGACCCTGCCGTGACTCGTGAACTGGCCGAAAAAGTAACCGCAGCGGGCCTTCTATGGTTAGATGCCCCGGTCAGCGGCGGCCCGAAAGGCGCTGCCAGCGGCAAGCTGGGGATGCTGTTGGGAGGCGATGAAAGCACTATCGAACGGGTATTACCGATGCTGGAAGCCATGTCGGCCAAGCGTACCCATGTGGGCGGCCCGGGCAGCGGCCATGTGGTCAAGCTTGCCAATAATTACCTCTGTGCCGCGCACTTGTTAACCACCGCCGAAGCCGTTGCTATGGCAGCCAAGGCGGGCGTTGACCCCGCGGCCTGCTTGGCGGGCCTTAACAGTGGCTCTGGGCGCAGCGCGGTCAGCGAGGTGAACTTCCCAGAGTGGGTGTTGAGTGAGCGTTTCGATTCAGGCTTTACCACTGGTCTTATGCGTAAGGATTTACGTCTGGCCCGGGATGCCGCTGAGCAGCTGGATATCCCCTCGCCGCTGTTACAAGCCGTGGTCGATGCCTGGCACGCGAACCCTGAACAACCAAGCGATAGAGATGACTTTAACCATATCACCACGCCGATATTAGCGCGTGCCAGCCAGGCGGAGGAGCAGTAATGAACGCACTTAGCCAACATGCCCAAGATCACCTTACTTCGCTGCTCGAAGGTTTTGGATTAACGGCCACCACACTGCTGAGTAACTGGATTGATGGCGGTCTAGCGGCAGGAGAGGAGGACGTGATCACCCTGACCAATCCGGCCACCGGCGAAACACTGGTGAACTATCGCGATGCGGGTGCTGGACTGATTGAGTGTGCCACCCAAGCGGCACAGCGAGGCCAACGTGAATGGATGGCGCTAACCGCCAGCGAACGCGGACGGCGCATGAATGCAGCCATACGCGGCCTGGCGGGCCATGAAGAGGCGCTGGCTCAGCTGGAAAGTGTGGTGGCCGGTAAGCCGATTCGTGACTGCCGGGCTGAAGTAGACAAAGTACGCGAGATGTTCGAGTACTACGCGGGCTGGTGCGACAAGCAGCACGGCGAAGTGATTCCAGTGCCTACCTCACATCTTAACTATGTGCGCCATGTACCTTACGGCGTGGTGGGGCAGATTACCCCTTGGAATGCCCCGATGTTCACCTGTGCCTGGCAGTTGGCCCCGGCTATTGCGGCCGGTAACGGCGTAGTACTGAAGCCTTCTGAGCTAACGCCCTTCTCATCGGTGGTGATTGCCAAGCTACTCGAAAGCGGCGGGCTTCCTAAGGGGTTGATCAATATCGTCAATGGGCTGGGCAAGTCGACCGGCGCAGCGCTGACCGATCACCCCGCCATCAGCAAGCTGGTATTCGTGGGCTCTCCCCAGAGTGGCCGCATGATTGCTGAAGCGGGCGCGAGGCGGTTGGTACCCAGCGTGTTAGAGCTGGGGGGCAAGTCCGCCAATATCGTGTTTGCCGATGCCAAGCTCGATGAAGCCGTCGCGGGTGCCCAGGCGGCCATTTTTGCCGCTGCTGGCCAGAGTTGTGTGGCGGGCTCACGGCTGTTGATTGAGCGCCCGGTGTTTGAGCAAGTCACCAGCCGTTTGGCGCGGGCGGCGGAGCAGATTGCGGTGGGCCTGCCTAGCGATGAAGCGACCCGCATGGGACCTTTGCAGAATCGTCGCCAATTTGAGCAGGTCACCCGCATGATCGACGCCGCAGTAGCCGCTGGCGCGCGGCTGCTAACGGGCGGTAAACGGCCAGAGGGGTTACCTGATGAGGCTCAGGGCTATTTTATCGCCCCTACCGTGCTGGTCGATGTCACGCCGGAGATGGAGATTGCTCAACAAGAAGTGTTCGGCCCGGTGCTGGTGGCGATGGTCTTCGACAGTGAAGCTGAGGCCATTCAACTCGCCAACGAGACCCGCTTTGGCTTGGCTGGCGCCGTTTGGAGCCAGGACGTAGCGCGGGCGCATCGCGTAGCCGGGCAACTGCGAGCTGGCACGGTGTGGATCAATAGTTACAAGGCGATCAGCGTGATGTCGCCGTTTGGTGGCTTTGGTGATAGCGGCTTCGGTCGCTCCAGCGGCTTGGATGGCCTGCGCGAATACACGGTGCCGCAAAGCGTCTGGGTGGAAACCGCCCCCGAAGCCAGCGTGGCGTTTGGTTACGGTAGCGGCGTTGGCTGATTGCCCCATGACACCTGAGGATATTGATCTAATTTGCTGGAGCGTTTCGCTCCAGCATCGTGAGGAGTTACTGCAATGAGCTTTGGCATTGATCATCCCTTAGTCGCGGTAGCCGATTTAGATGTGGCAGCCGAGCGCGCGGCAGCATTGGGTTTTACCCTCAATCCGCGCCACAGCCACCCCTGGGGTACCGATAACCACTTGCTGTTTTTACACAACAATTTTATTGAGTTGATTGGTATTGCCCATCCAGAGCTAACGGCTTATCGGGATAGCAATGGCTTTCAATTTGCAAAAGTGGTTGAAGAACGCTTAGCCATTGGCGAGGGGATCGCCATGGTGGCATTAGAAAGTGAAGCAATGTCGACGGATCATGCGCTGTTGACTGCGCGTGGTTTTGAAGGCAACTCGCCTATTGAGTTTCGCCGTATGGCGCATCTCTCCAGTGGGGATATAGAAGTGGGCGTAGCGTTAAATATCCTCCATGACCCTGAGCATCCATTTCTTACCCAGTTTCTTTGCCAGCAATTGCGCCCAGAGCTGTTTCGCACAGACCCCACTCTTGAGCGGCACGCCAATACGGCGACGTCTATTACCGCTATTTGGTATGTGTCAGATAGCCCTGTTCGAGATGTGGAGCACTTTCGTCGAATCCATGGCGATGACGCGATTCAAACGCAGATGGGAGGCTTTAAAATTCACACCGAGAAAGGGGTTTGCCATTTATTAAACGACTGGGCAATAAGCGAGCACTTTGAGGGGTTGGCAGGGCTTCCGTCAGAGCCCGCCAGAGCAGTGGCGCTGACACTGGCCTGTGAAGATATGGCCGTGGCGATGAGCCACTGGCAGGAGCACTCGCTACCTTTTGTGTCACTGAACGCACACGAGGCTGATATACCGCCGGAGGTGTTAGGTGGAACAGTGCTGCGTTTTTCTCAAACCACCGTGTGAGAACACTAATAATGACCGCGACCTCAGATTTAGGCGCCCACGCCTTTAATGACCATGGCGCGCTTTGGCGGGAGATTCAGACAGCCGCCCTTGAAGCATCACGCTCGCAGCCGCTATTAGCTGATTTTTACCGCAATGCTTTGCTTGATCATAGCGACTTTGCTTCGGCACTTGCCGTCGTTATCGCCGGGACGCTTTCATCTACCCATATATCATATGCATCTGCACTGGCTGAGATACGCGCTGTGCTTACGGAAAACCCGCTGATCGTTGAGTCTGCCCTGGATGATTTGTGGGTGTTACTAAAAGAAGATGCCGCCATCCCAGAGCCTTTTACACCGTTGCTCTATTTTTCTGGTTATCGGGCACTGCAGTGTCATCGTGTCAGTCATGTTTGGTGGACAACGGATAAGAAAAGTATGGCGAGCTACTTGCAGTTTCGCTGTAGCTGTACCTTTAGTGTGGACATACACCCTGCTGCACGCATTGGTAAAGGCATCTTTATCGACCATGGTGTGGGCATTATTATTGGCGAAACAGCCGTGGTGGAAGATGGTGTCACTATTTTTCAGGGGGTCACATTAGGGGGCACGGGTAAGCTTCAAGGTGATCGCCACCCCAAAATACGGCGGAAGGCTTTTTTGGGTGCAAACGCCATTGTACTCGGCAATATTGAAATTGGTGAGGGCGCGCGAATCGGTGCTGGCGCCATTGTCACAAAAAGCGTAAACGCTGGAGCGACAGTGGTGGGGCTGCCTGCGACTGCGCGCTAATTCACATCGCGGAACGCCTGCATCCAGCGCTGCAGGTGGCGTAGCAGCAGAATGCTGGCCTTGGGCTGTTGGCGGCCTACGCGCGTGACCATGTGGGCCTGGGAGCGCTGAAAAAGCGGATTATCTACCGGGCGCGCCACTAACGTACCGAGCTCTAAATCGTGGGCGACGGCAAAGGCGGGCAGTAGGGTAATGCCCATGCCGCTGCGCACATATTGGGCCAGAATCACCATTGAGTTGGTGTTCATCGCCATGCGCGGGACTATGCGTGACTGCTGAAATGCTTGGTCGACCATTTGACGTACCCCATGGGTGGTGTCCCACATGGCCATGGGCAGGTCGCTAAGCTGGGTAAGCGTGAGCGGTAACGTTTGGCTGGTTAAGGGGTGGTCAGGCGGTAGAATGGCCATGAGTGGCTGAGGAGTAGATGACCAGAAACGCAGCTGGGGATGGGTACGCTCATGGAACATCAAGCCGATATGACTGTGATCGCCGACAATGGCGTCAATAATGCCCGAGGTGCCTGCGGTATGGATATCGAGCTGAATGCCCGCATAGCGTTGGGTAAATTCATGCAGTGGGGATGCTACTAGGTCACTGACAAACCCTTCACCGACGGTAAGTGATATCTTGCCGGTTTCCATGCGCTGGTAGGATTCAAGTGACGCAATAAACCCTTCATCAAGGGCGCCGCGGCGCTCGCAGTACTCAAGCAGCATTTCGCCTACCGGAGTAGGCGAAATGCCGTCGCGCTGACGCTCCATAAGCGTCGCTCCCAAGGCTTCTTCCAGCAAAGCAATTTGCCGGCTTACCGCCGAGGGAGCGATATCCAAGCGCGCCGC